>Ga0222711_1000428_pt1 | contig 12418 bp, 16 predicted proteins | sample AntAcemetage1699_FD_179814 | JGI IMG/M metagenome (GOLD analysis project Ga0222711, IMG submission 179814) | Saline water microbial communities from Ace Lake, Antarctica - #1699 | ecosystem: Environmental > Aquatic > Non-marine Saline and Alkaline > Saline | place: Antarctica: Ace Lake...
CTTTTGGTTGGGATTTCCAAAACTCGACCCCGTCTGATGCTGCTAGATATCCACGATCTTTTTGGTCAGCGATGCTAAGCTTGAATCGTTTGATACTCGAATATGCTGATTTTGTAGTGTACGGAGAAGTCGATACCATTGTTTTTGTATCAACCACAGCAACAGAGCAGTCCAATACAATACAATTCTCGGGATGGTAACCAAGCATTGAGAAATCTATGAACAGAAACTTATCCTTCATTGGACGTACCTGTTTTGTATAAATCAAGTTCCATCTGCTTCGTTGTGCCGTTCTTTGTGCGTCCATAGTCGCCGTCATACATCTTCAACGCTTCTGCCTCAAACAACACAAATTGAGCAATTCGAGTACCTTGTTTGACTCTGATAGGGCCTGTTGTAACATGCAGTGCACCGCCAACATTCCCACTATATCCCGTATCATAAACACCTGACGTGATGAACACTCCATTACGATTGAACGAGGAACGAATTACCAACCACCCTGCCTCACCGTCCCCAATGGTGACATCGCTACTCATTGCGACGTCATATACACCAATGTGCAGGTTAAAATAGCCATCATCATCAACCTCTACATCAATGCGATCACGGTGCAGTTTTTTATCCTCATCAATCACGAAAATTGTGGGTGACAAAGCAATAACTCTGTCCAATCGCATGTCGACCGCATTGGAGCTTATCATCTCTACATCAACGTTGGTCGCAGTACTGTTGTTTTGCTCGCTAGCTATGTGTCTCATCATGGTTGCTTACGCTCCTTGTCTGTAAAATGTGTTAGAAGGATTATGTAATGCATCGACTTGAGAAGGTCCTTCCGGTTGATACCTTCTTTACGTCCAAGTCTCATCAGATACTTGATGGCTGTCCCTTGACACATTTCACTGGCAATGTTCAATGATTCCCACACATCGATTGTTTGTATCTCCTCCTTACCAACATAGTGTTGAGAATAAGTACTTGCGACGTACTCTCCTAAGTCACGGAGTATTTCTTGCTCACTAAACTTATATTTGATAGTAGACGTATCACTTTGTGGGCTGACTGTCGTCTCAACTTTCGTCTGGCAGGGGTTATCTAATTTATCTCGCAAAGTCAGTCTCCATGTTAATAAGGTTGTCGATGTAATCGCAATTCGTCTTTGCAAGATCGATCAGGGTCGAATCAGTGCACACTGTATCAAAATGTACCTCGGGCTCATACTTGCCATTCACCAATCCTGAAGGACTGTTGTCAAATCCAATGTTGTTCAATCCTGCCCACACAGCAGCAGAGCTATCCCACGTGTTGATATACCCAAGGTGATCTTTGACCAGAGATATTTCATTAGGACCGTCGATCATTCCAAGCATGTGTACACGCTTGTTGTTGTCTTGGATCTTTTGTACAATCCCACGATCAACAAGGATGTTCAGAAAGTGCCATCTGGAAAGAAACCGTTGAAGCTTATTACCTTGCTCTACGCCATATGCATTCGGTATAGCAAGAATGGACACTCCAATGTAATCTACGTGTCTAGATTCAGCGGCCCATGCAAATCCATCGATTAGATCTTCGATGTCGCCAACATTCGACTGTGGGACAAAGAATGTCCCAAACCCACCATCCCTGATTTCTCGACTAGTTTCAACGGCTTTGTCAATTGTTTTTTGACCTGGCTCAGCAGGATAGTCCGACATTACAATGTAATCAGCACTGACTGTTGTACCCATCTCTACAAGTTTAGACGAAGGATACATAGGCGACCCTTGCTTGAACATCTCAAACCCGCCATTGTCAAGAATTGTCACACTCTCAGGATTCTCAAACTTTTCGTCCCCATACCACTGTGCATAACGCGGATCTGATTCGACAAGATGTGCCAACACGAGATGGGTCTTTCTTCCTTTAGCAAAGTTGTCGAGGTGGGGAGTGGGTGTAATGTGGCAAAAGTCTGTCATGCAGTTCTCCATGTTGTAAATACAAACAAGCGGAGATCATCAATGCTCTCCGCTTGTCAATTCTGGTTATTGGTAGATTGAAGTAGAGCCGTTCTCGCCATCTTCAGATATTTCGATGTGGATACCACGGTCAGGATATCGCGCTGATATCTTCTCTGCAAGGTCATCAGAAATCATCTCACAGCTTTTGTAGTCTAACTGCAAGGCACCGTCACCATACAACGATTCGAGCCAACGTTTGAATTGAATAAATTCAATGTCACGATCGTTGTGAAAGACGTCAATAGCCACTTTGATATGAAAAATGTGACGGTGTGGATAGCCCAAAAAGCTGACATCGTACTCATCACCTGTAGCGAGTTTTGGATCAGTCAGCGCAGCTGGATATTTGTGGACACCTTCTCGCTGAAACTTTACCCAAATACGGTTTGTAATTTTACTTAGCATCATACATCTCCATTATATAGAAAATGATGCAGGACAGAACCTACATCATTTTGATTATCGTTCGTCGGTTTGTTATTAGTCGATTTGCGTAACAGGAACCATGGTCATTCCTTGGTTGTTGTCAACTTCAACTTTTGCATAAGATCTGCCGCCGCGGTTCTCAAGACCTTTATAACGGCCAGTTGTTTTGACACCCTTGGTGTTTGTAAAGGATACAGGATCACCTTTTTTCATCTTTTGCACACGCTTTTTAGCTTTGTCATATTCTGCAGGCGCGTCCTCGGAAAGCTTGACTTTGATTGATTCTTCGATAAGTTGTTTGATTGACATGTGTATTTCTCCTGTCGTTTGACTACATTAGCATTCTTGTCTATTTATGTGAAAACTACACTACACTACACGGTTATCTGGAAACAGTGCAAGCTGTGCTGCAATCCGGTCAAGTTCATTGGGAGTAGAGGCTTTGCGGATTGTAGACTGAAAGCGTTTGACGTTTTGGCTATTCTCGCCTTTAGCGACAAATTCTTTCACAGCTTTCAAGAGAATCTGTTGTTTTTCGTCTGCTGATTGTGCTGCCCATACTTTTTTTGCTACGTCGCTGTAATCATTCAGAGTTTTCATTCGATATGTCCTTTGGTTGATGCTTCATGATACCATTTATAGCGACGAAAGTCAACACTGGTACTCATGAATGTAGGAAGATTATCACAATAAAGTATCCTATCACCTCCTTTTTTGAGATAGCCTTTTAAGATTTTTGTGTCACACCATGCCATCCATTGGTGTGAATTGTCAACAAAGAACATTCGATGTGTATTGACAGGTTCAAGTAATTTGTCATTGAGCATGACACAACCTCCTGAATTGAATGGAACGACAGTGCCTGTATAACCATTTGACCACTTCGGGTTCTTGAATCTTATCGTGTTGTCACCTGTTCTGTAGCATTCCCATCTCCATTTGATAATTGCATATACTGCAGTCTTTACTGCACCATCCAATTGTCGATCAACCAATTCTTCCACAATTATGTTCCTTCGATTATTTTGTATACTTCAACTTTCCACAATCATACACCTTTAAAAACCCATGATCAAGTGCGTTCTGATGCTCTGTCAATTCGGGACAAAAAGTGTCAGGATATTTTGCTTGGAGTTTAGCCCTTGTCATTTGTCTCCGAGGGATTCTCCTCTTTGTAGCTCTACAGTAGTAAGTGTAATCTGGTTTTGTCTGATGAGCCAGATTCATCCCCGACTTTTGATATATGTTGTTTTCAAAATCAGTCCACAACAAATCAGCATACGTGTAGACGTTAGTGACATTTGACATTATTTTTGATAGTCCACCCACAACAGGGAGTTTTGACGCAAATCTTGTAAGGTCGTGACTGTCACCATACCGTTTAAATGTCGCAACAGAAACCAACTGACCCTCATGCTCGAGGCCTATGTTGAAAGAGTGATTGACATGCCCTTGAATGTGATGATGCTCGAGAAACTCCTTACAATCAACATCATATACTACTTTTGTCTTTCTTGCCCCTATAGATGTGTCTGATGGCTCCAAAAGAGACATGATTTTTCGTCGGATTAGATCTGGACCATCTCTTAGATCATCTTCAAATAGGTGGATCAATCTTATGCCATTGTGTGCAGCATCTTTCTTTTTGTCTAAATGATAATTTGTAGGTTTGAATTTCTCAGAATGCCAATAACAACCGTTTATTTCAAACCCTATGTTATAATCAGGGAGAAAGATATCAATCTCCTTGCGGTCACTTAACAATGTTCTATCATTGAATATAGGGGAATAATCGGCTAGCCATCCACTAACTAAATGCTCGTAGGATGAAGGTTGTCCAATTCCCTTTCTCAGAATGTCGAAACTATCAAGCATCTCTGCTACAATAGGGTGGCTACATCCTAGAAATTCGCCCATTTGCTCGAGTGACATCGTTTTATAAAGTTCCTCCAACAGAACTTTGTCGTAAAGACCTTCAATGTTTTCTCTTGGCGTTCCTTTTGTAAACACGCCCAGTTTGCGTATTTGTGTGTTGATTGTGTGATTCTTGACATTGTATTTTTTCGCAATTTGTGGTATTGTGTATTGCTCTCTTAGTTTACGTAGAGTATCAGCACTCTGTATATCTATATGAATCTCTACATGCGTGTTTCTTTTTGTGTCTTCTCCAGACTGTTTAATAATGTCTGATGCTGTCTGAATGCTACAGCCAATTTGTTTTGAGCATTGTGTAACATTAGAACCGCTATGCCACTGTTTCAATATCTGTGTTTTGACACTCTCTGTATCGAACTTAAACTTGTCAAACTTTTTGTACTTTTTGGCCCACTTGGTTACAGTAGAGGGTGCGTGTCCTGTAATTGCTGATATTCTAACAATTGTCTCGCACGTATCGAATAGGATAGGATCGAAAGGGATTGATTTAATTGCAACAAGATTGCTAATTCTCACAAACCTTCGAACAGAATCAACTGGAACCTCTAACCTATCTGCAACGACTCTACAATTGATAACTCCACTAATATAATCGTCCTGAAACTCACAGAACCTACGCGTGACAATATCATAGAATGTCTCTTTCAAGGTTACACCCCAACGATCTGCAAGCTCCTGCACAGACGAGGATGATACGCCGTACGTATTTGCAATGGAAGAGAAGCTCTCCCCTGAATCAATTAGATCCTGAAAAGAGCTTCTAGTAAGAACAGACGTAAGTGTTCCTCTCTTAGACACTATGCGCGATTACCTGCAAACTGCTGCTGCATCTTCACATTGTCAAAGAACTCTTGCTTGACACTTTGGTTGAAGAATTGTCCCCTAAGTTCCGTTGTCTGAGTCAATGAGCTGTTTGCCATCACTCCTCGTGTGGAACAACATCCGTGTGTAGCTTGGATGTAGACAGCAACATCGCGCGTTTCTGTTGCCTTGCTGATCTCGTTAGCAATGTCCATCGTCAACTGTTCTTGGAGTGTTCCACGACGTGCTGCATGCTGAGCAATACGAATATACTTCGAGAGTCCGATCACACTTGACGATGGTAATACTCCGATGTATGCTACACCTTGAACGTCCTTGTGGTGGTGACTACACATTGAGTGGATCTCTGCACGAACAACAATCATTCCGCCATACCGTGTATCAGGATCAGTGTTTGGGAATGAAGTTACAGGTGGTGGTGGTGCGTAGCGACCTTGCATCGTTTCGTTGATGTACATCTTTGCAAGACGTTTTGCTGTTCCCATTGAGTTTGGATCTGTGTTGCGATCGATAATTAGGGAGTCGAGTACACCTTCAAACTTAATAGCCAATTCATCGATCAGCATGGCCGTTTCACCTTCTTCAATGAATGTCGATATGTTGTCATTTGCCCAGAAACGGCTATTACTATCTTCTAGCCGCGCTCGTATTGTATCGGAGATTGATTTGTTTTCTTTCGTCATGTTTGTAGTGCCTTTCAGATTGTGTTTTATGTCAGTGGAAAGGAGCGAGGACTGACACACTCGGCCAACAGAAAAACCTTACGGTGCAACCTGTTGGAAAGTCTTGTTGCTTTCTATTGTTGTTCCCATGGGAACGTGGCCCACGGTGCATCAGCCTGCAACATCATAGCTGTCACACCACTGTTGAATATGCTGTCTACTTTTGTAACAAGTGATGCATACATGACGTTGTCTGTGCCACCATACGCACTGCTTATTGAGCTAAAAGTATGACCAGTATCATTGATATCATCAACAAATACAACTCTTTTACCTGCTTTTATGCTTTCTTTTAGTGTGGAGTTGTGCTCGCACTTCTGCACATCACGTGTTTGCCAGACAATAGTTTGAAGTGGTACCTCAAGATGGTGTGATAGGTAAAGAGCAGGAAGAAGCCCCCCTCTTGTAATTCCTACAATAATGTCAGGACGATGTGTCTCAACGTGCGTCCTCAGGTGTTTGCACATAACATCAATATCATTGTAGCTGATATACATTTTAGCGACTATGCTCATTTACGTGCTCCTATTGTAAGCGGAATGAACGACAGATCTGATTGAACGTAGCAGATCTGTCGTTTGTGTGTTACGCTAAACTAGCATAGAGGTGGATCTGAAGATTGAGAACGTAACCATGTTCGATGCAGTATTGTGCTGCATATTCATGATTGCGTTGATTTGCACTCATGTCCAACAATCCAGGTTCCCAGAAGCTAATCACCTCATCGACTGTAGATCTTTCTCCGATCTCAATTCTGTTTGCTCCACTGTTCCGCAACTCCTTACTCTTTATTGGCTCGTCGTTGTATACGTTCATTGGACTGATGTAGATTGGCTTGTTTGTCTTTTTGTGCCATTCTTGTGCCCACTCTGGGATTGAGCTGTATGGACTGTCCGGATCCGCTTCCATCACGAACTTCAAACAATCTGCATCGATCATGTTGTCTTTGTGTGGTTTGATGTACTTGCCCATCATTCCACCCTTCTCAATGCACTTTGGACTCATAACCAAAGTCGTTGTTTTCGGAATGCTTGCTTGATGAACGATCCCATTAGACTCGATTTGAGTATTCTTAAATACCTTATTCATCCGTTCCAACAGCGGTCCAATATTCTTCTGTAAGAGAGGTTCGCCACCCGTCATTACAAGAACCATTTGCTTTTTAATTCCCAGAACCGGATCATGCAAAGTCCAATTAGGACGATTTATTCCTTTGTCTGAATAGAATTTGTCTATTGCTGTTTCTATGTGAGCATCAATCTCATCGAACGTCATCCAATCACCATCATCAAAGAACGTGTCACAAAAACTACATGCTAGATTACATTTTGCTAATCTAACAAAGAAAGCTGGTTCACCTCGGAACGGCCCTTCTCCTTGTAAAGTCATGAACATCGATGTGACGAATAATTTGTGTTCTTCTACGTCCTTAAAATATTTCTGTCCTACTATCTCGTTTTGCCCAAACATGTATAATTGTCCTTATTTATTGAGTGTTAAATTTTCATCGATCAGTTGAAACTGTGTGTGGTTCACTTTACGGTGCGCCACGAGAACAGTCATAACATCTTATATTTTGTTTCTGTTGTACTTTTATCTGAATAGGTTACAATTTTTGTTAGATGTGATTAGGATCCAAGACGCTCAATCGCATCGCGTGGCGCTTCCCAATCCCACCGCGATTTGATAGGAAGAGTTTCATGGCCACTGTCAATCTTACTGTTTGCATCTGCAAAGGCTGTTTGTTTATCTACTTCGCACATTGCATCGTTGCGGTTGTGCTCATATACACGTACGCGCTCTACGTAACAGCGTCCGTCCGTTACCTTATATACGTAATGGTTGACGTGTTCCCAGATAAACAGTGAGCTCATTTCCATAGATACGCCGCTTGGCAATACTCGCAACGTGCCAAGTATGCCACCAGGTGCTGTCAGTTCAGACGTGATTTGTCCAAGTCTCGGATCGTCGGCAGGAAGGACTGTGACATGATCGAAGTAGTATTCGAGGAACTGTTTGACAGGACCAAGTTCGCCAAACGGAACGATCCATCCATGTTGATCAATTTCTCCTGCAAATGTAAACTCAACTTCACGATCATATCCGTGAACACTTGCACAGTCGCCAGGTGTCCCGTCAGGATTCTTGTCAAAATATTGTGCATGACCACATGGAAGGTACTTAAATACCTTCGTCGCCTTAATCTGTATTGCCATTGTAATTACTCCTTTGATAGTCGGTCGGAGTGTTTAGAGAGGGTCGATCCGTAGTCCTCTTGTTTGATCTATTATACACCAACGCCGTAGTTGACATCAACAAAATTGTCGGAGATAGACGTGCCGTAATATCTATACCAACGAGGTTTAGATTGGATTCGTTCGACGACTCTTGCTACATTCACAGCGAGATCTACACTGTTAGGAACCCAATCTTGCCACAGGCCCTCAGCTCGTTGAAACACTGTCCAATCTATCACCCTTTCTTCTGGTTTCATGTTGTAACCACGTTTACGCAACTCGGCAACGAGGCTATGGTACCTGTTAAAAAGATACAGGCCTTTGTCATAGTGAAAGGTTACGTGTCCCTTATTTAGCGTATAATTCTTAGGGATTCGTCCTTTGACTAGTCCACTTTTTGAGTCTAATGTGCGTCTCAGAGATGCATTGACCATAGGCAATTCCCTATATTCAGCCATTGCATGTTGGTCTGTCAGTTTCGACGGAGGTATCACATTAATTCTTGTCATTTTAACAATTCCAAAGGTAAGTAGTGTCCGAATACTGGGTTTTGAGAACGTCTTCTGACATTCTATCAATCATATTTGCTTCTCCTTGAATATCGCCTTCAAGTTGTACAGTGTCAACGTAATGCTCCATCGCTTTTTTGATGGTCTCAAGTTGGTTGGTGTCCATCTCAATGATAATTTTACTCATTGTATGCCCCTTGTTGGTGTTGCTCGTACTAATAGTGTATGTGCAACCTGGAGCCATGTCAAGCGAAAAAGTCTTCCAATGTGTCCACCTTTGTGGCAGACCACCCCAATGAATCGAGAATGTTTTGAATTGGATCTAAGAACACTTTTGAGAACTGTTTCTCTCTATCAACGTAAATGTCTATTTCCATTTCTGTGGGAGGACTCTCAATGAACGAGATTATATTTTCGCGAAGAGGATTCGGCAGCTTCAAATACACAAACTTGATCTTGTCTCCTGACTGTATTAGGGGATAACGGTTAACGAGGTCATTATCCACAGTCCACTTGTTTGATAGAAGACAACCACGGATGTGAATTGGACAGGCCTTCTTGTATATCGTTCTTGGATCTGCATAGCCATCCACGTCGTTGGTTCCAGAGACCTTGGCTATATGCTGAACAGGCAGACTAAAAAACTCCTCCTTGAAGTCTCTTATAAATTCCTGAGTCTCAGATTCACCTTGTGTGACAATAATCTTAAACGCCTCAAAGAACTTCTTTCTACAAATTTCAGGCGTAGAGCTTCTTGCTGCATCAATGCCCGTGACAGACACTTTTGGCTCATCATAGTGAACACCCTCGCTGTTAAGGACATTTAAGATGTATCGCTTCTTTGCAACAAAGATGGCTTTGTCTGCAATCTTTTCACGCTTCATTTTCATTGCGTTACGATATGCGCCCATTCTTTCAGCTAAATCATCATATGCATCATCAAGCAACGGTTCAATCTTTTCTTTACATACCTTATCAATAAAAGACTCGCCTTGCTCGCGCGTAACATTGACGGTTCCAAACACCTTTTCTACAAGCGGACCAAGATTGACATACACGCTGTCTGTATCACAATACACACAATAATCAACGTCTGTTGTTTTGAGCACCTTGTTCACATACAAGTTAATTGCCTGTGCGGCCCATTTTGTGGATAGCTGTCCTGATGTTGTGATTCCCTCTGCCATGTCACTAATATAGTAGATGAAAAATGCATTGGCTGTACTCCCATAAAGTCCGTTCATTAGAATCTTGATAGACATTTGACTGTTGTGTAGCTGGGTTATCAGCTTTTTCAATCGTACAATTTCGTCTTTCGTTGTTGCTGTCTCAAGCTCAGACTCAGCTATAAGCATGTTTACTTTGATCTCTGCACGCTCGTCGTAGTAGCCTTGAATGATCTGAGGAATGATCCCCTCACGTTCTTTGGAGAAGCACGCTCCATTTGCTGCTACTGCATATTTGGTTGTGTTTCTGTATTTCCCATCAAGTACAATCTGCTGTGACACATCTTCTTTTACGTTGTGTTGATACGTTTCTGGTGACATGTTGTATTGCATCATTAAGTGTGGATAGAGGCTGTTAAGGTCAAAGGACACAACCCAATCCTTCATTCCCTTTTGTGGATCCTTTACATATCCACCAACGATACTCGTTGCACGTTGCTCAGATGTGGACTTGACGAATGGTACACGTCCTTGATCCATTAGAGCTCTGAATATAGTTGTGTCCCACAGTCCCACAGTTCCAAACGCCTCGTTAAAATTCACACCACTCTTGTATGCAACAGTAAACGACAGTGCGAGAAGGGCTGCTTGTTCTTCGAACATCTCAACAAGTCTAGTATCATATAAGTTGTAATCTAATCCAAGCTGATGATATTCGCGATCAGCAAGATCGGAATACTTGCGATGCATTTCAAGCAACTGCTTGTCTGTTAGGTCTTTCATATCTTCCATAGAGTCTCCAAGATTGGTTATTTTTTTGTAGAAGGGGGAACCACAGTACAACGGAACATCAATTCTGACGCTTAACAGAAATTGTAATAGACGCAAACTAGACAGAAAGTCCTCTACGTTGGATCTCTTCTAGTAAAACATCCCTTCGTTTTACATACGTTTCCCCATCTGTCAGTATATCGTCGGGGAGGTCGTGTGATATTTTTACGTCCTTGGCCCCGTCAGAAATGAATCGGTGAGTATCGACTTTGTTTCCGTGTGCCTCATAAGAAAGCTTCTTTGTCCCCAGCACGACTGCAGCGACGTTGTCGAGCTTATATGACTGCATCGTGCCATATTTGTATCCAAACTTCTTAAACGTATTCATGTAATCAACGATACTGATACCACTAATTACATATGTTTTTTGCATCTTCTTGAACATCTCAAATGACCGTTCACGAACGTGGCCCCATGGTGAGAGTCGTTTGACAGCAGCCATTCCGAGTATGTTTTCAATTCTCTTCACAATGTACGCGATGTCAAATAGCTCGACGTTCCATCCTGTGACGACATCTGGATAGTCACTGCACCACAAATCGACAAACCTGTTCAGCATGTCGTACTCTGATTCACATTTGTGGTACTTGATTAATGACGGATCGATTCCTGTAACGGTCTTTTCTGGATCGTAGTCTTTTGTACCGAACATGTAGTAGTTGGATGATTTAGATGATTTAATTGCAACAGACGTAATCTCGTTGTCCGCATTCTCCATATCAGGCTTTTTCTTGCTGATATCTACCTCAATATCGAAAGTAAAGATGTTGATCAGCGAAGGATCAAAATCAATTGTACCAGGATACATGTCATATGTGAAAGATGCGACGTAATTGGTATTGCCACACATGATCATGTTTTGGACGTCTTTATATCTCTCTACAAATTCTGTTGCGCCCTTCATGCTATCACATTGGATAGACTTCAATGGCTTGTCACCTATTAACGATACGTGCGATGGCTTTTGATCCCCATTCTGTCGATCCTCTACATAGAATGTAGGCTGATATTTGACCTTCTTGTAGAACCGTTTGCCGTTGTCATAACCTGTCCATAGTATATCATTTCCATACCGTTCGATCTTTGTATACATCGTGCTGCTCATTATATATCCTTATGTGCGGATTCTTCATTATACGTCAAAACGTATGAAAGATCAATTGCCATCATCTGCTGATTCGGCTACTTGTGTGAAATTCTTTACCTTCTCAAACTTGAGATGGCGGTCAAATCGCTCTGTGAAAGCATCGCCACGATGGGTAATGACAAAGATGTTATCATTTGCGTTCAACCTCTTGAGGATCTCAAGGAGTGAATCGACTCCTTGTGCGTCGCTACCACTGTCGAGTATTTCGTCCAGAATTAACAGGTTGGTTGATACACTGTTTCTTAGTTTCGATAATGCTCTCCATGAGAACAACAAGCTCAGGTTAATTCTCATCTTTTCGCCTTCTGAAAAGGAGCCGAACGAAAATGTATCACGGAATCTACTTTTTATCACTTCATTGAAATTCTCGTCAAGATTAAAGTCTACAAACAACTCGAACCCTGAAAGATACTGGTTGATTAACGTGTTCATTATAGGAATGTAGGTCCTGACAATGCTTGTCTTGATTCCTACATCCTTTAACATCGTTGCTACAACACCAAGAGTCTCTCTTTGTTCGTACAAATCTGTCTGAACACCTTCCAAACCTGTCAAACTTGCTGCATATTCAACAATTCTACTTTGATCGATCTCCTCAACGTCCCTTTCAGCAGATTGTAGCT
>Ga0222711_1000430_pt1 | contig 12390 bp, 12 predicted proteins | sample AntAcemetage1699_FD_179814 | JGI IMG/M metagenome (GOLD analysis project Ga0222711, IMG submission 179814) | Saline water microbial communities from Ace Lake, Antarctica - #1699 | ecosystem: Environmental > Aquatic > Non-marine Saline and Alkaline > Saline | place: Antarctica: Ace Lake...
TCGGGCAGGAGAAACAAATCAACACGCCAACTCAATAGTTATCAACGGAACAGGGGTGGCGTTAAATACTCTTGGAACAAGTAGGTTTATTGTGAAACCTATACGAGATTTTGGTGTGGAAGCTGGGTTCGTAGCCTTATTTTATAACCCTACAACAGGAGAACTTGCTTATACTTAATAAAAATATAGTTCCATATTATAATCTAATGTATAATATGGATAGTGATGGGAATGCTATATCGGTATTAGAGGAGACATTAGGAGAGAAAAGACCAGCAAGAAGTATATGGGAAAAATATATATGTTGCTGTATATATAGAGAGAAATGGAATGGACTGGCGAAGTAGAAGATATTTTAGAAAAACTCCGTATCAATTGCGTTAATTTAAGTGAGTATCACCGAAAAAGATATTATCATTTTAAAGCGTATGGTAAGTGGTTTAGATTGCCGATGATTATATTGAGTTCTATTACATCAACCGCATCAGTAGGATTACAACCACTAATGAACCAACAAGTTATATCAGGTATAACCTGCTTACTCGGTATGTGTATGGGGATAATAGGAGCATACGAACTATATTTAGGGATACAATCTAATATGGAGTTGGAATTAAAACAATCAAAAGATTTTTACACTTTGGCGATAGATGTATTTAAAGTATTATCTCTCCGTAGGGAGAACAGAGGAGAAGATGGTAAGGATTATTTAAACAAGAAATACTCTCATTATATTAAACTAACCGAAGCATCTAATTTATTAAAACGAAAATTATTAGTAGATACATTAACCACTATACCTACCGAATGTATTGATGAAACGCCGAAAGGTAGTGATGCTGGAGGCGATATAAAGTTAGGTTCATTATACCAAAAACCAAGACCATCGTATAGTGAGGATAATTTAAAAGATATAGCAAACCATATACAGAGTGAGATGGTCAAGATTACAGAAGTGTCTGCCGACGGCTAACCTTTTTTAGAAATGTAGGGTGTAGGGTGTAGGGTGTGTTTTAGTTAGTTATATTTGAAACCACCCATCAACCCATTCTCTATAATAAAAGGTTGGAGCGACCCTACACCCTACATCCCTACACCCTTTGGTATGGCTTGTATAAGTGTCTGCCGACGGCTAACCTTTTTTAGAAATGTAGGGTGTAGGGTGTAGGGTGTGTTTTAGTTAGTTATATTTGAAACCACCCATCAACCCTTCTCTATAATAAAAGGTTGGAGCGACCCTACACCCTACATCCCTACACCCTTTGGTATGGCTTGTATAAGTTGTATTAAAACAATATCATTAGATTTTTCCCGTGTGAGATGAATGCCGAATAGTTGAAGGCACTTTTTCAATTCAGCGATGGAATAAGAGCGGAAATTGGGTGGGTGAGTGCGACCTATCTTGGCGTAATGCTCGTCAAGGAAAGGATATATATCCCCCTTTTTCAGTTTAGAATATAGGTCATCGTCCATATATAGTTGGGTTTTATTTTAATCCTTTCTTGTTAAACGCTTCTTGTAAATCTTTTAGATTATCAAATAGAGAGGTGTTATTTCCCCACAGCAAGGTAGAGGAGAAAAGGGCTGGGCTGGGGATTAGATTACATATTAGCCTATTCTCGGTTTTATTCCCTAAATGTCTCGCTAAATACGCCGCTCTCTTTTTCTTGTCCTGATGGTCAATATAAGTTTCCCCGCCCTCCAACCCGAAATGGTATGTCTTTTTTTTATCACCCTCTCGTATCTGTATAGCAAAGCGTTTATAAGGTCTTTTAGAACAAACCAACTCGTCTATTATTATAGGCATCTATAATATTATATCACATTATATAATAGAGAGATGAAACGAAAAACTTTGGAGATGGTAAATGACGAAACAGCCGATTTAGTAGATGTTTTTTCCCTCAACGGCAAGGTTAGATTAATCGGTAGCAATTCTCTACGGGCAATTCAATACGGGAGCGATTACGATGTAGCAACCGAAGTGAAAGGCACAACAGGAGAGAAGGTAGCAAAAGCAATACAAAAAGCATACGAGGAGGCAAAGAAAAACCCCGACTACTGGATTACCGAACTGAAAGCGGGACACGATGCCCGACTGATATACAAGGGGGACTACTCTAAACCCTCTGTGGAGGCATACTTGAAACGAGGAGAGGGATTGATACCGAAAGCAAGAGCAGATGCGATACGCCGAGCGACTGGCGAGGAAGAAATAAAACTCATCAGGGATTTATTTATACTCCGTTGGAAACCAGCCGACATTAAACGGGGGTTCGTGAAAATGATTGACGGGACAAAACGCCTTTTAAAAGATGCGGTGCTGGACAAGACAATACTGAAAATAGATTTATTAGGTCAGGTTGGAAACCAGTTTGTAGAGGTGAGCGAGAATTATACAATCCGCACCAAAGATGGTAAGAGTAATACAGTTAGAACATCTCCCCAAGAAATAGAGGAGGATTTTGAAGAGGAAATCCAGTATTATTCCCGAAAAGACACTTTCAAAGCGTTAAAACGCTTGTTTTCTCTCTTACAACTCGACGGGGGTCAGGCGAAGGCGTTAGACCTGTTGGTTGAGTTTTTCAATAGTCAGGTTGGATATTTAAACAAGATTAGGAACGAACTGAAAATAGTCGTCCAAATATTGGAGCAGGATTTTAGGAAGGTTGCTTGGAAAGAGGTGGAAGAAAACCTCCAATATATCAAGGAACAAATCTCTCAAATATACCAAATCCCAATCAATTCATCTGTGTTTAGTGATATAGACGATATGACCGAAAAGACCGCTCTGCCGAAATTAAACGACCTGATTGACTATTTTACAGAAGTTATAAACAGACACTCAAAAGGGTTTTTGGAGAGAATACTTTGAATGTCTGCCGACGGCTAAAAACCGACTACAAGCGGAATTGTTTTTTTAAAGGATTTATAATATCCTCCTAATGTATAATATGAACTTTGAAGAAAAGGGGAGATTTCTCTGCTACCTAAAAGACGACGATATTACAGACCGTAAGAAATGGGAGAAATTATTTCTAACCGCCAAACCTGATGAGGTGCGAGGCGGTGTGTTCCGTGATGTGAAACTGAAAGACAAGCCGAAATTACATTTCCAACCCGCCCCTGATAAGAAAACGGAGCGTAGTATCACCTACATTACTGGTGCGAGTGGGAGCGGGAAATCCTATTATACCAAGATGTATGTTGATGAATACAAGAAGCTGTATCCCAAGCGGGAGGTCTATCTGTTTTCGTCCATCAGCGATGATAGTTCTATTGATAAAATCAAGGGGCTAAAAAGGATAAATATGGATAAACTGATGACCGAGCCTTTGTCCGCCAAAGATTTCAAAGATAGTTGCGTCATCTTTGACGATACAGATTGCTTGACCAACAAGTTTCTTCGCCTGAAAGTAAGCGAAATATTGAACTCCTTACTGGAAACTGGGAGACATTTCAACTGCGAGGTTATCTACACCAGTCATTTGGCGACCGACGGACACAATACAAAGCGTATCTTGAACGAATGTAAATCTGTCGTCATCTTCCCTTCGGGGCTTGGAGGGCGTAGCATTAAATACTTGCTGGATAATTATTTTGGATTGGATAAAGACCAAATCAAACGAATAAAGAAATTGCCGAGCAGATGGGTCTGTATCAACAAGGGTTTCCCGATGAGCGTTATAGCAGACAAAGATGCTTACATCTTGAACGACCCCGAAGAAGAGGATTAATTATATAAATATAGCGATTGTATATACTTATATAAGATGGTGAGCGAGGTCTATTTATTTTTGTAATATTTTTTACGACCTGTTTTAATACAACTTATATAAGCCATACCGAAGGGTGGAGGGTATATTTATTTTTTATTTGTGGGGCGTTGGGTGGAATGCTGGGTCTTGTGCTGGGATGCTGGGTGCTGGGTGTCTAAAACTTTATAAATATAGAATTGGCTTTGGCTTTTTTATATATAGAAACTTGTGTTTGACCCAGCATACCCAGCACTACCCAGCATTATATATATTATTAGAAACATTAAAAGAAAAACAAGACTGGTTAAGCAGTCAAATAAATATATTTTTTTTAATTTTAAAATGCTGGGTCAAGTGCTGGGTCAGGCGAGAACCCAGCACCCAGCACTAAACCACCAGTCGTAATGACTTACAACAATATACACCATTCGTAATGGCTTACCACAGCCACCTAACGCCTTGAAAGCAACAGTGTTTTCCCGCCGACCGAAATCGCTTGATGGGTTGTTTCGTTATACAAACAGTCCTCCAAATCATCATTCTCCAGTTCCGCCTCCAGTTCCGCCACCGCCACGCCACCGATTTCCACATCAACCTCCCCCCCGCTGTCGTAATCACTCCCACTCCCAGCGGCATTCAACAACGGGACAAAGCACTCTCCAATTTTGTAGTGTTTTTTCAGGTTTCCAAGATGGAATAGAGTCCGTGTGCCTTGGGAGGTTCGCTGCCCTTTCGCAATACACCCCTTTGGTAGATGTAGGTGAGTATAAATCTTTTTCATCAAATCTCCAGCCCCATTTAATTCATACTTGCCTCCGTTTTCATCACGCCAAGTGCGAAAGGCAGTATACAAATCCCCACCAAATCGGGTCATACAGCCATCGTCATCAACCTCTGCTTTTTGAATGACTTGTTGGGCGACCCACCACTCAAAGAATATATCCAAGAAGGGTCTGCTGAACCCCTCCAAATCCTGTTGGTAGTCTGTCTTGGGGATTTTTCTAAATCGCCACTCGCTGATGTCCCTTTTCATCAGGTAGGAATACAAGGAAATCAGGTTGTCTTCCACCTCCCAGTAAGCCCCGAATGTGTTGAAATAAGCCTCGTTGCCTTTCATCTCCTCGCTCATCTTGATAATCATATCTCTACGCTGTCCCTCCTCCAAGAATACTGGGTCGGGGTGGTTGGTTGGAATGATAAATCTGTGATGCGAACGGATAACATACGGGGCTTGGTGAAGGTTGCGAATAGTAATCTCCTTGTCGGTTTTCAACGCCTTGATTTTACCGTCAGCTCCAAAAGCATTACGCTTATCCACCTCGCTCAAAACCACCAAAAGGGAACTCGCCATCATCGGGTTAAAGTTGCCCCACACATCTCGTTCAGGATTGGAACTCTCAAAATACCCGCCTCCCATTATCTTCTTGATGGGGTCAAGCATTATCGTTTTACCTGTCCCTTGACGCCCTGTAATAACGATACATGTTTCTGGTTTCTGTGCGGGTTTTTGTAGCAGATGAGCGAACCAGTTGAGAACATACTCCTCTGCGAGAGCATCGTGGTCGCAGATTATCCCAATGTGCTTAATCCAAGCATCAACAGCGGTCTTGTTGTAGCGTTCATCAGTTTCCTCCCTCATTCTACCCTCAAACTCGCTTGGTTTCCAAAGATTGAGAACATTTGGCGGACAATACATCGGTGGCGGAATAATATCCGTCCTATCCTTGCGTTGGATACCAGCGTCCTCAATCCATTCCAGAATGAACTTTTGTTTTTTTCTCTTACCCGTTTCGTCGTTGATTTTCCAAAACCACTCGTGTTCGTAAGCACCCATCAAGTCTGTTCTGTTGAAAACCTTGTATCCAAGAAAGTTCTCATTACCGAGTTCATCAATCTCAAACAACTTTTTAAAGTAGTTGTTCGTATCAACGATTTTGGTGTGCTTTTTCTCGTGGTTGGTTTTCCAAAGGAGATACTCTTGCGGGTAGTGGTTGTCCTCCTCCTCCTCAACGGCGTTCGCCACCTCGCCCTCTGCGACAATCCCCTCCACAGGCATTGCTCCCGCAACGGCATTCGCAACCACCAAGTTTCTACGAGCGTCAATCAAATCGGCTTGAACCGTCCATTCCTCATACTCCTTTACCTCCATTCTCATCGCAAAACCAGTTTTCTCAAAGATGAACTCATTCACTCCATTAATATGGAATGCGTGGTCTGTATAAGGAGGCGGAGAAGGAGTGGTGAACCCGTCAAAGGCGAGGGCAAGTCTTCGTGGTTTAATGAGCGAGTTTTCCAATCCATACAGATAAGCCGCATGTAGGCACTCGTTCTCAAACACCCCGAGAATGTAGGAAATCGTCTTGTTCTGTCTTTTCCAAGCAGGAAGACCAAGAGAGGTGGGGGCAATCAGTTCAACCAGTTCAGGATTCGCATCAATTAATTTATTGTTGATTTTCTTGATTTCCTCCTTCAATCCTTTCCACCACGAATGACCTTCGTTGTAATCAGCCACATTACGCACACTCATCGGCATTTCGTTTTTCGCTGGGTTGCCCTTTGTAATTCCCGCATCGTAATCCTCGCCTTCTCCTCCAGTCGCCCAGCCCTGTAAACCTCCTCCGTAGAGGGAGGCACAGATGAGTTTCTTGATGTGGATTTTTTCAAGGGGAGGACAACCCGCCACTGAATGATGGTCGCTCAACATTTTAATAATCGGCTTCTTGTCTTTACACCAAGCGTCCAATTTGGGCGTTCTAATCCTCAACTTGAGGGCGAGTTGCGACAGCACCGTAGGGTGAGAGGCTACGAAATCGTAATCCACCCACCCTTGATAGTGGTAGAGGGTGTTGCGAATGTTTCTGGCGAGTTCAGTCAGGGAGAGTTTTTCAGTAGAGTAGAACCGTCCAAGACCTCCCTTTTTTTGATGGTAGATGATTTCAAGGTCGTTTCCGTTTTTTAACAATCTAATTCTTTTTTTGAGTAGGGTTTTGCTTTCAGGAGTGAAGCGGGGAATAACTAAATCCGTCCCATCAGCATTCTTGATAAACAGGCATTCTCCATTCTCGTTCTTCTTTTGCTGGGTAATCCAGTCGCCATCAACCTCTACATATTCCAAGTCAGGAACTTTGATAGAGGTGTTGTCGTCAAGGATAATTTTGGCTAAATGAGGGTCAAGCTCCTCGTGGAACTTGCCGTGGAAGGCGGAGTAGTCTGCGGAGTTGATTAAGGCGAGGTTAAGTTTTCCTTCAGCATGTAGAAAGTGGGTCATTGTATATACTTATATAAAGATAATCTTTTAAGTTGTTTTGCTTATATAAGTATTGTCTATTTATAAATCAATTTTGTTTAGAATGATACGATGGAAAGTAAATAAAAATAGGGGAAATCTGCCCTTAATTTTTACTATTCAGGATTTCCTAAATAGTAAAAGTTTTGTTGGGTTTTAAATTTTAAATCCCTAAATAACCAAAGTGCTTGGTCGCATTTCTCTCAAAGTTTCTATTGTTTGTTCTTTGCGGGGTTTCAATACCTCCTTGTAGTATTCCCTACGCTTTTTGAGGAAATCGTCGTATCGGTCGGGTTCGATTTTCATTTTCGCTAAATATCTCGTCTGTTTTTCTTTCATTTTTTCACTATTCTTTTTTTGGTATTTCGCCACATTCTTTAAATGCGACTGATACATCTTTTCGGCAGCAGTAAGAAGGGGGGACGGCAAGGGTTCATTTTCGTTTTCCATATTTTCGCTTATAGTATATACTTATATAATTATTCCTTTAAGTGGTTTATATATAAGTATTATCCGTGAGTGTAAGGTGTAGGGTGTAGGGTCTGTTTTAGTTAGTTATATTTGAGACAGCCTCCCAAGCCCATTCTGTATAATAAAACATTATAAGCACCCTACACCCTACACCTTACACCTTACACTTTTGTAAGACGAACGAAAACACCCAAGCAGTCAAACACAGATAGAAGATGATGACCCCTCTCGTCTCTCTTCCTTCTCTTCTTCCTTCTTCATCTCTAACGAGATTTCTTTTACTATATCGTGCGTGATAACATCACCCGCCAGTCCAAAAACGCTCTCGGCGGTCTTTCTATCCTTTTCCAACTTTGCGGAATGATGAGGTCTAATGGCGTAGATATTACAAGCACGGAACAGCAACTTACGACCGCTGAACTTTTCCGCTCCAAAATGGTAGATGTTTCTGTCTCCTGATTTACACACCTCCTCAATATCGTCTTCCTCAACCCCTTCAATCGTCCCTAAATATTTCACGAAAAAGAAGCCGTCTTTGTTTTTCAGTTGTATATCCACCACACAACCCACGAAATCCCAACCTGACTTGCTATACCATTCGCTCACGGCGAGTTCCTCCCCCTTGAAATCACACGCCCAAGAAATCGTTGTTGTTTTGCCTAAATCTCTGCCTTCTTCCATTATAATCTATAATGAGAAAAAAATAATCTAATTAATTCCAAAAGCCATTATCCACTAAACTAACAAATCTACCTCTACCTTGAAACGGGGGTAAATTACTATCGCCTTTTATCTTCTGCTTTAATTGTATCTGCTTCCGTAGATTTTCAGGGGCAATCTCGTCAGGAGTTAAGGGAGTGTTCTTACTTACCCGCTTCGTGGGTCGATACACAGGATAATCTTCTTCCCCTGCTATATTTTCCCAGTTCTCTTTAAACCAACCCGCAATACCCTCTTTGCTCGGCTTCTTTCCGCTATAAGTCCCTCCCATATCTTTATACTTCTTTACAATAAACCCGCTCTTATAAGCACTCGGTTTAGAATATTTTTTGTCTGCTAATTGTTTCGCTTTTGCGTATAATTCAGGGTTATCAGGAGTAGGTGTTTCGTCCCCTTTTCCTCCACCCGCCAACCCTCCTCCAAATCTAGAAATCATCTTATTATACAGCGTCTCAATCTCTGCGTCCTCCCTCGCTCGTTCTGTCGCTGTTAGCATCGCTCTCCTCTTCTTCTCTTTTTCGTCCCTTTCCTTTTCCTCCATTTCCCTTTGTCTTTTTCTCGCCTCTGCTTCATCTCGTTCTCTTTTCTCCTTTTCCACTCTCTGTCTTTTTTCAAAAGGGTCGTCTTCCATCATACCCCTTATTTCTTTTCCTCTTCGCTCTCGCCCTTTCCATATTGCCTTATTCACTTTATTCCCTAATTTCTTTTTCAGTCCTTCAATATCAGTCCGTGCTTCATTTATCCCATCTACAAAATTGGGTATTTTCGGTTTGCGGAACAACTCATATTCCGCTGGGGTTAATACTTTTCTCTCTATCGTTTCCAGTCCCTCATATGTGGGCGGGTCTTTCCCGAATATTTCAACGGCTCTTTCTTGATATTTCCCTTTCGGCTCAAAACTCTCCTCCCTCTTCCCGAAGCCTATCTCGTAAGGGTCTTTCTCAAAGTTCTTTAAATACTCCTTCTCGTTGTCTATTATATAGTTCCTTAATTTGTTGTATATAAGTGTAAATCTCGCAATTTCCGCCGCTCTGTTTCTATTTCTCATTTCGGTCGTCCTTATAACATTCAGGTCTGTATCGTGTTCCCATATTTCCTTTTCAACTTCGGTCATCGTCCCCTCCTTGTTTTTTTTACTCATTTCCTCTCGTTTCTTCTTGTTAGAGGCAATGGTTTTCAACCTTTTCGCTTCTTTTCGCTCCTCGTCGGTCGCATACTTGCTGGGGCGACCCGCCTTCTTTTTCTCTGCGGGAGGGTCTATTGCCTCCGCCATCGCTACTGCGTCGTCTTTTAATTTTGTGAAATTATCCACGATTACCCCTTTCTTCTTCGTCTTTTTACTATCCTTGTATGCTTGTTTGATGGCGGGGTCTTTAATGGCGACCATATAAGTCGTGTCGTTCTTCTTCGCCCAATCCTTCACAAAGTCAGTCCATTCATTCCCCTTCTTCTCTTCAGCCAACATCTATACTAACCCTAAAGATAATAAATCCCCTATTTTTTTAATTAAATCCATCGTATCATTCTGTATAAAATTGATTCTCTTTTATACTATACTTCTATAAGCAACAACAACAACAAAAGATGATGAAATCTTACGAACAAATGAGCCAGAACAATCCTTATTCCGCCGAGTATGTCGCATGGGCGAAGGAGGAAGTGAGCGACAAGAAGAAAAGGAGTATGATGACTACAGACACCATCACCAACCCTGACGGTTCTACCACAATCCTGTATTCACAAATGAATACCAAGACCAACAATGACCGTATTGACGGACACTTCTGGATTGAGGACTTGAATGGAAAAATGGTGAGCGATTGTGGGTTCAGCACCTATCAACACAATCTCCCGTGTTTCAAAAACCCTCATCGCTACAATGCCGAGACAGATTTTGTCGTGTATCAACCTTGTCCTGACGCAAATATGGAGCTGGAAATCATCAAACGCCATTTGGAGATGAAACTGTTATCTTGGGGTAAAAACACATGCGGAGAGTTGGATTCTCGCACCGACGAGGAGCGGTTCAAGAGTGTCGCAACACAGATGTGGGTCAACCGTGCTACGATGCTCTCCACTGGATTTGACTGTCTCCAAAATGCCGTATGCGAATGGGTTGTTCGTGGCGAGGACAAATGCCGTATCCGTTTCGGTTGTGCTGGGATTGTCCGCCCAAGAGTAGACACAGTGTTCTGGTTCTTCGGTCATTTAGACAACACCGAATACGGTGAGTGGATAGTCAAGGACGCAGTGAGTGCTGACGGAAAATACGAGAAATCCGTAAACCACAGCCGAGTGATGTGTATCGCAGAAGTCCCTAATGCGATGAAAGTGATGGGAGAACGAGCCATCAAGCAGAGCGTCTTTAATGCCGCAAAGGAACTCGTCCGCAAACGCAAAATGGAGAAGGCAGACAATGCGGCAGACAAGGCGGCAGACGCATTACTCGCAGAGTGGGACGATGAGGAGAAGAAACCCAAGCAGAAAAAGCAGAAGACAAACAACAAGAAGAGATGAGTGTTTAGAGATAGATAGTTTAGATTATTTAGGATTTTGGTGTAAGTTAAATAAAATAAGGAGGTTTTTTTTAATGTGGGGATAATGTATAAGAATGAGTTTAGAAAACAGTTGTGCTAATCCTGCTTTCCCTATACCCGAATATTATTTTCCACACCGTTTTTCTAAATAATCTACGAGAGGAGTTTTCCCCGCTCCTGTTAATTGAAACCCATCTCTTATCTTGGGTAGTGATTTAATTATCTGTTTCAGTTGTTTCTTGGTTAATTTCTCGTAGGATTTCCGTTGGAATGTAGGGGTGCTGGGTGTTAGGTCGGCTCTGCCTCTTCCTATCTCGGTATTCACTCTATCTAATACCCCTGTGCCGTGTTCGGTAAGTAGGTTGAGTGATTTGGACGGAATGGTAAAATCAGCGTCTAACGCTCCCTTTATTGATACGGGGTCAAGAGTGGTTCTAATATTCGTCTCGTTCTCTTTTTGACCAAAGTCTTTATTATAAGCGTCCCGACCAATCCCTGTTGCCTTGTTTAAAGTAATGATTTCATTACTATCCCCACCGACATCACTCGCTATTTTTCCGCCGAGTGAATGACCGAGAGTGGTTATATTTTTCGCACCATATTTGCCCTCTGCTTTTTTCTGTATATCTTTGGAATGTTGGAAACGCTTGGTCGAGGACATTTTAAACCCCAACGCCATTTTTAGATTATTACCCCAGTCGGTCAGGTCTTTTGTCCCACGATGGATTACTACTGCTTTTTTGGTGGCGGGGTCAAAATAGACGGATACTCTCTCACCCGAAAGGGAATTGTCCCTAACATACCCGTCTATATTCTGTGGTGCTTTGCCCTTGTTTGCGTAAGATGCGTCTAAAAATTGTTTGATAGATTTACTCGCCATCTTTCCGCCGCTTAATTCCTCCATATATTCACCTCTCCCTACCAAATTATACGGGTCATACGGGTCATTCGGGCGATTTGTAGGGCATCGACGCTCCATCTCCACAAAAATCCCCTTTTTTGCTAACGCTCTCAATTGTCTTATATTTTGTTCTGCTGCCTGTAATCTTTGAACTGCTTGTGGGTCGTATTCGTTTGTGGGGTCGGCGAAACGGTTGAATTCCTTTGCGTGTGGATTTCTGTCTCCCGAATGGACGATAAAAGATAAATCTTTAAAAAGACAAGCGTTCATTCTCCCTTTGATACCCTCGTTAATGTAGGTTCGCATAGCGGCGGCTTCTCCTTTCTGTTGGGCTGATGCTCCGCCGTCCATCTCTTGAACAGACATTTGTATTGGTTCTTTGTTCTTATCCGCTTGAAATAATACCATTTATATTATATCAACATATTTAAAATAACTGAAAAGTTCTAAATTAAAGGAAACGAGAGGGCATATGACCGCTCATTCTAATTTGAGTTCCGTATCCTCCTCCGTATCCTCCCCCCGAGGTCTCTTCTACATCCATCAGCATATCCCTCATCACACCCTCCACTTGCCCCCTATCTTTTGCTGCCGCCTTCGCTTCCCTCTTCTCTCTTGCTTCCTTCTGTCTTTTGGTTTCCTTCTTGGGTGTTGCTGGTGTTGCGGGTGTTGCGGGTGTTGCGGGTGTTGCGGGTGTTGCGGGTGCTTTTTCCTTCG
>Ga0222711_1000439_pt1 | contig 12213 bp, 7 predicted proteins | sample AntAcemetage1699_FD_179814 | JGI IMG/M metagenome (GOLD analysis project Ga0222711, IMG submission 179814) | Saline water microbial communities from Ace Lake, Antarctica - #1699 | ecosystem: Environmental > Aquatic > Non-marine Saline and Alkaline > Saline | place: Antarctica: Ace Lake...
CAAACAGAGCAAGGAACGGCAGCAACGGTAAGTCTACTAAAAAATGATAATGTGTTTGTGCGTTAATGACGAAAACAAACCTCCGGGAATCCCCGATGACAAATGGGTAGAGAAAGGACAAGAGTACACAATCTCTTTTACAATGACTGTTTCGCCTCAAAAGAAGTTAGCATTTCAACTAGTCGAAATTGAGCTAGATGATAGTTGTGCTCCATACAGTTGGTTCTTGTCGGAAAGGTTTGCTGTTAAAAACGAAGACCTAGAAACCCTTATTAGTTTTATAGAAGAATGCAATGAGATTACCTATTCAGTAAAAGAATTAATGAATCAAATCAACAACAAATGAAATTAAACGCAAACATCCCAAGTTTCAAAGGCTTTGTTAGAAAGTCCTATTTTACAAAACTAGAAGAAGATTACACAGAATTTTATAACGTTTATGTTTTTGGAATACAATCATGTTCCGGAAAGATACTTACGTTTCACGTAATGACGGACAGTGGAATGCTAAGAAGCAGAGTTCCTTTATCCGAAATATACGCAAAGGAGCCAACAAGTGATATACCCTTTAACTACAAACAGCTATGGGATTGCTTTAGCGAAAACGTTGCTATAGTAGAATATGAATTTTTAGCTTTTCACAGGGCAGAGATAGTGCTCAGAGACAGCACGAAGGTTTGGGGTACTTATATCTTCACAGTAGATTGGTTTAACAATCCATACAGTGATGAGCCATCTGACTATAAATGTGGCCATGTATTTGAGGCAGATGAAGGTTACTTATTGTGTATGCCAAATAACAGGATATTTTGGAGAGATAGCAATTGGGTTACAAAAAACCTTCCTGACAACCTAAAACAGTTTAAGGTGGACACAGAGCTTCTTTCAGTAGAAAACCAATCAGACAAGTGGGTAACAGAGGATAGTAATTCATTTTATTACGATATACATGAAAGAAAGCAAGATACAGGCGAAGAAAATTAAGGAGCTAGAGGCTGAGGGGTACTACGTGATTAAATTGATAAGCACAAATAAAAATGGTATCCCTGACTTAATAGCAATACCTAAAGACTCAGACGTCTTGTTTGTTGAGGTAAAAGGCCCCAAAGGGGTTCTTTCGCCTTTGCAAGAGCACAGGATAAAAGAGTTAAAAGGTCAAGGCATAAAAGTTGAAGTTTATAAACCACTATGATGAATGTAAATCAAAAAGAAATCGAAAAACTAAAAAGCATAGTTAACTATAGTTTTTCAGTAAACCTATCTGCTAATAATAAGAAGAAAGAGGTCATTATTGCTCGGTCAATATATTCAAAAATAATGAGAGAAAAAGGTTATACCTTTGACTACATTGGAAAGTCTTTAGGAAAATCTCATGGTGCAATTTGTCATTACATTAATACCGTAGACTTATTGTTGTCAGAGAATACAAAGCTTAGAGATAAGTATTTTTTTTGTAAAGACAGTTTTTTAAATACTAGAGAACCATTTAAGGTTCTTTCAGACAAAGACCTAGAACAATATATGTTTATTATGAACCTGCAGAACGAATTAGAAGAAGCTATTAATTCAAAAACAAAGTTGTTATATCATTTTGTAGATTATATGGAAGGTTATCAAACAAAGAAAGGTATTATGCCAAGTATAGAACAATGCAGAAACTATATTATACCGTTATTTAAAAACCAATGACAAAATGAATCAGGATAAAAAAGCAGAAAACAGAAGAGCTTCTAGGATTTGTAATAGAATAATTCAACATCATATTTTGTTAGACAACATTTATGAGCTATTGGTTGACCGTAACTTTATCACTGTAAAAAAAGATATTGATGTCTTAATATTAGAATTAAGAGGTCTAATAAAATCAAGCGTAGACGATGACTTTTGAAACAGAGCAAGACATATTTAGAGAAAACAAAGCAATCTCCGTATTTGTAAATACATTTGGAGGTTCTTTTAAAAAACTAGACCCAAAAGACATTGACTTTAAAGTATTTGACAAAGATGGTGTCTTGATAGCTTATGTAGAGGTCAAGGGAAGGATTAAGCCAATGATCAACGCATATCCCCTGCCTGTATCCGCAAAAAAAATACTAAAACTTGTTGACAAGAGATTAAACCCCGTGGTAATATGGTGTTGTGAAGACGGCATAATATACGGCCAAGTAAAAAAACTGAAAGGAGAAATCACGTGGGGTGGTCGCACATCACGTGAAGGCTCTTTCAATGACACTGAACTTATGGTTTTCTACGAAAAACAAAAGGGACTAAAATACATTAGGTTTGTGTAACCTATATTTAAACCAACCATTTGTTTTTACTTATCTTTATTAAAGTTGCTTGGCCCTGCAAACGTTTTTCTTTTAAAAACTCTTTGTCCTCCAATTTTTTTAGTCTTTTTATCGGCACTATAATCAAAATCCTCATCTCTAAAGTCTTGCTTCTTACTTTCAAGTTCTCTTAATATTAATTTTTCTTCATTAAAAGTATTAAACCAATCTGAATTTTCTCCAAAAGATTCTTCCCAAGAGGCTCTGTCGTACCTTTTCATCTCTGTTTCGTTTTGGTATTCTCCAAGAAGCTGAAGTTTCTGTTCTTTTATCTCGCTTGATTTTTCAAGTCTTTCTTCTTTCTCCTCAGGAGTTTCGCTATCTATTCTGTCTATTCTTTGTTGAATAATTGCCTCTACATCAGAATCTCTCGTATTTTCCATCATTTCTCTTAGGATTTCAATATCACGATTGTCATCTATCTCGGACTGCTCGGCTTTTTCTTCTTTTCGTGCAGCTTCATCATAATCGACAGGTTTCTTTTTAGCAGTTTTCACAGCGCCTCTAACTAAACCTGCAAACTCGGCAGTACCTAAACCAAGGTTTGTTATTATAGCAGGCCCTATCAATAGCTGTAAAGCCTCTTGGTCATCTTCTGATATTTGCTTTTCGTTACCAAAATCATCTTCGTACACACCTGTTACAGATAAAGAGATTAAATCATGGAGCTGAGAAGCCCTGTCAAGAGCTATTCCATACATACCTAGATTTTTAACAAAGTCTTGCTTTCTAGTACCATAAATAGATAGCCTCTCCTCTTCGCTAACGCCCATTGCATCGTTTACTGTATTAAGTAGCCCGGAAGCTCCTGTTTGAACAAACATATCAAGCATAGGCACAGGAGAGAAAAAGTCTATAACACCACCTGTAACTTGCCCTTTAATAATATTGTTTATTCTCTTCTCCTCTTCCTCTTCGCTTTCAGTTCGTCCCATTACCTCTAGTACTACGTATCCCATTGATATTGAAATACCTGCTGATATTGTTCTAAAGGTAAAAACCTCAGCCGCAAACCCTGCAAGAGACCTTGCAGCGATTACCTTATCTTCTCTTGTAGAAACATTCCAATATCCTAGTGTTGAAAGGTCTGCGCCTACTCTTGATGATTGGTTCATTCTAAAACTAGCAAAAGGCATAAGAAGCTTGACGATTGCCTCTTTACCTGTTTCTCTTGAAGAGAACAAAGCACCGGAAAGCGCCATATCCGAAACGTTTTGCTGTCTGTCTACCATTCTCTGAGCATAGTTTGCTGCTTTCTCATTGGGGATGTGAGTAGAATAATTTAATCCCTTCACATCAATGCCTTGCTTCTTTAATGATTGCTCGTAATACGCTGCCCAAGATGCTCTTGCAATTGCTACATCAGGATTTACTAACAATAATTGTAACATCTTTTTGTTGGCATTTTCTATTAGTTTCATTGCTTCGCCTAATTTTGAATCGGCTGCCTGTTCAATAAGTGAGTTTATAGAATCTATATCTGCTGTAGATTCAACACCTCTATTGGAAATACCATATCCCAAATTGTTAAGCCATATATTAAAAGCAGGGTCATAAGCCTTACCTAAATTTAAACTGCCTGCATTTATAAGAGTGTTTACGGCTGCAGGGATTACTTGTTTTATAGGCTGAGTAACACCTGCTAATGCCTGTCCAACTCCAAGAGTAGCCACCTTGTTTAAGCCTCTCATAAAATTAGAAAGCTCATCGTTTGAGTAAGGGCTTTTGTTTCTTATGTTTCTAATGTATAATTCTATTCTACCTTTTAGTAAATTAGCATCTGCTGTATTTGGTATTATTTTAGAGAAACTATTAGAATTTAGAAAAGCTTGTACCTGTCTTAAAGGCCCTGCAGTTTCAATATCTACAAGCGCATCATACAAGGCACTAGCATTGTTCTTATCAAAAGATAAATCTATATAGGACAAAACCTTTTTATTGCTGTTTTGAGGAAGATTAGCTGTCTCTGTAACAGCTTCTAGTCGCCCTGTGTTCTTATTGTACAAAACGCCATTTGTATTAAAAATAAAAGCCGATTCAGTTTCAAGTAAATCTACCTCCTTTGGAGCGCTTCTCATCCGTGTATATTTGTCAGGAGAACTATAGTTTACCCCTTTCTTTAATACTTTATTGTACACATTTAATGCAACATCAGCTAATCTATCAAACTTGCTTTCCCATATTTTACTCCAAGCATCAATTGCCTCTAAGTTTATAGGGTCTGTGTTGTCCTTGATGTCCTGAATGTTTGTTGAGTTAACAAGGATTTTGGCGTAAAGCTTCTGATAAAGAAGACCTTTTTCAACTTCTTGAGCATCTCCCTTAGCCAATGCTTCTATTGATTGCTCAATTAATCCCTTACGTCTATTAAATTCGGCTTGCATTTGCTCTACGTCTCCAATTATGTTCCTCATCATAAATGAGGACATCTCTCTTTCCGTGTCATTGTAGGCAGTGTTAAACTTTTGTCCGTTAGGCTTTATATTGTTTTTATAAAACCTACTGACATAATCTTTTATTATGCTATTGGCATTATTTTCTGCAAAAGCTTTCTTGTTTATTAGCTTTGTTAAGCCCATTGAGTCTTGAACATCTCCTCCTCTTGTAAATCCTTTAAATAGCTTTTCAAATACTAGAGATAAGTTAGTTGTTTGTTCCGCAAGAACTCTTCCAACTCCTTCTGAGAAATACTTTTTTAATGTGATAGCAGAAATACCGTCTGCTGCTACTTCTTGAGCGTTAATCTCTCCCATATAAGAGAAATATACCGCAGACATCCCCGCAGTAGAATTGTTCACTAAGAAGTTGAGAAGGCTATCAACGGCTCCTATAGAAACCTTTGAGCTCATCTTGTCAGTGTCCATTTCTAAAAATTGTAATATAACATTCTTTTCAGAAGCTGAATATTTAACGTCATCTCCTGTCATAGGGTCAAATCCATTTTCTATTGCAAATAGAATCCTCTTTTTATATACCTCGAACGCTTCCTTTATAGCTTCTTTTACAATTTCATCATTCTTCTCGGACATTGGCTCGTCCTTAGTTAATAATGCAGTCATTTCCGCTTCACTAAAAGAGGAGGCATTAATCCCATAAAGGCTTTCAATCTCAGCAATTTTTTCGTCCTTTAAAATCTTCTCTTGTCTTTTAATCTCTGCTGAAACATATTTGTTGGCATCCTTTATATTTACCGTATCGGCAAAAGCAACCTTTGGATTTTTAATTGAGGAGCCTTGTATGGCTGTTTTAATCTCTTGAGCCATTTTGTTGTACGCCTCAATATCTTCTACAAGCAAAGGGTTTATTTCTGTAAATGCAGCCCCTAAATCTCTTAGGTTTGCATTTTTCTTATCATTTTTTGATAGTTTTTTAATTGAAGCCCTTGTTTTTTTAGCAATATCAACATTACTAGCGTAGTCTGCATTTTTAAATACCTTGGTCATGTAGTCTGTGAATCTTTGAACAGAAGTTTCGCTGAAAACATTGACCTTGCTAAAGGCTCTAAGAACGTTGGCCGCCTGTGTAGACGTAATTTTGCCTGTCTTTTTAAGTTCTTTTATTTCTTTTGAAAGCTGATTGCTTGCTAACCTAAACGCACGAACCGCGTCTTTCGCACCTCTAGCCAAATCTTTAATTTGCTTTTTTAATGCGGTCTTCTCAGTCATTGTTATTTTGGTGACATTTTTAATTGTACCAAGTATTCTACCAACTGAAGGAGCAGACTTCTCTTTTAATCCAAAGTCTTTTCTTATTTTACGAACCAATGCCTCTCTCTGCACGTCTGTGGCGTTTTCGTAGACTTTCGAGCCCATAACATAGCTCATAACATTATCGACCATCTTTTGAGCGCTAACTCTTCTGCTCTTAGATTTTTTAACAATACCATCAACCTCAACTATCATCCTGTCGAATCCGGGGAGCTCAGCTTCAGAAAGACCCTGTGTCTTTGAAGGTGCTACTGAAGGCGCAGGTGGTGCTACTGAAGGCGCAGGTGGTGCTACTGAAGGCGCAGGTGGTGCTACTAAAGGCGCAGGTGGTGCTACTAAAGGCGCAGGTGGTGCTACTAAAGGCGCAGGTGGGGCAGATGGTATTGTTGCTTGTGTCTTTGAAGACACTTCTTCTTGTATATTTGAATCGCCATCGTCTTGCATATCATCAGCTCTTCCTTCTGTCCAAGTTGCCTCAGGCATTAGTCCTGTCTTTTGGTCTGCAAAAACAGTGTCGTCTGCATTTGCATTTCTGTTGGCTTCTCCAAATGGGCCGAAGTTTACCCAAGAGTTTTGACCTCTTGTTTCACTAGTCATAGCAGCAATAGCACTTCCCGTATATAATCTAACGTGAGCTTGCCAAGCATTTTCTTCTCCCCTTGCTCTAAATCCTGCTCCCTCTAGTCCGTGTCCAAAAGCATCGTGAACCGCACGAAACAAATCGTTAGCCAATACGGGTCTCATTTCCCCATCTAGTCCTCCAAGGGGCCACATAATCCCCGTAAATTCTAATAAAGGATTACTACTTACATCAAGCTCGCTTGTGCCAAAACCAGACGTGGTAGGAAAAACTCCCATTTGTTTGTTTGCTCTTAAATCCCTTGAAGCATTGTATGGGCTTGACGCGTACTCTAAGTTGCTTGGGATATTTAAGTCCATAAACCAAAACTTATACCCCGCATCGACTAATGCTTGATATTGAGCCATTGTTTGTTTAATTAGATTTTGGTATGCTTCCTTGACTGTAGGGTCTTGAGCATTATCTTCCATTTGGATATAAGCCTCGGCTATTTTTTTAGCTCTTGCCTCGTCTACTTCAACGTATTCCCCTTGTCTTTTAAGTTCGATTCCGTTTGCTTTTGCATATGCTTCGGCAACGGCAACAAGCTGTGTGTCCGGCCCGTTAACGCCTTGTACTGATGGCGCACCTTCAAGAGGCGTAGCTCCCCTGCTCTTATCCCGTCTTCCTCCGTCTCTTGTTCCTTCGGGTCGTAACTGCTTTGTTGTTTCATTTTGTGTGTTTGTTATAGGTTGTGTATTTTCTGTTTGAATTGTTTCTAAAAGAGGAGTAATTAGCTTGTCATATTTTTCATAAATCTCGTCAAACTTAGCCTTATCTTCTACGTTAGTTATTTTGCTCTCGTCAACTTTTTCGTCTACAAGGTATTCTTCAAAGTTAGGGAAAGCTTCTCTAAGTTCAAGTTGTTCAGCTGCCCTTAAAGCCTCAATTTCATTTTCTATTTGTTTATCGAATAAGGACTCTACGGCTCTAGTTATGTCTGTTTCTATACCTGCTGCTTTGTCTGCATGGTAGGCTTCTGAAATTATATCATTTAACCCATTTTCGCCTGTGTATAATTCAGAAAATTGTTTATCAGGAATTAATGAGGCAAATACTATTTCGCCTGTACTTTCTCCAATTTCCCGTAACTTTTTAACAGTACTTTCTACATCTTGTAATGCAGGGTTTTTTTGTTTAGTAGGGCTAACCTGTTCTGCGCTTAGTGCTTGTAATTCAGCAACGGCATCCTCTCTACTCAAGGTGGTTTCCCCAATAGTTATAGTGCCATCTGTATTTTCAGGTTGGGCAATAGCTTCTTCTAACTCTGCTTTTCTTACTGACTGCTCTTCTGTTAAGGTTTCTGCTACAGTGACAATGGCATTAATCTGTTCTGCGTTTATCACTTGTAGTTCAGCAACGGCATCCTCTCTACTCAAGGTGGTTTCCCCAATAGTTATAGTGCCATCTGTATTTTCAGGTTGAGAAATAGCCTCCTCTAACTCTGCTTTTCTTACTGACTGCTCTTCTGTTAAGGTCTCTGAAATATTAGCATCTTCTTGTACTTCGCTTATTAAAGTCAACTCAGAATTTATTGAGTCTATCCGTTCTTTTTGTTTCACAACCAACTTAGGTTCCTTTCCTTCAATAAAGCTTTCTAAGTCTCTCTTTTCTTGTAGTAAATTTAAAGCCTGCTTTTTTTGATTTGAATTAAGGCCTTCTGGTAGTTCTCTAAATAATCCAACTGATTTTCTGTAATCGTTAAGTTGTTTTTTCGCTTCACCCACTGTTAAAACTCCGTCAGTGATTTTTAACTTTAACGCAGCTACAAAAGAATTTTGCATAGTTTCGTCATTTGCCATGGCTGAAAAAGCCTCAACCGTAGCATCATCCATTTTCAAAAATCCTTTCTTACTATAGGCCGCACCTACCGAAGATGGTACTCCTAATATAAAAGCTCCAACTGCTTCTTGAGCTCCTGCAAGGACAATGTCATTTATCCACTCTATAGCTGTGTCAGGAGTTTCAAACATTTCTTTTCCCTTAATCGTATTGTAAATTTCTTTTATCCCTATTGCTGAAAATTCTTGGAGAGCACCTGTCTCGGCCTCAGCAAGTCCTGCAGACCCTAAAGTCAAAAGGCCTTTGGCTATTTTACTTTCTACTTCGTTTTCTACTATTTCTGCAAAAGTTTTTCCTGCGGTTCTAGCACTTGATTTACCAAGAGCGCTTACTGTAATCCTATTAATAAGCCCCGAACTCCCTTTTATATTTCTAAGTCCAAAATTCTCTAAAACAGCACCTGTAATGCCTATAGGTAAAATAACACCTAGTTTTTCATTTTCAGAAATATTATCCATTTCAGGATTAGTATCCATTTCTTGCCTAACGCCATCAGAGATTTGAGCATACATTTGAGCTGTTCGCTGAGCCCAACCTGCAGGCCCCACACCCCCAATAACTGCAGGTAAAGACTTGGTAACGCCTAAAATTGCGCCTCCCCAAAAACCTTGTTCTTTTAATTGACCAAACTCTACAGTGGTTGCAGAACTTCCAAAAACTTCCCTGTTACCTCTTCTTATATCAGGTATTACATCCTTCTTGAATGATTTTTTAATAAAGTCATCAGTCTCGTCTTCAATATTATCTTGAAGGTCTTCCGATAATGATGATTTCCATTGAGCATACGATTGAGATTCTAAAGGAGGAGAGATTCTGAGTTTTTTAGAAATTATAATTGCACTTGCTTTTAGATTTTCTTCAGTCATTGCCATTTCGTTAGGAGCTATTTCAGTACCTACATCTATCAATACGTCAGAAAGTCCTGCGGTAATGCCTGCAAACCCATCTGCAAGAGCATTTCCTATAGCGCCTACCCATGACCCTTGCTCAGCCTTGTATGCAGTGTACTTGCCTATTGACTTTTCTAATAAAACTTCTCTATATTTTATGTTCTCTTGTTTGTTGACTAAGTCTACTCTCTGAGCCTCTAATAAGGTTTTGCCATCTATATACTCTTGACTCAAAGGGTCTAGTAAATCTAATTCTTTTTTACTAGATAAAAATCCTTTAAGCTCCGTGTTTAAAACAGTTGATTCTTTAGCTATTTTACTAATTGAAGAATCAACATCTTTTCGGGTGTTTAGTTTTTTGTTGTCATCAGTATAGGCTCTTTCAATTACATAGAGCCCCTTACTAGGAGTGTTTGTTTTTATAAATTGTTTTAAAACATTTGATTGCGCAACGGCTTTTGAATTAAAGAATGGGTCTAAAGAGATTTCTTTTTTTGTCTTTCCATCAGGGGCAGTTACAATCATTGAATCTCCTATTCCTGTTTCCTCAAAGGTAAAGCCAAGTTCTTTGAATTGGTAATTTAATTCAGGAACAACATATTCTTCGGTTTGATTTATAAGCTTAGGAGTTATAGTTGCTAACCTTTCGTTTAAGTATTTGCTTTTATTTTTGTCTATTTCTACAGAACCTGTTGCTAAAAATTCTTTTTCAAACTTTTGTTTTTTTTCTTTTAACTTGGCTTCATTTAATTTTACAGTGGTTGTTGATTCTTTAAGCTCTTCCAAAGATACTGAAAGCTTATCTTTTGCAGATTTTTTTATATTAGTGTTTCCTTCGGAAAAACTTGCTAAAAATTCTTTGTCAATATTTTTCCTGTTGTTTGTAGGTTGAGTAGCCGAAGAACCACCTGCCGAAGATAATCCCGTAGGAACTGCTTCTTTCTGTTGAGGCAATTCTGAGTCCAATGAAAACTTTTTTTTTTGAACAGGTTTTGCTATTCTTACGTCATTTACAAATTGACCAACAGGTTTTTTATTGGTAGCTTCATCTTTACTTGAAAGCCAAGTGTGCATTTTAGTTGCATAATCCTTCTCTTGAATTTTTGCTTTGAATTGGTCATAAGAATATCTTCCCTCGTAAGAAGGGTCATTCCCTTTTATCAAAGCATATAAGTCTTGTAAATATTTCTCGTCCATTTTTTATTTGTTTTATGGGGCTTTAATTCCAAATGTATTTATATAATTATCCGCTGCTTTTAAAGTAGCGGGTTTGGCCCCGTTTACATTAAATTCTTCTCCTACAGTGTCGCTTACGTGCCTTATGTTAATGTTATTAAAAAGGCTACCGGGGGTTGAGTTTAGGTTTTCAACAATAAAAAGACCCTCCCCAAACCGTTCATTTAATGACGCTTGCATTTGCTCTGCTGCAGGCCCTGAACGTTGCGCGAAAATGTTTGCCGAGGTTTTATATTGGACATAGGATTTAGGCTTTTCTTGTGCTTGGTTCGTATAGCTTTGTGTTGTATTTATGTTGAGTAAACCGTTTCCACCGTAATTTTTGGCTCGATTTACATTTACATCGCCTAAAAGTTGCACCATTGCCCTTTCAATAAATTGTTGTTCACTTAATAGTGTGTTGTCATCTGCACGAAAGCTTATTGTTTTTGGCACTTTCTTTCCGTCTACTTCCTCAAAGTACTCTATACCGTTTGGAGTCCTTTTTCCTCCTTTTATATCAGGGTTTAAGGCCATTATCGCCTGAAAAGAAGCAGCGATTTCTGCAGGGGTTCCTGAATAAATTTTACCAAGTCTCTGAATGTTTGCATCATCTTCTTTATTCTTATTGTCGGCATCTACTTTCGCTTGAGGCGGGTCATTTCTACTAAGCTGTCCTGTGCTAGTAATATCAACCTTTCTGTCGTACTTAGCTCTTAATTGGTTACGAATAAATTCGTTTGCATTTTGTTTTTGATCATCTGAAGGTAAATAAACCTCTTGCCCGTTTGGCCCAATGCCTTTTAAAATAAGACTAGAGTCTTTTTTCGCTGCTGCAGGGTCATAGGTAAGAGAATAAGCCTTACCCTCTTTATTAGTAACAACTCTGTCAACAAGAATACTTGAAATACGAATATCCGAACCTCCAATAATTGAGTCTATAATACCATTTTCTGCGTTAAGAAATGAAAACAATACACCTCTTTCTTTTTCAGTATAGTTTCTTGTTGTTATGTCATCTATCGTGGTTACATTGCCCTGTGAGAACAAACCACTTTTTCTTATAATCCCCGACTGCTCTATTCCTAAATTGTCTACAAAAGATTGCATAGGAGTGTTTATGTCTACCTTTTTTGTTCTGCCGTAAATTGCTGTATTAAGATTGTCAGCACTTTTTAAGTCCCCCGGTTTATCACTCATGGTATAGACTCTTTTGCCGTCAACTATTTTCATTTCTTTTTTAGCCGACATTACTGTTCCGTTTGGTGTAATATACATTCCTGCCGTATTCCAATTTCCAAAGGACTCAACCTCTGCAAAATTCATTCTAACTAATTCAGATAATGTATCGTCATTCATTACTTCGGTAAACATTTCTTGGTACGCTTTGTTGGCGTTGAAAGCTAAGTTGGTTCCATCGTTTATGTTTTGCCTACGAATAGTGTATTCTTGTAAGCTTAATTCGCCTGATTTTAAAAGTCTGTCGTCAATCTTTATTCTTTCTGATGCAGCAGCCGCATATCTTAATATTTCAGTTCTTGCGCCAATATTCTCTCCTTGAGGAGCTTGTGATAACTGCATTAAGGAATCACGGGTAGCTTGGTCTATTG
>Ga0222711_1000441_pt1 | contig 12082 bp, 9 predicted proteins | sample AntAcemetage1699_FD_179814 | JGI IMG/M metagenome (GOLD analysis project Ga0222711, IMG submission 179814) | Saline water microbial communities from Ace Lake, Antarctica - #1699 | ecosystem: Environmental > Aquatic > Non-marine Saline and Alkaline > Saline | place: Antarctica: Ace Lake...
TTCATCAAATTTATAAGTAATACCACGACATGTTTTATTTTCTTCGATTAGTCTCAATAATATATTATTTGGTATAATCCCTACATTCTTACTTATATCCCAATTGAAATATACTTCTTCACATTTAATATTATCTATGTAATCATTCTCATTTATATATATATAATGTGCTGAAATAGAGGTAAACATCTCTCTAGAGTAACATTCTTGGATGTTTAATAATTTCTCTTCATCTAATACCCAAGACATAATAATATACTAGTTATAAACTAATGTTATAAAGTTTGTATTTATATAACGAATATAAAGATTACTATATGTATTAACTTGTCTCAAAACAGCATAAGACAATATAAAAATGGGTATTGATAAATTCAAAACGCTAATATACATACTTGAGGCAGAAAAATAAAAAAAATATATAATTGAAAGATAACTTTCATAAAGACATTCATACCTTTATACTGGTACTATGAAAACAAAATTTTCTATAAAATTGAAAAATAAACTTTTTTTCAATTTTAACTAATAAAGTAATAAATCACCTTATGCAATTATGTATTCCACGAATAGAGACAATTTATACGAAAGAGTATATTTTCAGTATCATACGTAAATTAAAATGGGGTGAAATCGCAAAGTTATTAGAGTCGATACCAAAAAATAACACAGATTATAGGTGTGTTATGATAGATATAGAATGGGATGATACTAACGGGAATACAGATTTGAAGAACAGATTATTGAAAGGTCAATATATCAATATAGTGCATGATGAGACAACACCACAATTTTGGCGTGTAATGGAAAGTAATAGACCGTGTAAATTATGAGTATTTACAACCTTGAAGAATTCAATGTTCAACGGTTTATAATTTGGGTATATGTTTTTTTATGATATCTGGTTGTTCAATTTCTGTTTTATGCCCAAACAATCTACGTATAAACCAGAATTTTTGTTCTTCGGCGTTTTTTATTTCTTGTATAAAAGCATCATCCATACAACTATAAACAGTCTTATATTCAATTAGTTCATCTCTGAGTTTCGTCTTGAAATCAACAAGATATGCTAATCGCAATTTACAACGCTCATCATATGTCTCTATATCAGCATTATATAAAATATATCGCATCTCATTATGAGTATATCTATATTTATATATTAAATTTTTTTTATGTGTTTCGATTCGTTTAATGAACGAAAAAATATTAATATGACTTATTATCGGGAATAAACTTTTAACATATTCGGGTACAAAAAATATATTCGACTCCTTTATCTCAAATGTTTTTAATTCAAATTCCTGCATCGTTTTTGATACTAATTCATCTTGGTCACGTTCATTATCCATGATTATTAAACGACTATTTGCCATTTCGAGTACAGTTTGTAATTTATCATATTGCGATGATAGATGAGAATATATCTCACACCTGGATTCCAGTTTAAAATAAGTGACCAGAGACACAAGTAATGTTATAGTAGCGTTGAGTATAGTTAATACGAAATTGGACCATTCATAATCACATCCAAACGGAGATACGATAGTAATAACTGATGATAATAAAAGTGTCGGCAACATTAATAAATTCAATTTATAATTAGTGTATTTTCTAGAATTTATATATAAGTTTTTCTGACCATTTAAATATGTAATTATAATATCCAGTTCGTTCGACAATCTATGACTACGATCATGTATTTCTAACGAATGTTCAATTTCTTTGAGTGATAGATTACGAAATGGTTTTTTTTTAGGTTTAGATTGTTGGGTTTTTATTTCGTCATCATCATTATAAAACCCTTGAGTAACTTCAAACCGCATATTAGAAGCTATAGATGCTCTAGCAGATGGTTTAAGAGGTGATTTTAATAAAGTCAAACTTTGTTTCGTTTTGTTTAATGTATAGTTTATTCTATCAATATCTTCAGAATTCTCAAAACTCGACTCGCTTCCACTTTTTGATAAAGTCATCGGGCTATTTGAAGCACGTATATCGATATTTGAATTAAAACTCTCTAACTTATCCATCATCTCGACATTATTTACAAGTGTTGCATTATTTATTGTTTTATTTATTTTACTATAAGGTTCCAGTGTAGTAATTAATTTATTCATAAAATATTCATCTGTATGTATACTTCTTGTATTATAATATACATCTTGTTCTATATCTACTTTATCATCTTGCGTATCTATATCTATTTCTATATCAATACTTGTATCATGTTTTATATCTATTATTTTTGAGTCAGCACTTAGACAGTGATTTACGATTGTTGACTGTGAAGAATCTAAATCAACTGGTCGGATTAAATTATTAGTTGGTTTTAATGATTCATTATACATATTATGAGATATACAGATTCGTTAGATATTTATAGAGGTGTATAAAATTGAACTATTATATTGTATCTGTAACCAATGATAAAAAAGACAAAATATAATGGAAAAACCTAACCAAAATATAATGGAAAAACCTAACCAAAATGAAGTGAAAGAAAGTAAACGCAACGAAACGAATAAATCAAAGGACTTACTCTCGGAAAAATCATATAGTCTCATCACAAGTCGCTTTAGTAATTCTACTTGGAGTGAGAACTGTGACTTTCTATCGAAAAAGACTAAAATAGGATGTATATATTGTGCTCCCACACTCATTAATAAAAAAATCGCATTAGACTCAATGATGTTCGTTCTTGAAATGAATAACGATAAGAACAAGATAATGGGTATAGGAAAGGTGAATAACCACCCGAAACTGAGAAAATATTCTGTGTATAATAACCAAAACTATAATCGTTACGTATTTACTGGTAAATGTCGGATAGACCGTAAAGATATGAACGGTGAGGAAGAAGAAATTATGAAAGCATTCGATATACTATGTTTCAGAGGGCATTTTCATATGAAACGAGGGCATGGATTATCTGCTTTCCCACCAGTATTACTATATCGTATTATGCCAGTTATAGATTTAGCTCAATATATATACACTATGTTTGAGAAACGTAATTTATTATTAAATAAGCAATAAATATAAATGTAATACATAGAAAACAAGTATCATGAGTGAATTTAATATAGATCAATACGATAATAAACCTCAAGACTTATATGAATTATTGGATGTGGAGCCAACCATTGGTGACCGAGAGTTGGAAGCGAAGATATTGAGTATGATTAATAATTATAAAAGCGCAAAGGCGAGAACAGATGGAAATGATGATGAATATGACCAAGTTATAAAGTTTATGATAGATATTTATAAATATTTTTTCGAAGATACTGACGATAATAGTGATGGTGTTGGCGATAATCGAAATCGTGTATTAAAAAAATACAACAATGATTCGAGATACTCTAATTTCGATACTGTAAATATAAGAGAAGATTTTGTATTACCAAAAGATTCAACTGCAATAGATACTTCTATTACTACCGGTATCGAGGGACAAAATAATAACAGTAAATCAAATATTACTTTTACTTATCCATTGGCATATGCGACAGACGAGAATGGATTAATTATAAATCAAGCAACAAAACGGGTCGTTTCAATAAACAGCGCGTCCAGGTTTAATCCATCTGAAACAACTTCTGCATCATTTACGTTAAATTTATCAGAAACCCTTAAAAATGTAGTGAAATTGAAATTATATTCAATTTCTATACCTTATTCGTGGTATACAATTAGTGAGGATTATGGTAGTAATTTTTTCTATATTAAAGGAAATTCACCCGGTATAGATAATGAAACACACGATATAAAAATCACAATCGAACCTGGAAATTATACTAGCACATCACTAATAGCAACACTAAATGATGCCTTAAACCATTTAAAGGGTAAAGAGGCGAGTGATGATTATAATTCGATAAATAATCCATATATAATAGACGTGTCACTTAATTTAACTGAAATGCGATACACAGTTAATTCAGGGAAGACAAAATTTTTTATAAGTGTTAAGAAAAATTATGATTCTAATTATTTTCGTGTGATGTTTCCTTATATAACACCGGTATATGATAATCCTATAACAAATGAGCGTAACAATACATTATCCATACCATCTTTTTTGGGATTTACTACCAACACACTTAATAGTTATACTTTGTATTCGGAATTATATGGTAATGACCCCATTGTTCATATAGACGCATCTAATAATAATATAAAAATATTAAGGTATATACAGAATAGTGAAAATAATTTTGATGGGACAAATGTATTAAAAACTATAAATTTGGTTTTTAGTGATGGAATAATAGACGATATCAGTGATAAAATAAATGCCATATTAATGGAAAATATTGAAATCGATAATAATTCTGAATATGTAAATGATGTTAACAGTAATTACTTAAAAGTCAAATTGAATCGTGATGACTCTGTTAATCATTTAAATACCAAGGTTATCATTTTGCTTCCATTTAATGAAAGTGATACGAATAAAAGTATTTGGACAGATGATTTAAAATTTAAAACTGATGGAATTACTACATATCTTGATATCAGTTATAATTATAAAATATTGAATGATGTTATATCGCAAGAAGAGGCAGTTCAAGACCGTATTTTAGTTCCTTCATCGCGTTCTATTAAGATGAAATTTGTAACAACTAAACCTTTCTATGGAGTATCCAGCGACGGAGACGAATTAAATAAGTTTGAAATGGTTATACCAACAAATAACACCGGATACACAATGGACGAATTTATTACAACAATTAATTCCGGATTTGACACTATTAATACGACCTTTTCTGATAATCATAATACAATCATATTTAATAAGACAGAATCTAGTGAAAATATAATACGTTTGGATAATAATAGTTTAAAATTGGATATTGCTATATTTAATGAACTGGGTATTTCAAATTATTTATTAGATTTGTCTGGAACTATTTTGGGAAAAATACTGGGGGAGGGGGGATCTTCCATTTTCGAAAGTAAATACAATGACTTCGATTTATCAAATAATATCGTAACAAACGAAAATATAACAATAAATGGTGATACTATAAAAATAACTGAAACTGGATGGATAAGAAAGGCAGGAGGATATTTTTTATCTGGACAAATAAATTCTATCAATACGCCTTATATATTAAAATTGAAACCGAAACCCGATGGACCTATGAGAGAACTACCTACTATAAATGTGCCGGTGTTACCAGGTGATAAATATTTTGAGGAGAACAACACATTTAAAGCAGACGAATTGGGTGGACTTTCTGGATTGACTAACCTAATAAATGATTCTTTACATTCATATAGAAATACGTTATTCAATAAACCTAACTTATTGGAAAATAGTAGTATTTCAATGGAAGTAATAGATGAACAAACGTCGTCATCTAAATTCGAATTATCGTTGAATGTAAGTGATTATCTTGACGAAACGAATTACGAAATGTATTTAACTGATACAGATAATAACTCAACTGATACGGATAATAATATATGGACAACAATGTTATATTTGGATTCTTCTTATAATTTATTTAGTAATTCTAAGATAACCGTTGATAAGACAATAGATAAAGACGTAATAACAATTACAAATACGAACAGTAAAATTATAATAGAACCATTACCTGTTGATATCGATGGTGGTAGTAACGGTGTATATGATATATTTAATAATAATACTGTAAATATAAATATACCATTTGGAAATTATACGAGAAATGAGTTAATAACAAAAATAAACGAGTTATTAAAAATCGCTACCATTTATGATGGGAAAATCATATCAGAAAATGTATCTTTTGGTATAAAAACAATAGATGGTAAAGAATATTGTTTTATAGATTTCAACTTGAACCGTTTTTTTAGAGCGAGTGATTATAAAGTGGTGTTTTACGATAATACTTTTTCGAGTTGTAATACTGGCTCGACCAGTATTCAAAATACAACGTATGATAGTACAGTTGGTTTTATTTTAGGTTATAGAGATGATACTGAGTATCCATTGAAGAGTGTTATAAACTCAGCAATTAAAGACGTGAAACAATTTATAAGTAAACAACAATTAAATGTAAATCTTTATAATGATTTTTCTATAGTGTTAGATGACTATAATAATAATCGATTACCATCTGCGGTTGTATTAGGAACACCACCATCCACAAATTTTGAGTTACCTTCCTACGCAAAACGTACAGCGATGAGTTGTGACGAAAATGGAAATTTATTATTATCCGTGAAAGATAAAAATAATAATAATCTTACACTCAAACAATTGACTGCTATTTCATCGAATATCGAAACATCAGAATCAAAAAAAAGTGATATTTTCAAAGCGAACCAGAAGATTATAGCCAAGGATGTTTTTGCTGTTGTTCCGTTAAACGTATCTGATTTGATAACTGGACAACTATTTGTAAAAGAAGGTATAACACTACAAGAACAAGCACGTAGTTATTTTGGACCAGTTGATATACAACGAATTTCTGTTAAATTATTAACTGATAAAGGAAGTCTTGTAAATTTAAATCAGGACAATTGGAGTTTTTCCTTCGTATGTGAACAAATATACGATAAGAACCTTGGCCAATATATAAAAAATAGTTAGGTGATGATAAATATGATTATCTGATATTATATAAATGTAATATATAGTATGTCATACATACCAATAATAGACGATATAGGTTTTTTCGGTCCAATAATAATATTTATAATCTCGATACTCGTATTGCGGGGACGTGCAAAGTATTTGAAATTATATTTGGTTGTAGTAGTAATTAATACATGCGTAAACAAGATACTGAAAAATACAATCCAGTCACCTAGACCCGTTACATCTGATAAAGATATGATATATAAATCATTTGATACAATAGATGGAGTGGAAAAATATGGAATGCCTTCTGGACACGCGCAATCTGTTTCGTCGTCTATATTATATTTGTATTTGGTGACGAAATCAGTGACTCTATTGATAGGTAGTAGTTTTATTGGAACTCTTACGGTATTACAAAGATACCGGTTTAAACGTCATAGTATTACACAATTATTAGTTGGTTGTATTATTGGTTTTTCGATTGCTTATATAAGTTATTACTTATCAATATTCATATTCATCTGCTAATGATAATATATATGGATAAAATATACAAATGTCGCAAGGAGATTATATCAAACGAAAACAAATTTCTCATAAATTGGTTGGTGATGGAAGCATAATAGGAAATATAAAAGGGAATGGTCTACTTGGTTATAAGAGTGTATTAGACGCAAAGGATTATATAGATTTTAAAAAGTATAGTTTAGAAGGTAGTATTACAAGTTCCATTCCTGTATTAAATGATTTATCTATTCCAAATAAAACGAAAATATTTGATATGATTATGAACGTATCGAATTGTCCTAGTTTTATAGTATGTAATGATACAGACACTCGAGCGAACCGTACATCCTTGAAAAGTTTCCAGAGTACTTGTGAACCTATAATGAAAGCACCTGGGCGTAGTGTTCCACCCGTTTGGGACACTGACAATAATAAATTACAGTATAAGTATGCTGAACCTGCGTTTAAGAATAGAATATGTAATTGTGTAAATGGAACAGATTTTGGTTTATGTATAATATGTAATAAATAGTAATGAAGATAAAAGCGTATATTATATAATATATAATCATTCTGTATATTATATAACATGAGTAAGTACCTTGATAATAAAGAAACGTTTTTAGGAGCAACTACAACGCAATATGGTAGTCATATGGTTATGACTAATGTAATGAAACCAGGTAAGACAAAATATATCAATATTGATACTCGTTTCAAGAATAATTATGAAACGGATGCATTATCAAAACAAAATATTTCTTTACCAGAACGTTATAATGAAGTGCGTAATATATCGATTGTAAATGCAGAAATACCTATGTCTTATTATAATATTTCAAGCACACTTGGTAATAATAGTTTTGAGATTACTCAAGACTCTCTAGTTAAAATAATAATCGTCCCAGACGGGGAATACAATAGTGTTACATTGACATCTGTTATTACCACTCTAATTGCGTCTAGTAATACAATTACTATCAATGTTAAAACCAATATAAAACTCGCGGGTGGTGTTACTCCTACCATTATGAAGTTCGATTTTACTATAGATGAAGATGGTAACTATTCTCGTTTTGGATTTAAATCTTCGCTTGGTTGGTTATTGGGTTTTCGTGAACCTGTATACACATTCACTGGTACATCACTCAATGCATTAAAAAATGTTGGACTCACCTCAACCGCAATAGTTAGTTTAACAGGACCTAGATATTTATATTTAGTTGTGGATGAGTTCACAACAAGTGGTAATCAGTCTTCGTTTGTATGTCCATTACCTAATTCTTTAATCAATAAAAATATTCTAGCGCGTATTAGTGTTTCGAAACAAGATTATCCATTTGGAAGCATTCTTCCAGCTAATCTACGTAACGGGTTATTGATGTCTGATATTCGCTCTTATACTGGAAAAGTTGATATTCAGAAGTTAAGTGTCCAATTAATAAATGAATTTGGTAACACTATAAATCTAAATGGTGATGACTTTTCATTCTGTCTTAAAATAGAACACGAGTAATTATAGAGAACACGGTTATACAAAACATCGATATTTACATAATTTTATCAATACAGTATAGATATAATTATGATAACAGAAATAATTAGTAAAATCGTATCAGAATCATTACTTAGTCTTTACCCATCAATTGTTAAAAATATTGATATTCCATTTGATATGAAGTTACTTACTCGCTTCGTTCCGTATTCACTTATTTCTTTTTTGTTTATTGATTATAAATTTATAAAAGAGAACCTATTCAGTAAAACTGGATTATTGCTATCTTTAACAACAATTATTCATATTTATGCATCTTATAAGGGATTTGAGGGACTTGAAAGTGGAGTCGCCTATACGATTTTTTACACATATCCACTCATGATATTATTAATGGCTGGTGAAAAAATATCACCTATGTTACTTGTCCCGTTAATCGGCGTGGCATTACTAGTTTATGAAAATATAGAAACTAAAGAACATTTAGAGAACCTAGATGAAAAAACATACGAAAAAACAGACGAAAAAACATATGAAAAAACAGATGAAAAAACAGAAGAAAAGGAAGATTATACTATTATATCATTCTCGGTTTTTATGGTTTTTACAGCTGCGTTTACCGAGGCCTTGTTATATTTCATAGTTCGTGATTTGAAAACTAAAAACAATTGGAATCATTTGTTTATTTCTTACTTTTTAGGTGCTGTTTTACTATTAGGTTCTCTATTTGTTAATCCAAATGGAATATCATTTAATATATTACTTAAATCTTCCTTTATTGTTAATATGGTGATTGGATTATTTGGTTATTTTTTAAGTTTTTATGCTATGACTCGTTTAGAACCTTCTATTTATGCACCACTTTCATATGTTGGTATTATTATATCGCACATATATGGTGGAGTATTCAACGGCGACATTATAACCTGGAAAAAAGGATTAGGTTCTCTTTTAATAATTGCTCCAAATGTGTACATGAAATTGAAATAAAAAAATTGAAATAAAAAAATAACATTATATAAACTATAGCAATCAACAAAAAATAAAATGACACTATCAGACGAGCAAGAATATTCTTTGGATTTATTTAAAGAGGGTAAAAATTTATTGATTACCGGTCCAGGCGGGGTCGGTAAAACACACTTAATACAAGAGTTTATAAAAGACGCAATAAAAAGAGGCAAGAAAATACAAGTATGTGCTCTTACTGGGTGTGCATCTCTTATACTTGGTTGTAATGCTAAGACAATACACTCTTGGAGTGGTATAAAGATGGCAAAAGGAGCCAAGAAACAAATAGTAGAACGAGCATTAAGAGGTAAAAACATTAAAAATAACTGGAAAGGTATTCATGTTCTCATTATTGACGAAGTTTCAATGATGAGTAAAAAAATATTTGAAACATTGGAAGAATTAGCAAGATATACAAGGTGTAACGCCCTTCCGTTTGGTGGATTACAAGTTATATTGACTGGTGATTTCTTTCAATTACCACCAATTGGAAACATAAACGAGCCAGATACATCTGAATTTTGTTTCGAGTCGCCATTATGGTATTCTGTAATCCCATTAGACAATCATATCGAATTGAACACAATGTTTAGGCAAAAGGACTCAAAATATATCGAAATTTTATCCCAGGTGCGCAAAGGAGAATTAAACGAGGAAAATACAAAGATATTGAGAGAACATAGTAAACGTATATATAATATCGAAGGAAATAATGGTATCAACATTCCAAAGTTATTTCCCGTAAGATCCCGGGTTGATTACATCAACCAAGTAATGTTCGGTAAATTAGATAGTAAAGAAGAAGAGTATGATATAGATAAAATATACGATTGTCGTGTATACTTGGAATCAGGAGCAACTATAGAACCGAACATTATAGAAGCGTGTAATAATATGACCGCAACAGAAAAGGAATACGAGATAAATGCATTATTATCAAACGCACAATGTAGCGAACATTTGAAATTAAAGATAGGTGCATTAGTAATGTGCACAGCGAATATCGATTTGGAAAACGGGATATGTAATGGTTCGCAGGGAATAATAATAGATTTGATAGGAAAAAATAGAACACCGAATATACGCTTCACGAATGGAATAGAAATGGTATTGTCTAAACACCACTGGCAGTCGGTCGACCACCCGATAATAGCGGTTAAACAATATCCATTACAACTCGCCTGGGCACTGACTATACATAAAATTCAAGGGGCCACCCTTAATATGGCTCAAATCGATATAGGAACTAGTATATTTGAATACGGACAAACATATGTTGCGATGTCACGTGTAAAGTCACTAGAAGGTCTTTACTTGAGTGATTTTAACCCAAATAAGATACGAGCAAATCCCAAAGTTATAATGTTTTATAAAAAAATCCCTCAAATAGAGTATGTCGAATGCGACGATAACGATAATGAAACACCCGAAATAGATAACAATAATAACGATACTAAAACTATACACGATTTATCGCAATATAAATATTCTGTAACAAAAGTAATAAAGATTTAACCCGCTTCAATGTGTCACTGTTAATTTAAACCAATACAAACATTAAGAAAAATAGATATTACCACACCCAACAAAAATAGTATTAATATTTTTTTTATTACGAAAAGCAAATATACTATAGTTCACAAAAAAAATGAGTTTAGTATAAATAAAACAGTATCCCGTATTTATTATATATAAAAAATAAGACATTATTGTATATAATTCAATAATGTCTTGGAAACAATATGGTGGTATAAAAAATTTAGACAGTTATAATAACATTTCAGTAAATAATATTATCGCAGACAAGTTCACGGTTCGTGATAAATTCTTAACAGAATTTCAGATTATCGGTGAAACACAACTACTTGGTAGTGTTACATTAGGATTTAACAGTTCAAATTTAATTCAATTAAAATCCGATCTTATATCAAATTCCGATATTTTTATTGAGGGTGACGTGAAGGTAAAAGGTAAATTAATAATTACATCATCTGGCGAAGGTTTTTTTTTTAAAGGAACTGACGATGGCAGACTAGGTATAAATACTGAGGATCCATTAGCGGTGCTTGATATTGTAGGTTCGTACGAATCAGTATTAAATGTATATTCTGACCAGTCCAATAATAGAAATATAATTGCTCGTAATTATTTACAAAACGGTATTGCCGTAAATGTTAAAGATGACGACTCATCGTCAATTCAGTTTTATAGTGGAACTGATGTCAGTAACAATAAAAATACTCCAGACTCGGAAATAAAATACTTAAACGGTGGAATCTTAGAAATTATAACAGGACAAGATACTCGTATATTATCACAAGTATCTATTTCTACCGATGGTAGTAAGGGTCATATTCATAATGAAACAATGGTAGTTTATGATATTTCCAACGGAACCTATAAAAATTTATACTATAAAGACGATACAATTTCTCAAGGTAATGCTTTTAGTCTAATATCGCAAAATTCATCATCTATTACAAGTATGA
>Ga0222711_1000458_pt1 | contig 11756 bp, 12 predicted proteins | sample AntAcemetage1699_FD_179814 | JGI IMG/M metagenome (GOLD analysis project Ga0222711, IMG submission 179814) | Saline water microbial communities from Ace Lake, Antarctica - #1699 | ecosystem: Environmental > Aquatic > Non-marine Saline and Alkaline > Saline | place: Antarctica: Ace Lake...
CAATTGCGTCCTAATTAATGTGGGCTAATTCTATACATTCGCGGGCATGACTGGAGTGTAGCGACCCATATATCTATACCATTCATAGGCATTCTCGGAACTTCTAGACCATTCGCGGGCATGACTGGAGCGTAGCGACCCATATATCTATACCATTCATAGGCATTCTCGAAACTTCTAGACCATTCGCGGGCATACTTGGAGCGTAGCGACCCTAAGTCACATGAAGTTCCGTGATTTTTTCATCATTTCAACTACAAACATGTCAATCTCACCAAACAAAAAGGATTTTCTCTGCTACATTGCGGGTGGTCTCAGTACTCTCATGGATTCTTCCATGATTTCTGAAGAGATTTATAACAGCCAAGACGATGATATTGAAATGTTCATCAAACACGAACTATTAGATGGGTCATCATTCTCAGAAATTAAGTTTTGTGAAGTCATCAAGACCATAAATGATGGAACTCTCAAGGAACTACTCAAGTATTTTGATGATAGAGACATAGATATCTCCCGAACTTATATCGAGAGTTGCCTAGTACCCACAGACCTCCCTGAAGAACTCCACAAGTTTACGGAATGTATAGACTATAAAGAAATACATTCATTTGAGGACTTCCTAGAACTATAGAATTTTAATACATATCCGAATCTTTTTTTGTGTTTATTTACATATCCGTAATCTACGTCTTAATATATATCAGTTCCTATATGAATGTTTATCTTATAAAAAAGATTTTTCAAAAAAAAAGTCAGTATCTAAAGAAGTGTACAGATGATATAAAATAAACTCATTTTTTATTTGTTAATAGTAATGGAACTCACATTTAAAGATACTTTAATGTATTATCAAACATCATTGCGTAATGTAGGATTGTATACATCTATATCATTGGCTTTATTGGGTGTATCAAGATTTTATCGTGGAAAAGATAATTTTGTTTACAACACTTCATTTATACTTATCAGTATGATTACTCTATTTTTAGCATTCTCAATATTAAAAAACTTGAACCTTCACGTATCAGTATCAAAGGAAAATCTAAAAGATGAAAAACAACGGGTGATAATTGATGAATGGTTAGCAATCTCTAAAATATTACAATTTGTTTTAATAATTATTTCACTCTTCTCAGTCTATACATTTTATCGACAAATGTAAAACTCACTCATTTTCCTGTGTTTCAATCACAGTAAAAGAAGTATCTGATTCATCCTGTAATAGTTTACGTAAACGTTCTGTAATATCTTCACTTTCGAACGTTGCATCAGGTAATTCAGTATCTAACACGTCTCCGTGTGTCATACACAAAGGACATGGTTCGGTTGGAATGACACCAATCTCATGTGTATGTTCAGGTTGAATCTTTTTGGGTTTAACTTCTTTTTTTTCACGTTTTTTCTTTTCTTTCTTCTCCACACGTTGTATGGTCTCAGAATGCATTTTACAGAATTTAGAGTCGATGCATGCTCTATTGCGGCAAGGAACACCTTTACCAGTCACACCTTCACATATTATTCGCACCTTCTCTTCACCCTTAAGACAGGCAATCTCTTTACGGAGATTTTGAAGAGTGCTCAAAATTTCGGTAAGAGTAGATTCTGGTATTGACATCGTTCAATTCAGATTAATTTTTGTGTCTAATCACCTAACTTAGGTATTTATCGTCTGCGTCTTCGTGGTCGCGCTTTTTTTGTTGCGCGTACCGCCTTCTTCTTCTTCATCATTTTCATGGCTATAGTGGCTATGACAATAATCATTATAAGAGTAAATCCACCAATAAACCAGTATTTATACCTAGATAAAAATGAATCGGTGCCATTAATCATAGATCTATTTCCATTTAGTGGTCCTGGCTGTGCTGCTGTAGCGTACGGTTCCATTTATATTATATACATATTTTATTGTTGAATTGGTTTAACTACTGGTTTTTTATCAGTGAGAGCTGGGTCAAATGATGTACCCTTTTTAGAATTTTTTATAACTTTCTTAGCAACCGGTGTACACCCTTTAGGACACTTCTTATCTTTCTTAGTCTTCTTATCTTTCTTAGTCTTCTTACCAGTTTGAACCTTCACATGATCGTATAAACTAAAACGCCTCTGTTTTAAGACTATACTGAGAAATATGATACCCACAATTACACCAATACTATATAATATTTGACTACGATACTCTGTAAAAAATGATTTATTTACATTATTTGTATTAGAGTTGATTACGGGAACTCTATTACCATTTAATGGACTGGGTTCTGATACTGTTGCATAAGGTTGCATTTATAATAAGTCTACATTTTTATCAAACGATGTTTTGATAGAAATTAGGTGAGTTTTTGTTATGTTTTAATATATAATTATTTTTCGTCTTCTGAGTCAGAATCGGAATCCGATTCCCCCATTGGAAGGGGCTCGCCATCCATTCCCTCTTCATCTGATTCAGAGTCAGAGTCGTCATCTTGACCTTTGAGGGATTCGATAAACCTCAGTTGGCCTGTAAGATAGAGAACTAAGGTCGCAATACCAGCACCAAGAGCGATGAACATCATCATTTGTTGAGTATCGGTTTTCATTGTTATTATACTAACTAACAATATTTTTTTTCGTGGAATATAATAAATGACACGATCCGTTCAAACTATTCTTCTGGAAGCTATAATAATTGGTTTAATGAATGTAACTATATTCTATATATTAAAAAATATCAAGGGACTAGACACCTTGTGGGTACTCTTCCTGAGTGGTGCACTGATTCATATTATATTTGAATATACAGGTGGCAACAAATGGTGGTGTGAGCAAACTTACAAATTATAGGCGGGCCCAGAATTATACACCAGAGTCCTAAGAACATTCTGGCGATTCCTATAGTCTGAAATCTCCTGTTCTAAATTTCTCTTCAATTCCAGCACTTCGGCTCTCTTCTCCCCGATGCGCTGGTTTTCGTCCCTTTTATAGTCCCAGTAGATCTGTCGCTCATACCCTTTACTTGTGCACCATTTAATCTCATTTTCATTATGCCCATAGGCCCGTAGAGCTTCTAAAGATGGGCCAGTCTGTATATAATTCTCAAAAGTCCATTCATTTAAATCATCTAGTGTTTCTCTACGTCCTGCACGGTGTTGCCAATGACATAGTCGCTTAATAGCGTCTTCCCTGACCTTTTTAGTAACACGTTGAATCGGTTTAAGGATTTTCAATGATTGGTCTGCAATTTGCATATCTTCCAGTAATTTACGAATGATATTTTCATTCTGAGCCGATTCATCATACCAATCTGGTTGAAAAGGAACTCTCCTGTTATCCCTAACGGGGGGGTCGTCTTTACAAGGGATTTGATCATGTACCATCTTCAAATTGTCACACATTTCCAAGTAGGTGCCTTCTGGGATCAACTTGGAAATGTCATCCAAACTTTGCATGATACTACGTAAACTATCCATATTTGTTATATTGATTTTAGCAATGTTGGATCTCACTTAGGTTTCACATTTCATACAGCTTATCTTCTGCATCTTCTAAATTATCAAGACGTCTCACAATCTCTTTACGATACTTTTCTCTGAATATATTCTCAATGTAAATATAATTCTTTGCCATACTCATTATATCCTCATCATCTAAACCTAATTCAGTGGGTGTATGCTCTTCTGGTAAGATATTATTGCATAAACAATAGTGTCTAAAAGCGATTTCTTTGATGTTCTTGGTTTTATTCTTTAGGGGTTCAATTTGATTCAACTCTTTGCGTAAATACTCTATATGACCACCTATATAATCAATGTCCAAATGTAAAGCCTTATTGATGTAGAAAGTATAAAAATATTCATATGTCTCCATCGTCGGACCAATGTGGGGTACATCAAATATTTCATAATCAAAAAAGAATTCGGGTTCAGCTCTTCGAGAGTATACTTTCTTTAAACGGTTACATATATCTAAATAATCCCCCTCTGGTAATTTATCAGAATGTTTATCAATCAATTCCATAACTTCAGATAAATCATTCATACTTGTATATCTCTACCAAATTATGTCTAAGCCAGTTAATTCTTTTCTAATGACATGTAATGTATAAAACAACCTATGATAAGTCCGAATGCCAAACTGGTATAGTGCATATAGGATACGGGAACTTTCATAGAGCACATCAGGCCGTGTATATAGATGATTATATGGAAAAAACAGGAGATCTCAGGTGGGGGATTGTTGCTGTAAACCTCCGAAATGAAGGGTTTCGTGAAATAAGTGATTATATTGTAAAGACCCCCTCTCAATACAGGGTCGTTAGGTCGCATCTCGACTATATAGATTGGACAAAGAATAGGACTGTAGCCAAACATATGATTACTTTACCGAGTGTACATCTCATTACCATTACAGTAACCGAAAGTGGTTATACACCCGAATCACCTCTATTTGAATACCTGGCGTGTGGACTCAGAAACCGCCAAAATCCTATTACTATATTGTGTTGTGATAACATCCGCCAAAATGGTGTAGTTCTCGAAACACAATTCTTAGCATATTTGTATCATACGAACCAATATGATCTCGTAAATTGGGTCAAGGATAATGTCAAATTCCCTTCATGTATGGTCGATCGTATCACACCCCGATCAACTCCCACATTTACTAAAGAAGTTAATGATCTCTTTCCAATATACAATCAGACACCTGTACAAACGGAAGAATATTCACAATGGGTCATCGAAAATAATTTTGTAACCGAATTCCCAGATTTAACTAAAGTGGGTGCTGTTATCACCAATGATATCGAACCATATGAAGAGACAAAGATCCTTATACTCAATGGTGGACATACATCTCTCGCTTATATGGGTGTATTATCAGGCTATACAACATTTGATCAAGTGATGAATGATGAAGTACATCGCAAACATTTCAAACAACTCCAAAATGAAGAAATTGCACCATCAATTGATATAGAATTACCGTTTGATGTATATGAATACATTGATGAAGTAGAAGAAAGGTTATCAAGTGCCACGAATTTAGATCATTTAGACCGGATATGTATGGATGGGTTCACAAAGTTTCATACATTCGTCGTACCTTCTATGAGAAAGTGTCTCGAACAAACGAAACGTCCTATACATATCTATAAAAGTATAGCTGCATGGTATATCTATTCTAGAAAGTTTGCGAAAGGATGTACACAAATTAAGTATAATGAACCAAATTGGGCGTTTTTAGAACCCCTTTTACGAGATGGAGCCATTGATTTATTTGTTTCAAATGAACGGTTATGGGGAGATATACCGAGAAAATATGTAACATTTACAAGAGATCTAAAAAGTATATTACTCTCACAAACGTATGAAAAAGAAATAGATTTACTCGTAGAAGGTTTTACTTAAAAAATTAAACTTCGTAGTCTATAAGGATGGCCGGTAGATTCGATATAGTTACTACCGGTCAACAAGATGTGTATTTGACAGGTGATCCTCAAATGTCACATTTTCTCTCTCGATTTAAAAGACATACTCATTTCGCATTTGAAGTTAATGAATGTCAATTTGATGGTCTCGTAGATTATGGTGGAACCCTTAATTGTAAAATCCCACAATCTCGTGCAGACTTCATCAAAAATATTACAATTAAACTCGCGAGGGACTCATTATTACCTCGAGGTACATCATGGTGTCCATCATTCATGTCTCATCTCATAGAATTTGCGGAACTGTATATAGGTGGGAGGTTGATAGAGAAAATCACAGGTGAATATATTTACCTTTATCAACAATTACGAAATAATGATTATGATACAAGACAAACATTATACTTTTTAACAGGTCATGGTGACCTATTAGATATTTATGATAAGGAATATATATACTTCCTAGATTTACCATTCTACTTTTATAGGAATCCAGAATTATCGATTCCTATATGTGCATTATCTAAACAAAATGTAGAAGTTAACATAAAGTTAAGAAAATTTAATGAAGTTATATTAGATCCCTCATCTTATGGGGGTAAAATTAATCGTATTTCTCTCAATGTAGAAAATATTTATGTCACACCAGAAGAAAAATCGTTTTTTATGTCGAATGAAATTAATCATCTGATCACACAGTTACAAATATCGCGATTTAAAATGAAAAATAATGAATTAAAAAAGGATATACTCCTCAACTTACAAAATCCTGTAAGAGAGATGTTTTTTGTTTCACAATCAAATGTTTCGGTAAACAGTAATTTTTCAAATCAATATAATACAATTAAGAATGTAAAATTAAAATTAAATAACGAAATACTTTTTAATAAAACAGGTAAAGAAGTGGGATACGACCACGTATTAGAAAAATACATGAACTCTCCAATAGCGAGTAATTTCGGTGGACCGATCGAAATAGAACAACGGAAATTTGGCCCCTGTGTATTTGGTCACCATTCATTTGCCTTAAATCCTATGAAACCCGGACCATCGGGTCATATTAATATGTCTAGAATAGGACATAAATTATTAAGTATAGAAATTGAACCTCTATCAAATATTAATATTAATACACTCAGTACAAACATTGTTACAGAAAATTTCATAATACCTTTCACTAAAATAAGGGTTAACCAAATCCCATTCACGGATATTGTCACAGAGAATACACAAACCATAACAACTACACCTGTAACCATTACAAACAACATCGTCAGGGGATTCAACAGATTGACTACGACGGTTAGCACTATTATTCAAAATACATCCAGAATAGGGTTGTCTTATAATCCTGTTCAACCCGGAAACGGATCGGGGGGGACAACATCTACGGTAAGTACTCAGCCAACGGGTGTTGTTAATGTCTTTTTTGTCTCATCGGTTGATGGTATACCGGTAGTTAATACGAATATAATATCATCTTCCACAGTTACAACTCTTCAAGACGTTGTGGAAGGAACCCTCACTGAGACAACTGGGCAAAAAACTAGCATTTCGACAGCATCTGAAGACTTCTCCAACGTATTCATACGTACAGGTGTATTACCCATCATTAACAATCCCACACAAATAACAATTGTAAATACAAATTCATCTGAAAACACTAGCACACCAGTGAGAGTTGTAGGAAATATAGACACTTTATTATTGAATTCTGTAGATTCCACACCGGTAATAACTACACTTAGTACCTCTTCGTCTGGTGCGACACAAAACCCTGATGGACCTACGTTTTCTGGGGGAACTACTACACTCAATGACCTCATAAATTCAACTGTAATTTTCTCACTCACAAATCCGATATATGATCAAACGTCGCCGGGTAATGTGACGTCCACGTCGGCGGCGACGGTTGGGGGTGGCGGGTCCGGCAATACTTTTATTCGTACAACAGCATTAACTAATATAAGATTTGACACTTATGGTGATGAAACCGCAGCGTCAAATCATGGATCATGTTCTCAAATGTCTAGAAATGGGGAGCGTATTATTACTACCCATAATGACAGTTTTCTTGGTAACGATTCATCCATCTATAGACATATTCTGGGAATTCCACAACCGTTTAGAAAGGGAGGCTCGTTTCAAACACCCGGACCTTTAGTAACGGTAGGTGAAACTTATATTAATGAACGTTTCGTATCAGTCAAAGATGCTCGTCTCAACGCCAGCTCGCTATCGGGGGGGAACTACTCATTTTACTTTCATCAATCGGCTAAAAAAACTGCAACTAATTTGGATGGATCTATAATAGCAGGATCTAATTTTTATCCAATGAATTATGTTGGATTTTCATCGGATACGACCTCGGGTTATAGAGATGCGATTGATATTTGGGGTTATACCGAGAATTGGGCCGCAAACCAGGCCGGTAATGGAAGTTGGGCCAGAACAGACCAACTCGCTAAACCAGCGGGTATGAATGAGTGTAATTTCGGTCACAGTATAAGCATGAATGATGCAGGAGATAGGTTCGCCGTGAGTGGAGTTGCGTATTTTATTGACACGGAGACGCTCACCGGGCAGGCTAAGGCAAGAGTCCAACCACAGTACGGGGTCGGGTCCTGTAATAAAGTAGTTATTTATGATTACGATGGGAGTTCATGGAATTCCACTGTAATTGATTTACCCGCTAATAATCAAAATCATGGTATACAAGTCGCATTGTCGGGTGATGGTAACACGTTATGTGTGACCCATCATGGTAATAGTACCGGTTACATTGAATGTACCGGTAGGGTATTCGTGTACACCAGCCCCGAAGGCATGTCCCAATGGAGTGGGAGTGAAAAGATTCTGCCATCTGGTAACCAGTATTTTAATAATGTTAATTCTATGTTTGGTAGATCAATATCAGTGAATAGGGATGGGACAAGACTTGTCATAGGAGCACCAGGTTGGGGTGGTGGTCGTGTATTCCTGTATCATTTAGTGACGTCCTTTGGCTTCGACGCCATCGAAGAGATTTCCTCATATGTGGGCTATAGCGGGAGCACAGGTATAACCGGTCAATTAGTCTTCGGTTTTGGAAATGGGGTAGCCATCAGTTCAGATGGTACACGAGTTTTAATATCGTCAATACAGGGGCCGGTAGAATTATGGAACCTTGCCGACTACCCTGCTACTTCCGGGCCGTCATCAAGTTTCAACTCTTATAATTATGAAAATGGACCCTTCAATGGAGTAAATGATATATCTGATGTTTCCATAAATGAAGATGGTACTAAATATGCATTTAGTTCGGGGTCTCAAACGGGTGGTGGAGGGGGTAGTGAAAAAATTTATGAAGGTGGTAGCGCTGGCGTTTTTGCGAGCACAGGAGCCGCCGTGCGCGAATTCGAACAAAATTCAGCATATGATTTTCGTACCTTTAGATACCCGGAAACTAGTTTTTTCTCATATACAATTCTACGTATGCCACCATATGAGGTGCAGATTCAACTAGATTCAATTCCCTTTATTACCACATCAACAGTAATAACTCCCTTTGACACTACTGAACAAGTGACAGTCGGAGATGAACGTGTAGAGGAGACTAATGCATTAAGTGATGATACCATAACTGGAGTAGAGAACACTACAGTTACAATAGAAGGTATTCGTAGTCAAACTGAGATCACGGCGACGGGGTCTTTAGTTACAGTACCCATAGTCCCCGACCAAGAGCATGACACACGTGTGTACGCGGTGAATTACAATGTACTCACATTCCGAGATGGTTTAGCAGGTTTAAGATTTTAATTGTGTATAATAGTAATGGCTGGTACTGTTCAACTTCAATCGAGAGGTTCACGGGGAAATGAATTTACGATTAATCCGGAATATTCATATTTCCGTGAAGTGTATAATAAAAGTAAACATTTATCTATTTTTTCCAGAGAATTATATGCAGAAACTAAACCAGATTTTGATAAAATTATTAAGTTTGTAATCCCACAAAATTGTGGTACGTTTTTGACAAAACTTTCATTGAAGGTAAAACTTCCCGGTATACACACACCTGATATTTGTTATATTGAATCAGTGGGTCATGCAATTATCGAGTATGCAAAGTTGTATATCGGTGGTGAACTAATACAATATATACCTTCCGATTATCTTCAAATATACTCAGAACAAAATATATCGCTCACGCATCTATATACCCTCGAAGAACGTATCGGTAAGTACCCCATAAGAGTAAATACAGTCCCTGTATCAGACAAACGAATACTAGCACACAATACTATAGGAAAAGATGGTGTTGATGTAGAAATGATTGCTGAACTTCCATTTTATTTTTATAAACATCCTGAATTAGCCTTACCTATTTCTTCGATACATAAACAGTTAATAGAAGTTGAAATCAAACTACGAGACTATAAACAACTTCTCACTGATATAAATGGAACTTATCCTATAAATAATATAGATCAGGGAAGTCTACTTGACGCAACTCTTTCGACCGAATTAATTCTTACAGAAAAGAACACTCGCGACAGTCAAGATTATATAATAACACAGATTCAAGAAAATATTTTCCAATTCGATGCAGATGAAAATGAAAAGAAGTTTGTATTAGACTTGGTAAATCCCGTTAAAGAACTTTATTTTGTAATCCAGAGAGAAGGTGTCTCACCCTTTGACTATGATAATTCCGAAGCATTTATAGATGATACATATATTTTATATGAAAATCTTAAAAAACTTGAATTAAAATTGAATGATCATAATATGATTTCGGGTAAAGTAGGAAACGTACAATTTCTTAAGGCTGTTCAAAGTCGCATTCATCATACAAGAACACAACTGATCAGGCGTTTTTATTCTTATAGTTTCGCATTAAAACCGGAAGAATGGTATCCAACTGGTCAAATTAATTTAAGTCTTATAAAAAATAAAATCATTGAAATTGAATTATTTAGATGTATTCCACCTACACAGAGAAAACTAAAGGTATACGCATTGAGTTATAATACATTAAGATTGTGTAAAGGAACCATGAAATTGTTATATTAAAAAAATAAACCGATATATAAGAATGGGTGAAGCGTCGAATATTGCACTTAAAGCTATTGGAAAGCAGGACACATACCTACTTTCCAAAGATTCACCATTTTTACCAAGAGGTAATTTTAGGCATTCAAATTTTATAAAATATCACCGAGATAGAAATATTACAAATCCAGGTGTTGTAGAGGGATGGCCTTTTGGACAAACTTTGAAAATTCATTTCAATCCGAAAAATATGGGAGACTTACTGAGTAATATGTGGTTAAGTTTGAAATTACCTAAATTGGATGATGTAGAAGCTTTAACAACAAATTACGCAGATCAAGTGGGTAGACATATACTCAAGAGTATTACGATGTATGTAGACGAAATCAAAGTAGAAAAAATTGATGACAATTGGGGAATCATACACGATGAATTGTACCTGGAAATATCTGAAAAGGTCGCAAACGCATATTTACTGAATAGAAATTTACGTTATGATAATGCAACCATCTCACAGTATGGGGAATTAGCTAGGTATGAGACCGAAGTGATGATACCTATCCCATTCTTTTTTTCCAGGAAGTATACGAGTGATGAATATAAAATAAATGAACCAAACAAACCATATTTTCCAGTATGTTCGATACACAAACAGAAAATTACGTTCGAACTCGAATTTCATAAACAATCATTTTTTACGGACACTACTGGATCACTAACACTTGATCATTTTGATTTAATTACAGAAGAAATTACTGTATCCGATGAAGAAAGAATATACATGATGGGGGAACCACTTAAAATAATCACGGATTTTGTTGAACGACATCCATCGACGAAATCCATATTGGGGGAGGCTAATGTGACAAATAATCTCGTACCAAACATTCCCGTAAAATGTCTACACTGGTTTTTCAGGAGAGATACATTTGAAAACGATGGTATAGCTCGCCAGTCGTCTGTCACAAATCAAGAAGAATATTATTATCAGAATCGTTTCAACTTTTCGACATCTCCGTCTTTTGGTGCATCGACATCTTTTTTCAAGTCCGTTATGAAATCAGGATTCCTATATCTACTTGGTAGTAGACTTCCAAATATAACAGATGCGACATCTCACTACTATAAGTATAAGATACCATCAGATACACGTTTAAGTATTCCAACTCGTAATATATACACATACAGTTTCGCGATTCGTCCAAAAAATTCTGATCCATCGGGTGTTCTCGATTTTAGTGGTATTAAGTCAGATAAAACTATAATTGATATGGAATTAACTGATGTTTCGAATGTATATTCAATGCATATGTAT
>Ga0222711_1000460_pt1 | contig 11755 bp, 9 predicted proteins | sample AntAcemetage1699_FD_179814 | JGI IMG/M metagenome (GOLD analysis project Ga0222711, IMG submission 179814) | Saline water microbial communities from Ace Lake, Antarctica - #1699 | ecosystem: Environmental > Aquatic > Non-marine Saline and Alkaline > Saline | place: Antarctica: Ace Lake...
GCGTTAACAACACAGCCAGCGGGTATCTCGCACTCAACAACAACACCACGGGCAGCAACAACACAGCCAGCGGGGTGAACGCACTCCGCGAAAACACCACAGGCAGCGAAAACACAGCCAACGGGGTAAACGCACTCCTCGACAACACCACGGGCAGCAGCAACACAGCCAGCGGGCGGGACGCACTTCAGAACAACACCACAGGCGGCGGAAACACGGCAATCAACCCATCAAATTCAGCAGGCACTTACCTCCCCGTCTTTGACCCAACAACCGAAAACAACCGTTTTTGCATGGGGTCAACTGGAGTTACCAATGCGTACATCCAAGTCGCATGGACAGTAGTATCAGACGCGCGGGATAAGACCAACTTTGCGCCCGTTCCCCACGGCCTTGAGTTTGTCAAAGCGTTGCAACCTACGGCGTATCAATTCCGTACCGCACGGGACTCGGAAGAAACCAACGGCGGTGTGCGCTACGGCTTTAAAGCCCAAGACGTGCTGGCGCTTGAAGGTGCTAACCCCGTTATTGTAGATAACGAAGATGAAGACAAACTGCGAATGGTTGATTCGCACATGATTCCTGTTTTAGTAAAAGCCTTGCAGGAATTGAATGCAAAATTTGACGCTTATGTTTTAACTCACCCCTAAAGGAAATAAAAATGACTACATTTACATGGGCAGTAACGAATATGCGAACAATGAGCAACATTGAACCCGACTATGTTGTAAGTGTTTCCTGGGTATGCTCAGGCGTAGATGGTGATGTTACGGCATCAATTGAAAGTACATCTAGCTTTTCTCAAAATGCAGAGAGCGTTGGGTTTATAGCCTATGCAGATTTGACAGAAGAAATTGTGCTGGGCTGGGTGCAGGCTGAGCCAAACGTAACAATTAATACTGAGGCTTGCGTACAAGGGCAAATTAACTCAATTATTACCACTCCTGTTACACCACAAGACACCCCTTTGCCTTGGGTCAGTTAAATAAATGATCTCGGAGGTTGCTATTATTCAGGCCGTGCAGTGAGCGAGATAGACCGCTGGAAGAATAGGCGCAAGATGGCATGGATAACTTTGTTGTCTGGGGTAGCCTTCCCGTTGCTTATTCTCTCCACCGAGTCTGATGTTTTGGGCCAGATTGCACTACCTTTTTACGGGTTCGTGATGGGCGTTGTGATGACCTATATTGGTGCGGCAACATACGAGGATACCAAAGGAGTTGTAAGTGTTCAACCTAAAAACAACCGTTATAGCCACCGTAGCAAGTCTGGTAATTGGAATAGCCACAGGATGGAGCGCAAACGGATGGAGACTGAACGCAAAGATTGACCGCTTGATGGCAGAGCAAAGCCAAGCCTTAGTGCAAGCGAGCAAAGAGGCTCTAACAGAATCAGCAAGACTTCAAAAGGTAAAGGATGATGCACTCAACGTTGCAAACGCTATCGCTCAAGAAAACGCTGATGCTGCCAATCTTGCTCGTACTGAGCTTGAGCGGTTGCGCCTCGAGCTTGCCGATAGTACCTCCATCGCCCGTGCTACCTGCGCCTCCACCCGTAACCGCGCCACAGCCCTCTCAATCGTATTCGAGCAGTGTGCAACAAGACTTACAGAAGTGGCAAAAGAGGCTGACCAACACGCCGTTGATTCCCGAACCTGCCACGCTGCGTGGCCCGCGAGCCGATAACTGATGTTAATCACCCCAGAACTACTGCGCGTAATTACAACCGCTGAACTTGCTGACACTTGGGCAGATGCACTAGATGAAACCTGTGAGCGGTTCGAGATCAACGATCCGTTTAGGATTGCAGGGTTTTTAAGCCAAGTGGCTCATGAATCTGGAGGCTTTAAGTTTGTTAAAGAGAACTTGAACTACTCTGTAGCAAGTCTGATGCGGGTGTGGCCTAAGCACTTTCCTACTCTTGAAATAGCACAACGGTACGCGAGAAACCCAGAGCGGATCGCGAACCGCGCTTATGCTAACCGTATGGGCAATGGTGAGGAGGCTTCTGGGGATGGTTGGAAATACATAGGGCGGGGCTTGATTCAGCTTACTGGCAAGAATAACTACGTAGCTTACGGCAATGCTTGCAAAAACGACGCGGTAGAAAGCCCTGAAAGGCTGGAACAACCTAAGTATGCAGCAGAGTCAGCAGGATGGTTTTGGAACGTAAATCGATTAAACGCGCTCGCTGATAACCAAGATGTGGTGGGCATGACAAAACGCATTAATGGTGGTATCCACGGGCTTGATGATCGCCAGACCAAGTATGCTAAGTTAATGGACTATTTTAGTCAAGATGGGCTAAAATGAACGTCAAAATAAGGTCATAATATGCCGTATATCCGTCTAGCATTACAGCCTGGAATTGACAAGCAAAACACTGAATACGGTGCTGAAGGCGGGTGGACGGATGGAGATTATGTACGCTTTCGTTACGGTTTACCTGAGAAAATAGGGGGATGGAAATACTTTGAACAAACCCCTGTGAACCTTATTGGTCTTGCTACAGACGCTTTTACATGGAATGCGCTTGATGGTACAGCCAGCCTGATGATTGGAACCAATCGAAAGCTCTACGTTTTCAAAAGTGGAACTTGGGCAGATATAACCCCGATCCGCGCTACGTCAGCCGCGGGTGACGCAACATTTTCTGCGGTCAACGGTTCGCGGATCTTGACCGTTACCCAAATAGCGCATGGGGCAATTACGGGGGATTTTGTTACCTTTAGTGACGCCGTGTCGCTTGGTGGGGTAATTACCGCTCCTGTTTTAAACCAAGAGTATGAGATTACGTCAGTGACGAGCGCCACTACATATGAGATCACCTCTCCTCTCATTGCAAATGCATCTGACACAGGAAATGGCGGAGTGGCAACGATTGCTACTTATCAGATTAACATAGGCGCGCCTGTCGGTTATGCGGACTTTGGTTGGGGCGTAGGTACTTGGGGAACTAATACTTGGGGTACGCCTCGCGATGCAAGTGCCTCTAACAATATAAACCCTAGAATTTGGCAGTTAGATGCATACGGAGAAGATGTAATCTGTCAGGTTTTAGATGGAGGTATCTACTTATATGATACTTCTTTGGGAATAGAAACTCGAGCCACAGCAATTGCAGGGGCTCCCACGAAAAGCAAATTCGCGCTAGTGTCCACGCCTGATCGTCACTTGGTTTGTTTTGGCACGGAGTCTACCCTTGGTGTTCCCGCTACAATAGATCCGATGTTTGTTAGGTTTTCTGACCAAGAAAATATTAATGAGTTTGTTGAGTCTGCGACCAATACGGCTGGTGGTCAGCGGTTAACGGATGGCAGTACCATTATTTCAGCCGTACGTTCTCGTGGTCAGATATTGATTTTCACCGATACCTCTCTTCATGCCATGCAATATGTGGGGCCACCTTTTGTGTTTGGCTTCCAACAGTTGGGTGCAAATTGCGGATGTATTGGCTCTCACGCAGCGGTGGACGTGAACGGCATTGCCTTTTGGATGGGCTCTGAAGCGTTCTACATGTTTGATGGTACGGTTAAAAAAATGCCATGTACCGTACAAGACTACGTCTTTAAAGACATTAATATTGTCCAAGGTATAAAGTTCCATGCTGGCGTAAATAATCAATTTAACGAAATTACATGGTGGTATTGCTCTTTTACGGCTGATTATATTGATAGATATGTAACATATAACTATTTAGAAAATGTTTGGTCAATTGGATCCATGGCCCGCGGTACGTGGAGCGATGTCGGAACTTATAGTAAACCAATCTCTACTGAGTACTTAGAGTTTAGTCAAGAAGACTCCCTGACCACGATTCAAGGCTTGACTGCAGGTCGTAGTATTGTATATAACCAAGAAGACGGGTTTGATGCCAACGGCGAGCCTATCTACGCTTACGTTGTCTCAGGTTATTTTGACTTGGGAGAAGGCGACAGTATGCTGTTTATGAAACGCTTTATTCCAGATTTCAAGAACCAAATTGGTAATCTGACTGTACGATTGTTGCTTCGCCCTTACCCACAAGCCACAGCAAGCCCAAGCTCTCTTGACCCGTATGTCATCACGCCTACCACTCAAAAGGTGGATACACGGGCGCGTGGACGGCAGGTTCAGCTCACTATTGAAAGCACGGATATTAACACCAACTGGCGCTTTGGTACGTTAAGAATAGATGCTCAACCGGACGGATTGCGATGAGCAAGATAGTTAACGTTCGCCTACCTAACGCCGCTCCACGGCAGTATAGCCCTGAGCCGTTTGACCAGCTCGTGCGCTCACTTGAACAAATTGTATTGCAACTCAATAGCACTTACACCCCTATTGTCACGGAGAATAAGGATCAGGCACAAACTTGGTTCTTGGGTCAATAATGTCAAACGCCTACAAACGCTTCCCCCAAACGTTATCAGCCACTGTGCCTAAAGTGGTTTTAACCGTACCTGCTGCCACAACAGCTATTGTTAAGTCCATTTGGATCGCGAACAACGACACTTCGGACACGGATATTACACTTACGTTTTCTCCTGGCGGAGTGGGTACGCATTTCTTGGTGCCATTGAAAACAATTATTACTAAAGAATATATCGATATATTATCCCAAACGGGTTCTGGACCACTAATTCTTGAAGCGGCGGACGAATTGACTATAACATCGTCAAATAGTGATGTATATGTCGTGGCAAGTGCGCTTTTAGTAGACAGAAACTAGGGTTTTGAAGCATAATTAGCCTATCTCCGCGTCCTTTCCCGGCGCGCGACCCCTATGCGGTCACTGGCTATAACTGGAAAGGTACAAACATGGCAGAAGCGATGCAAGGAATAATGGCGCTTTCAGGAGCGCCTGAAATGGGCGCCCAAGGTGCTCCAGAGTTAAACGTTGATCCAGCGCAGATGGCAGCCTTTGAACAGGCGCGTTCGCAGATAGATCCCGTTGAATTCGGCAATGAAGTTTTAAAGGCAGGCGAGGAAATAGATCCTGCTGAACTTAAGCGTTTAAGAGACACACTCAAAGCAGCTAACTTGCCTCCCGAGATAGTGGATGCAATAGGTGAAGTGGTTGATTCGGTATTAACAGATCCTGAAAACTATAAAGAAATACGTGCCGACTTCTTAGCTGAAGGTGTGCCAGAGGAACTCTTGCCACCTGAGTTTGATGCAAGCTTTTTTGCAGCGTTAAACTTGGCTCTTGATCAAGTTAATACCTCCTTTGCGCCTGATATGGATATGGCACAGGAGGGCTTAGGCTCGTTGCCCATGGGCGCAATAATGCCCGAACAAGCGCCACAAGCCTTTGCTCAGGGTGGTATTGCACAGCTTAATCCAATTGCCTCTGGTTTAGCAAAGATGGGTCGCAATGGCGATACCATGTTGGCACATATTACACCTGCTGAAGCACGTATGCTTCGTCGCAACGGAGGCAGTGGCACAATCAATCCACAGACAGGATTAAAGGAGTTTTGGAATCCAGTTAAATCAGTTACTAAAGCGGTTGGTAACGTATTTAAAGGTGCTGCAAAAGCCGTGGTCAGCGGTGTTAAATCCGTGGTCAAGGGTGTCACTAACTTTGTTAAATCTCCTGTAGGGAGAGTGGTTACAGGTATTGCACTTGCCTATTTTGCAGGTCCAGCTGCGGCAGCATTGCTTGGTCCTGCTGCTTCGGCAGGCAGTGTCATGGCAATTCAAGGTTTCGTAGGTGGGTTTGGTTCTTCTATGTTAGCAGGGGATTCACTTAAGAAATCCCTAACAACAGGCGCTATCGCGGGGGTTACTGCAGGTGTTACAGCAGGTATCACGGGGGGATTAGAGGCGTTTACCCCTGGTAGTTACACTGGTCCAACCTCCTTTGGTCAATCTTTTGACAACCTTGTTTCAGGAACTAAAGACTTTTTTGGCGCAGGTGCGACAGACAGTCTAACAGGTGGTGCAGAGGCTTTCCCTGTATCATCCCCTAACGTGACATCATCTCCTTTAGGTGCTCCTCCTACAGTCCCAACTGTACCTAACGTAACATCATCTTCTTTAGGTGCTACTTCTAATATCCCAACTGTACCTAACGTGACATCATCTTCTTTAGGTGCTACTTCTAATATCCCAAGTGTGACAGATAAAGCGCCACCAAGCTTCTTTGACGACTTACTTGAAAAGATCTCCCCAAGCACGCCTTCTAAAGCAGCGCTTGAGAAAATAGGCACCGCAGCAGTAAAAAACTTAGGTCCAAACGCAACAATAGCTCAGCAAACTGCGGAGTATGCTAAGGCAGTTAAAGATGCCACGCCAAGTGTGCTACGTCAGTACGGTCCGCTTGTCGGAGCAGGTCTAGGCATTATGGGGCTTTCAGGAGGTTTTACTGCACCTGAATCAGAACCCCCTAGTCTTGTGTCTCAGGAAACAGGGTTTGATTATCTTGCAAAAGATCCAGAGCGTTATGGTGTATCTATTCCTGATGCAGTGACTACGTATGACACAAGTAGTGGCTATGCAAATCAATATGCCACTCCGCTTCAACGCAGAATGCCTACAAGCTACTATAACCAGCCTCCAGCCGTGCGTACTTTCTCAGAAGGAGGCTCTACTGATGCGTCGGATTATCCAACAGATATGGACGAGTACATTCCAATGGATGGCCCGATTGACGGTCCAGGTACAGGCACTTCTGACTCAATTCCTGCGATGTTGTCTGACGGGGAGTTTGTTTTCACGGCTAGAGCAGTACGTAACGCGGGTGGCGGTTCGCGGCGCGCGGGTGCTAAAAAAATGTACGCACTTATGAAACAACTTGAAGAGGCCAACTAATGGCAACTGAATACCTCGAACAAACGGTACGGGAAGCGCCACAAATTGAAGCATATAAGTTAGGGTTGCTTGAGGCTGCTAAAAAGCAGTCAGAACTGCCGATGAACTTACCTGCTTATCAAACAGCAGGGTTATCCCCTACACAGCAGCAAGCAGCACAGCTCGCGCAAAGTGGCTTGGGGTCTTACCAGCCTTACTTAGATGCAGCAGGGATGGGTGTTGCGCAGGGTCAAAATCTTGCTCAAACAGGCGCTCGAGGCTTGGCGGGGATAAACGTAAACCCCGAGTTTACGGCAGCTCAAAATGCAATGCAGGCAGGTCTTACTACTACAGGGCAACTTCCTGCCTATGCAGAAGCTGCAGGCATGGGCTACGACCAAGTAGGCGCAGGTGCACAGACTCTTGCACAAGGGGTAAACACCGCAGGGCAGTTTACACAGGCTAATTTAGCCCCTTCTCAAGCACTCTTACAAACCGCTGCACAACGCACCGCAGCGGTCAACCCTCAATTTAATCCTGCGAATGCAGCAATTGGCGCAGGATTAGCTACAGGGCAACAGGCTATTGGAATGGCGTCTCAAGCGCCTGGAATGGCGGGTTTTGGACAGGGCATTGGGTCGGGTTATCAGGCAGCATTGCAATCACAACAAGCAGCGCAACAGCCGGGCTTCCAACAAGCCACAGGTTCTTTTGCCCAAGCGCAACAAGCAGCAGGACAGGCAGGTCCATCTAACTTTGGCTTATCAGGTCAGATATTAGGCGATGCGATGGGCACGGCTGGAGGTGCTACACAAGCTGCGCAACAAGCAGCTACTCAAGCAGGTTTTGGTCAAGGCGTGCAAACCGCTATGACTGCTGCCCAGCAAGCACAGTTAGCCGCAGCACAACCAGGCTTTCAACAAGCACAACAAACAGGTATGCAGGCTGCTCAGGCAGGAATGCAAGCTGCGGGGCAACCAGGCTTTCAACAAGGCGTTCAGGCATTGTACGGCGGTGCAGGGCAAGCGGCTCAAGCAGCTCAACAACCAGGTTTTGCCACAGCCCAACAAGCTTTAGCTGGTGGCATTGGTGGGCTGCAAGCGGGCACAGGACAATTTACGGCTGATCAAACTCAGCAGTTCATGAACCCTTATCAGCAACAGGTTATTGATGAGTCTATTCGACAAATTAATCGTCAAGGGGATATCGCACAACAGAACCTCGCTGCACAAGCCGTGCGTGCTGGCGCTTTTGGAGGAACCCGAGAAGGAGTTCAACAAGCAGAGCTTGAGCGTGCACTCTCCGAACAACGCAATGCAGCAATTGTGGGCGGGTTACAGTCAGGCTACAACCAATCTCAACAAACAGCGCAACAAGCATTTGAAGCACAGCAACAACGTCAACAAGCAGCAGGGCAAGGCATTGGTGCAATTGGCTCCCAATTTGGTCAATTAGCAGCCACCCAAGCAGGTCTCGGGCAGCAAGCAGGGCAGATGTTGCAAGCAGCAGGGCAGGGTCAACTTGGCGCTGCCTCGCAACAAGCAGGTTTGCAACAGCAAGGCGCTCAGATGTTAGCCAACCAAGCGGGTCTGCAAGCAAACATTGCAGGTCAGCAAGCAGGTCTCGGACAACAAGCTGCACAGCAACTTGCTCAAGCAGGGCAACTGCAGACATCCGTTGCAGGTCAGCAAGGTCAATTGGGTCTTGCCGCAGCGCAACAGCAGTTTCAAGAAGCCGGGTTTGATTCGGCTACAGCCATGCAAATGGCTCAGCTCCAACAAACTCAGCAACAACAAGCAGCTCAGCAGTCTCAGTTGTACTCAGGGATTGGAAGCTTATATGGTCAGCAAGCTGCAACTCAAGCAGGCTTAGGACAACAAGCAGCCCAGCAGTATGGTCAAGCTGCGCAATTGCAAACAGGCACCACAGCGCAACAAGCGCAATTGCAACAACAGGCTGCTCAGTTAGCTGCGCAGCAAGGTTCGTTAGGCGTGCAAGCTGGTCAAGCATTAGGTGGCATAACTGCTCAAGGCGCACAGTTTGGTCTTGCAGGCGCAAATCAGTTGGCAGGTATTGGTTCAACTCTTGGTCAACAAGCCACTCAACAAACTCAATTGGGGCAAGCAGGCGCACAACTACAAGGTCAGTTGGGCTCGCAACAAGCACAGATGGGGCTTTTACCTGCTCAGATCGCTTCACAACAAGCAAATATTGCAGGTCAAGGCGCACAGCTCTATGGCTCTCTTGGTCAAGGTATTGGCGCTCTTGGTGCACAACGTGCAGGCGTGGATTATCAAACGGGTATGGGCATCGGTCAGTTAGGCTCTACAATTGGTCAACTTGGCGTGCAACAAGCTGCGCTGGGTCAAGCAAATCAACAGATGGGTATGGCAGACGTTAGTATGCTTTCACAGTTAGGCGGTCTTGAGCAACAAGCTGAACAGCAACGCTTAGAAGCACAACGAGCCACGACACTTCAGCAGACCATGTCGCCTTACCAGCAGTTAGGTTTCTTGTCTGATATTTACAAAGGTGCACCATCGAGTCAAATGACGTTATCTGCACAAACAGCGCCTAGCACTAGTCCACTTACACAAGCGGTTGGTTTAGGTATCTCTGGTCTGTCTGCTGCAGCTGGCGCACAGAAGTTATTTGGTTAAGGAATAAATATGAAATCAAAAGTACTTAATCGTCCCATGTTCAACAAAGGCGGAGCAGTAGGGGTCGTGCCTGAAGACATGGTGGAAAACGTAGGCATTATGCAAGGTTTTATGGATGATGACTACGAAGAGGATGAATACGAAGATGAGGGCTACCAAACCGAAGCAATGGATGATCGCAAGCCTAATTCGCCAGAGATTTTGATGAACAATCTACGTGGTGACATGCGTTCCATGGATGCTCGAGTCGATGAGTTAGCTAACTTGGTGGGTGAAGAAGCCGCAATGGGTACGCCAACCGAAGTGCTGGCTCTCTTACAGCCTATGTTAGCAGGGCAAGGCGGAATTAGTAGTTTGCCCATGGGAATGACAGGAGCACCACCTCCTCCTATGCCTCCTGAAGGAATGCCACCCCCTCCATCCATGCCTCCTGATATGGGAATGCCTCCTAGCGCAGAAGGTGGGATTGGCACTCTTATGCCACCGCCCGAGGCTCAAGGATCACCGCCCATGGCGCCTATTAATATGGCAAAGGGTGGATACGTCCAAGTCCAACGTTTTCAAGCGGGGTCCGATGAGGAGGGCGTGACCCCAGGTAGCTACTCTCCAGATATGCTTAAGTACGCCCAAGAACAGTTGATGGCAAGTAAAGGTGCAGGAAACTTGGAACGCGAAGTAAATGACATCTTGCCTATGTATCAAAAGATACTAGGTGGCGGAGATCGCAACACGATGCAAGGACAGGCGTTAATGGACATTGCACAGGCAGGCTTGCGTCTGGCTTCAGGGCGCAATGCGCAAGGCGTTAACGTAGCAGGGGATTCGTTTGCGGGGCAGTTAGCCTCTGCAGGGATGGGCTTGCCTGAAAAGCTTGCTGCCCGTGCAGGTCAGTTCCAGCAAGAAGAGCGTGCGGTTAAATTAGCAGCGCTGAAAGCGGCAGAATCAAACGTAGAAGGTCAGCGTAAGTTATTTGGTCAGATCATAAAAAGCGCAGGCGCAAGTCCATTTGGTAAAGGGGACTGGGATTTCGCCGTCTTGAACCGCCCTGGCTTATTGCAAAAGTGGAGTGAGAACCAAACTTCACCTGAAGAAGATAATTTGATTGAGTCTGCTATTACAAAGATGCAGTCCCCTCGCATGGAATTTAAAACGGATCCTGTAACAAAACAGGTCTATCAAGTACAAGTGCCAGGTGCCCTGCCTTCTTTTGTTTCTGCAGCTCGTGCTAAACGTGGTGGCGCAGGACCCTCGGCACAAGCAACAGGGGCAGGAGGGACTGCATTACCTCCACCTGAGTCACCTTTAGTTCGTGATGCAAACGGAAATGTAATAGATATTGGTGCAACAGAAGACCCAAATGCGCCCCCTGCTATTGATAGGACATTAGGTACTGTGCCCCCTTCAGAGCAAGAACAAAGTAAAGGCTCAAAACCTTTATCCGCAACCCCTCCAGTGGTGTTTGAGCGTAATACTCCTACCATATATAACCTTGCAGGAATGGGGACAGGACCACTTAATGTTGCTCAGTCTTGGATTTATTCAAAACCTATCATGGGTGAGTTTATTGACGCTAGTGGAGAGCAATATGCCAACACATTTCTATCCAATGCGGTTAACTTAGTTAACCGAGGATTAGCTACCAATCCACGTTTTAGTGAAGGCGAACGAGTACAGATACAAAAAGAATTGAATCTGGCTCCGAAACTCTTAGATAGAGCTGAAGCGTATCAACAAAGAATGATTGCAGTGGATGATTTGTTGCTCCAAATACGTACAGATGCCTACCGAAAAGGCTACATGAATAAAAACTTAGGCCCTGCTGATATTCAAGACGCTAGGTTAAAAGTAGAGGACGTAGATGGAATTAGATCGCTAATGGGAGTTCCACCTAGGATATACTCTGAAAAAGAACGAGAGGGTCTTGCCGTCGGAACGCCATACCTTTGGTTTGGCAAGACATTAGCCGTTAAAAAAGCACCTAAGGCGCCGTAAAAACATGGATAAAACACCTGAAATACCTAGCTCAGTTCTTGCCGATATTGAAGAAGCGAATTCTCAGTCAAATATACCACCTCTCCCCGCTGATGATGTTGCATCAGAGCTTACCTTTGGAGAAAAAGCAGGAGCAGTAGGCATGGGCATGGCTCAAGGCGCTGCGGAAACTGCGGTGATGGCTGCCCCGGCATATGCAGGGTTTAAGATCGGCGTTGGACTTGCGCCTTTTGCAGGTCCTGCTGCGCCTTTTATGCCCTTTGTTGGAATGGCAGCGGGAGCAGCATATGGCTTATACGCCTCAGATATGGTAGAAAAACTCTTTCCTGA
>Ga0222711_1000461_pt1 | contig 11754 bp, 14 predicted proteins | sample AntAcemetage1699_FD_179814 | JGI IMG/M metagenome (GOLD analysis project Ga0222711, IMG submission 179814) | Saline water microbial communities from Ace Lake, Antarctica - #1699 | ecosystem: Environmental > Aquatic > Non-marine Saline and Alkaline > Saline | place: Antarctica: Ace Lake...
AATTCATCCGCCAATTTTACATCACTAATAATTTTAAAATTGTCCATTATATAATTACCTCCATTCGAGATACTATAATGCGTTCTTGTAAATCCATCACTTGAACTCGGTAAATGTTTTGTTTTGTTATGAAACAACGAGAAATTCACCACATCGTTTGATGGATTATAATTTTTAAAATTAAATGTAAATCCTCCGTCTAAAAATCTAACCAATTCATTTGTTTTGCTATCGCGTGTTAAGAAATATAAAAAAGGACTCATAATTAATGGAACAAAACTAGACGCTGTAACCGCATCCGCTAAACTATGTGCATTTGGAAATGTATTTAATATCTTTAACTTCCAGCTAGCCAACTCGGTAGTGAAAACTTTACATCTCGTCTCCCAATCTATCGGTTTCATACCAAATAGGTAACATACATTCATACTTTCATATACGCAATGCCAAGCAGTTTGTGACCGCCATAAACAATTGTAATAAGATGACTCAATACTCATTTTCCGCAAATAGTATTCATACCATTGTTGCATATCACCTACTCCGTGTAGAGTAGCAGTCATAGATAAAGCTATTACAGAACCACCAGACACTCCGGATATTAGTAGGTTACTCAGTAATTTTTGGTGTTTTATTTTACTACATATTGCGTGTGCAACGCCCATTTGATACACACACATATATAATGACGCACCCCATATAAGTTCTGTAGGATGTTCTATCAATTTTGGAATTTCGCGATGATTGTAAGTCACTTGTTTATACGTAATAGACCTGTCCATGTATATACGTTCAGAATGATTCCATCTCTTATACATTTGTAGTAATATAATGGGAGACGCGAATAATATAACTGATTCATAAATAGACATATAACCCTTTGTAACTTATATAATATATATATTTATAAGTTGATTTACATAATTAATAATGTATATTTATAATTTAATAGCAAACCAGTATATAATATTATATAAAATAAAAAAATAAGATTTGACTGCATAAGGAAAAAAGTGAAACTGGATTCATTTTTATAAAGTCAAAATATTTTCCATCTATAAACCTACTTTTTTTGAAAAACAGTTTTAAAGCATTCTGGTGTAAATAGTGTTTGATTTTGAAATATTTGACTGCATAATATTTTTAGGTATTTGATTACGTATCAATTTGGAGATTTTTTTGTCATCATTATTCAGGACAGAAAAGGGACAGATGATGACAAAAAAATCTCCAAAAATCTCCGCAAATTTTGTGTGTAATTTATGCACGTATAAATGTAGCAAATTGAGTGAATATTCTAAACATTTGATGACAACAAAACACAAACGAATGACGAATGATTACGCGGATATGTCTAAAATATCTATATCCTATGACTGTAACTGTGGTAAAAAATACAAATACCGCCAAGGACTACATGGTCACAAACAAAAATGTAAACACATTGATACAGTAGTAACCATTCCAGATTCACAAACATACAAAGAGGAAAGGATTGACTATACACTGATGTTTTTAGAATCAATCTCGCATAATAAGGAACTCATTAATTTATTACAATCACAATCCACTACTATGCTGGAGCAGTCTAAAACTATACAGAATATTTTACCAAAGATAGGCAGTAACAATAACAATAACAACCAAACAATAATAAGTTTAATTTACAAGTATTTCTAAACGAGGAATGTAAAGACGCAATCAACTTCTCTGAATTCTTGTAAAGAATAAAGGTTACCAAAGAAGATTTAGAGAACCAGGCACATATTGCTGGCATTTCAAAATTGTTTTAGATAATATTAGAAAACTCGGTATAAACAGAAGACCCATTCATTGTACTGATAAAAAACGAAATACTCTGTATATTAAGGAGAACAATGAATGGGATAAAGAAGGTTCTCAAGAATACGTTATAAAAGGAAGACAACTGTAAAGAATACGCTGATGGTGATTCTGACTTTTTATTAAAATGTATAGCGATCCAGCGAAATCTAACTCCAGTGCATCCTCGAGAAGCAACATTTATAAAAGTAGTAGGTTATATTTCGGATGGGTCTATCATTGCTAAAGAGTAATGATCAATTAGTGAATAACAAATGTTATTAACAAATCTAAAAAATACGAATATACTTAATGTTGTCTGCGATGTCTCTTACTCTTGTTCTTCTGTTGTTGTTGGCGTCTTGATTGACGGTGTTTACTGGAGTTACCACCACGTTTTTTTCTAGTACCCTTGCTCTTTGTATTTTTTTTTGACTTTCCTTTACATTTTTTACCGTTCTTCTGTTTAAGAAGTTGACGCTTAAAAAACTGATGTATCTTCTGAGCAGCACTGTGTCGTTTTCCACCGGTTGTACCTTCTGCGGTTGTACCTCCTGCGATTTGAGATTCTTCAGACATTTGAACAGATTCTTCAGTTTCGGACATAATTATAATATATACGCACAAAATATAATTACGCTAAATGATTACTTTGAATTGTCATTATAAATTTCACGACTTGGAAGCCCTCCGCGAACCCATCCATCTAAAGCAGCCTCTTCTATAGAATATGCAGGATTGTTAACGCGCTCACTAACCTTTTTAGTTAATGGATAATTCTGATAGTCAATAAACTGTGACTCCATAACAGTTGAATTGCTCTTACGTTCAGTAACTTGTTGTCCCTGTTGTAGCTGGGACTCAATCGCAGCGTTATTGGGTCCACGCCCTAAATAAGGGACAGTGACATAAGGACGCTGGTTCAATTGCAATTTCTCAAAAGCACGTTGCTGTTCGCTTTTAATAATAAGTTCAGAGTCTTTATCAATAATGTCGCCTGGTAGTCCAGATCCAACAGACCCTCGAAAATTCACAGTGGGGGCAGAAGTTGCGAATTTGACGTGACTCGTACTGGCATTCCTAGAAAAATGGTTCTCAATAGCATATTCAGCGAACCGAGAATTTGAAAGGTTGCGTTGAGAGTTGTCTGTATCGTCTAAACCAATACGATCCGTATTATTAAATGGATGTGTGTTAAATGAAAACATGATATAATATAATCGTAGATAAATTATATTATAGAAAGTATTAATTGATTACATTTGAAAGCGAGGTAGATTACGTGCACAAGCAAACATATTGCCTTCTTTACAAGACGTCATTGAACCATAACAGAAGTCAGCAAAACCTTTCTGGTCATTAACTGTCGTAGTTGAAGGGTTAGAATAAAACGGTCTCATTGACTGCTCGAAAACATACTGGTCTCCTAAATCTTTGAATAACTTGTCGGCAATATCGGGTTGTCCTGGGTTCAACTCAGAAACCATCTTCTTGGCGTTTTCCAAAATCGTATTATTAACTTGGTCATTAAATGCCGGAGGAGCAGGTTTTTTATCGACATTGAATTCGTAATCACTAACCAATACATTACTAAAAGGATTTTTTGTATTAGGTTCGTTAAAAGTAGACGAGTCTCTAACGATACCATTCTTTGCTAATACTGTGTCTGTAATGTTTTCATAACCTTCTTTTGCTAGTCGTTTTTCCCGTTCTAATTCTTGTATCTTATAATGATGAATCCCATAAATTCCAGCAATCGTTAGACATATTACTAATAGGGTCCGTATATTGGGACTAATTGCGAATACTATAATAGAGAAAATAATAGTCGAACGTGTAACAGCATTTATTTTCTGATTATAAGTCATATCACCTACAGGGAAAAATTCTGTAATATATTCAGGAGCAAATAATACATTTGGGTTATCACTCCAAAATGGGACATCATCTATAGTATCATCTATGAATTCAGAACCTTTAATATCGGTATTATAATCGGTCATTATATATAATTACTATTTATTTTATAAGAGATAAAAAGATAAAAGATAAGAAGAAATGCTAAAATCGTTACTTGGTGGGAATATTTGTTTTTATGCATTTTGCGTCAATTATCAATGACTCGCATTTTGTTTCATCTGGTATAATATTCAACACGCATTTCGATTTTACTCCATATAATGGTTTTACACAACCGTTTTCTATACGTTTAATTATTACATCTTCAGTTTTCGTACAACGAGAGCGGAAATGTTCGTAACGTTCTCTAACGTCGGTATAAGTAAGTCCAGACGTCTTTCCGAGCATCTTATTTATTAGTTCATGTAATTTATAAACATATTTAGAAAAACTATCACGAGATTTCATATGCGATAGTTTAATGGGATATTTCTTGAAATTACATATAAGATTTTTCCGACATTTGCCACAAGGTAACGTCCACTTGAGATTAAGTATTAAATCTCTATAGTGGATCTTATCAATCTTACTTGGATTTATTGGATAATTAAAACTCATCGAATGTAATACATGCCATAGAGGTGGACCCCAAATACTGGTTAACATACCATCATTACTATAATAATCACTATTCTTAAAGGTTCTCGCCTTATTTTTGTTATTTTGTTTTTTACGCGTATTCATACTTAATATATGAATATATATGTTTAGTCTACAAAAAAATTATCATACAAATATATATATATATATATAATGTCAGGAATCATCGTTAAATTACAATCAGCTTTCGCACCATATAAGAGAAGTCTATTTATTTTTATACTTGTTACTATATTCGCGTTCATTGGATACACAGTTTATAAAAATAACGCATTGATTGGTGATAAAAATTCAGTTCAATTTAAGGACGTTGCAAATGCTAATAAAAACGCAGACAAAGTGGATATATATTTTTTCTATGCCGACTGGTGTCCACACTGTGTAAACGCAAAACCTGAATGGGATAAATTTGAGGATGAATATAATGGCAAAAAGATAGGGAAGTTAAAGATTAATTGTATTAAAAAAGACTGCTCGGAATCAAGTCAAGCGAAGTTGAATAAATCAGAATATGGCGTTGAATCATACCCAACAATTAAGGTGTATATAGACAATGATATGAAGAATCCAATCGAATATGATGCTAAAATATCATATGATAGATTAAAGATGTTTATTGGTGAAATAAATAATACTCTATAATTTACACCAACGAATAATTCAATCCGCACCCTACAGGTGAATATTCAAGTGTTTATCGATTTAGTATGACAAAAGCACGTGAATAAATAACAACCTTCGTTAATCATTTTAATTCGCTCTTCTTTCGATGTTGAGAAACTAATAATACCTTCAAATGAGATTGGAGAACCATTTATATTTATCTCATTTTCAATTGTATTTAACGGAATATTATTGAAAGACTTCATCGCATTTCGAATTATATTTTTAACAATATCGAATAATGACGATTTATAATCAATAGGTTCTCTTTTGTTATTTGATACTTTGCGTATAGCAAAAATTTCATCGGTATCACAATTATTTTTTATACATAAGTCGAGAGGGTAACTTGAGAACAATCCACCGTCTATATAACAACAGTTATTTTTAATAATTGGAGAAAATATAACAGGCAGACTACACGACGCATAAACGGCATCTAATACAAGCCATTCGGGATGTGTTTTGTAAGATAATATATTCAGTTCGAAATTAACTATTTCGCTCGTTGTTATATACAATTCGATACCAGTTAGGTTATATAGTTCCTTTAGAGTTATATTTACTGGTAAGTTTTTACCAAGTAACAACGGTTTGATTAATTTATCCATTATAGTTTGGTCAAATAACCCACGATTTTCGAATGCATGCATTATGGTGCTTAAATCAAAGTTGAATACTGTTTCCCAAGGACGTTCTATAAAATATCGGTCCAATATATCCCAATCGTAATTTAACGTTATCAATAAACAAACGAGCGAACCAATTGAAGTGCCGTATAACGATTTTATATTTTTATACTCCCAAAACCCTTTCTTATGTGCCTCCTTTATTATACCATACATTGTTAATCCATATTGTCCACCACCACCAATTACAATATGTTTTATAGTATTCGAACTTGTATGAATAATGGTATTCGAACTTGTATCAATAATGGCATTAAAACTTGTATCAATTATGGTATTCAAAGTTATATCATTCATTAAGTATGAATAATATGTTTTTTCTATATTTTTTTAGTATGGTTTTATAATATACCATATTAAATGTCGTCTATATTCATTTTTGATCACGAAGAAGAAGGGGGAGGTAGTAAAATAAATATAGATGACCTATATGATAAACGTCAGAAACGAGATTTAAAACAGTTGTCTATATTCAATAAAATATTAAAGCGTATTCATAAACGCATTAATCATACAGCAAAGAGTAAAAATATAACCGAGAATAGTATATGGTTTGCGGTTCCTGAATATTTAGTAGGAGAACCAATATATGATAAAGGTGATTGTATAGGATTTGTAGTTTCGCAGTTGGAAAACAATGGTTTTTTTGTAAAATATGTTCATCCCAATACATTATTTATCTCTTGGCATAACTGGGTTCCGTCATATGTACGCACCGAAATTAAAAAGCGTTTAGGAGTCGTATTAGATGAAAAGGGTAATGTAATTACTAAATTAGATGAAGAAACAACAGACCCTAACAACGGTATATTTAATCAACAAGAATCTACTGACAATAAAGTAAGTAAAAACGGAAAAGAATATTCATCTATTAAGGATTATAAACCTACTGGCAATTTAGTATACGGCGAAGATATGATGAATAAATTAGAAAAGAAGATTAATTTTAGACCTTGAATTATAATAATCAATTATTTATTACAAATGATTATTATTTATACTTTACTTCGTTTTGTTTTCCGCATTAAATTTCGTTTTATTTTTGTTTTCCGCATTAATTTTCGTTTTGTTTTCCGTCCACCAATTTTTGGTTCGCCTTCTTTGCTTTCTATTTTTTTGGTATGTTGTTCATATATTTCAACATTGCTAGAATCTTTCTTTTCAATTAAAGCATTGTCTAACCGCAGTCCAATATCAAATATAATTTTATCAATTAAAGACTCATTGACAACATTTTCATTTACTTGTTTATAGAATCCTTCAAGTTTATCCTTGAAACCCTTATTAATAACTATTAACATATCTTCCTGTATTTTCTCTTGTAAAGTTTCATCTACTTTTTTTACGATACCATTCGCAACAACCGTAAGTGATTCTTCAAAACCCTTTATTTTTTCCTTGAGTGTGGTCTGAATCATTTCACATATTTTTGTTTGTATTTGTTCACTATGTGACTTAGTTAAATCTTTTGTTGATAATTGAATACTTAATGCACCATCTACTTTTTCCTCTGCTGGTTGGGATGGTCCTTGTGATCCTTGTAGTGATGTCGCCATTGAATTAAACGCATTCATTTTATATCTATATACTAACATATAAAGATATAAAATTGAATGCGTTTAAAAATGATTTAATATATATATAAAATACTATAATAATGGATTGTCAAATACAACAAACCCCTCAATTAAATAAAAAAAGAGAAAAATCTGCTAAAACCCAGAAACGCAAGACTAATTTATCAAGTTCTCATAAATCCCGTTTATGGGATATATACGACATAGACCAAAATCGTAACCAAACCGAAAACGATAAAATGGAATGTTTATACGAGAATGAGTCTAAGATGACGGAACAAGGATTGTGTGCATTATGTAATACAGTTCTAAAAATATCAGAAGAAGGATTTCCAACGTGCTCGAGTGAAAAATGCGGAATTGTATATACACACGAATTAGACTTTTCACCAGAATGGAGATTTTACGGTACGGATGACCGCAATGCGAAAGACCCAGCACGTTGTGGTAATCCAATAAATCCACTTTTAAAGGAATCATCATTTGGTTGTAAGGTATTATGTTCAAATAATTCTAGTTATGAGATGCGTCGTATAAGGAAATGGACAGAATGGCAGTCAATGCCACATCGAGAAAAGTCATTATACTCCGAGTTCCAATTTATTACAGTAATGGCACAAAACGCAGGTATACCTAAAATCTTCATAGATAAAGCGATGGCTATACATAAAGACATATCAGAACAAAAGATGTTTAGGGGATTGAATCGTGATGGTATAAAATCAGCGTCAATATATATAAGTTGTCGCTTGAATGGTTGTCCTCGCACAGCACACGAAATAGCGGAAATATTCAAGTTAGACAAAACAAGTGCTACAACGGGTTGTTCAATGGCTGTAAATATACTGGCCAATATAGAACGTGGTTACGAAACGTCACAGCAAACTGAATTAATGACAACGACACCATCAAATTTCATGGAACGCTTCTGTAGTCACTTAAATATCAATACTGAACTAACCCTATTGTCTAAGTTTGTAGCAAAGAAGGTAGAGGCAAACAATATTATAAGTGATAAATCGCCGCACTCGATAGCAGCAGGTATAATATACTTCATTGCGCAGAATTGCAACTTAGACGTAAGTAAGACGGACATAAAAGTGGTGTGTGGTGTAAGTGAAGTCACAACGAATAAATGTTTCAAGAAATTGGAAGAATTAAAGAGCGAATTAATTCCAAGTGTTATATTAAATAAATACAACAAATAGACCTATAATAATATAAGTAAATAATATAGTTATACTATGCCACCTCGAATTATTTTTTTAGTACCTTACAGAGATAGAAAGGAACACCAAGAAATATATTCAAAACACATGGAAAATATACTAACTGGTTTAGATGATTATAAAATAATATATATACACCAGATGGATACGCGTAGTTTTAATCGTGGAGCAATGAAAAATATAGGATTCTTGTATGTAAAAGAACAATATCCCGATACGTATAAAGAAATAACTCTTGTGTTTAATGACGTGGATATAATGCCCAAATCAAAAAACATAATAGATTATTATACTGAAACGGGAACAATAAAACACCACTATGGATACTCGTTTACACTAGGCGGTATCTTATCTATAAAAGCAAGTGATTTCGAATTAATAGGTGGTTTTCCCAATTTCTGGGCTTGGGGATATGAAGATAACGCATTACAACAACGAGCGATAAAGCATAACTTAAAAATCGACAGAAATAATATGTATGAACCAGGAAGTAAAGAAATAATACACATGAAAGACAGTGTTATAAAAACTGTTAACAAAGAAGAATACCAAATGTATAGGAAAGAGTCAAAAGAAGGTTATAAAAACATAACAGACTTGAATTATTATTATAATGATTCAAGTGGTTTTTTAAATGTTACAGAATTTAATACGGGGCGTGAGGAAAACACCATTTATTCAAGACCGCACAAATTGTCAAATGGGAACAAGCCATTTCAAAAAAGAAACCCCAAGATGAATATGTTATTTAGTTAAAAAAATGATTCACACTAACGGAAAGATTTCCATAATCTTGAATGTAAGGCCAATATTGTTAGTATCTTCCCATATACCAGAAATTCTCAATATTGTCTTCCCGTTCAGTTCTGTATTATTTAAATGTTGATGATTGTAACGATATACTTTAATAAGCATGGCGTTAAGTTGTTCCTTTAATAAATACTTGGTTTGTTTAGTAATAGCATTAATGTGCTTGAAATATTTTAAAATATAATATTCGAGTTCAGTTATTTCGTTAATAATTTTAATATTATTTTTTGTATCTTTAAGAATTATCTTACTATGTGATTTATCATAGGAATAATCGTCGAGACATATATTGATGTATATACCATTCATAGCAATATTTTCATCTGAATATATAATTTTAGAAAATGTACCATCCATTGTAATATTCTTTCTAGTTTCAGTAAAAAATAAATTATTAATTATTATATCATTTAAATTGAACACCAATATCATTTTCTAACATGAATAGTGATTATATGTTTATTACCTTTCTATTTAAAAGTTATTACACCTTTTTACATTTCAAACGCCGATTTTTATATAGTCCTAACCCATATAAAAATAATTTACAATTCTTCTTTATTTTTCGTGTTTTATTTTTTTCTACATATTTATCTGGTCTGTCATAAGCACATTTGAATATATTTTCATATTTTTCGTTTGGTATTTCATTTATTGCTTTTTGGATATTTTCTTTTAGGTTTTCATACTTTACATCCTTGGTAATTTAAAACGCCGCTTCGCGGAGTAAAAAATAACCAATAATGTAAAATCAATAGTAGGAATCTCACCTACGATGGTCTAACTTTTTCCACTTCCTTTTTAATATTAAATACTTTACAAACTTCTTATGCTGTTAAATTATAATCATTACTTTTACGAGAAGGCATATATATATTATTGAGTTATTTTTTCACAAAAATTGATTTATAAAAAAATCGAAATGGAATACTTAAACATATAAGTATTATAATATTAAAAGATGACAGACCAAAAAGTTAAACTTATTATTGAACCTGAATTATCTATGGAAGATATTAACACAAGAATAAAACAAGAAGTTTGTTATGAAACTTTGGAAGAATTAACCGACGCAAAATTAATGTGTAAATATAAAGATTGCAATTCAGTTAAAAATGAAATAAAAAAACTGAGCGATATATTGGGAAAATATATAGACGAAGAAACAAAACAAAAAATAATAGAAGAATATTTATTACAATTAATACCAGCAGGAACAAAAGGAGTTATAAGAGGAAATCACTTTAATAATATAGTAAAGAAATTTATCACAAAATTATCATTACACTCAGAGAGATTTGAAATTTGTTTTGAAAAAAAATGCGAAGGTCATATTACTACTGAAATACCAGATTGGTATATTTTGGAAAAATCAACTAATAAAATTATTATTGGTATGAACCAATTGGATTTATGGGGCGGAGGACAACAACTTAACAGAGGTTCAAAATACATAGAGAATAATAAACATAATAATGAAAATAGTAGGTTATTATGTGTTGTTTGTAATGAAATACAATTTAAAAGTAAAAAAAATAAAGCATATAAATTATTTGAAACTGGTTTTGAAAATAATACATTATGTTATTTGAATAATTTACAAAATAATATTATCTCATACTTTACTTAACATTCTAATAATGGATTGAACTTAAATATTAATTCCTGTTTTGATATGGATTTAGGACCAACTGTATTGTTAAAATCATATGTAATTGTATATAATATATTTATATTATCAGTAATAGATTTTCCATTTGTAAATTTTATAAAGTAATGAGATTGGATACTTTTTTCATCAATCTTTTTATCTATTGTTCCAGCATTAACACCTACACGACGAAATGATATATCTGGATTTTCTGTTTTTCCAACAAATATAAAATTTACTGGTTCTAATTTTTCATTTACAACTCTATTAGTCGGTTTTTTTCCCAAATTTGAAATATAATTGTAAAATAAACAACTTAAACATAAATATAACAAATGGAAAATAAATATAATAATGGAAAAATTTATATGGTAAAATGTAATGCCACAAACTTAACTTATTATGGTTCTACAACTGGAGAATTAGAAACAAGATTATCAAGACACAAATATTGCTATAATTGTTACATTAAAAATAAATACCATTATGTAACTATTTTTGATATATTGAAAAATAATGATTATAAAATTTTTTTGATTGAAAATGTAAATTGTAATAATAAAAAGGAATTACAATTAAGAGAAAAATATTTTATTGAAAATAATGAATGTATCAATAATTATATTCCTTGTAGAACAAAAATAGAATACAATGAAACAAATAAAGAAAAAATTAAAGAATATCAAGATGAATATAGAATTAATAATAAAGAAAAAATTAAAGAATATCAAGATGAATATAGAATTAATAATAAA
>Ga0222711_1000467_pt1 | contig 11623 bp, 28 predicted proteins | sample AntAcemetage1699_FD_179814 | JGI IMG/M metagenome (GOLD analysis project Ga0222711, IMG submission 179814) | Saline water microbial communities from Ace Lake, Antarctica - #1699 | ecosystem: Environmental > Aquatic > Non-marine Saline and Alkaline > Saline | place: Antarctica: Ace Lake...
GTGTAATTGTATGCTACATAATACAAACAAGGAGAATACTAAATGATGAATGTTGGAGCACAGGGCGAATTGCGTGTATATGCAATTTCAGCACTACCAGACAATATCGGGGATACACGCCCCGCACGTGACAAGAATGGTGCTTTTATTCTTGCGCATAGCGAAAAAGGTCATCACCACGTCATTGGCGGTGATGTCGATGTTATTGAACATGTCGAGAATCAAGTGATCGGCGGACAGACACTTGCAATGCGGACACTTTATGCAATCGTAAAGGCGCCTACTGCCCTGCATCAGACAGCAACACAAGGACACGCAGATTTGATGCTTGCTGAGGGCATCTATGCAATCCGTGCTGATGTTGAGTTCAACCCCTTCGCAGACGAAATTCGCGAAGTTCAGGACTAACAAAGAATTTGTGGTGGTGCCCAACACCGGTCACCACCACCACAAAAATCAATTTACTTTGAAGGGTAAAAAATGACCAAGATTGAAAAACTGACTCAAGCGCAAATCGATTCTATGCCTTCGTTTCGTGACAAATGGATCGGCATTGGACGTGACACAGGAAAGCTCGATCTCGATGTAGCAATTGCCGCAACACGTCTTGCTTATGAGTCTGCTGATGTGACGCCACCACGCTTCTTTATGTTTCCAAAAGGTCCCACAGAGGCAATGAAATTCTTGTCCATTGCAAACAAGATCAAGCTAACCGAAGCAGATTTTGTTAAGTTGGCAAATGAAAGTGTTACTGCATTGACAGATACCATCCGGGCAGCTCTTGTTGCAGAGGAGCTGACAGGACCTGTCAAGTTTGAGAAGAAGTGGCCTGGTTTCTATGGCCAGCACGAAGCAGGTTGGCTTTCTTTCTATGACTTCTTTGCAGAACATTTTGACATCTCCGAAGGTTCCAAAGGCCTTCGTGAACTTGCTAAAAATGCAGGGTGGGTGTGGATGTTTGGTGATTTAGTAATTATTTGCGAGAAGCCAATTCGAGTAACTGTCAATGCCAGTGGGGATGCCCACAATGAAAAGATGGCTGCAATCGAATATAATGATGGTACAAAGGTATATTCATTCAACGGCGTTTCACTTCCTGAGAAGTGGGTGTTGGAGCGGGATACTATGGATCCGTCTGAAATTCTGGCAGAGACGGATGTTGACAAACGTGCTGCGGGAATTGCACTCTACGGCTACAGTCGTCTCAAGCACTCCTTGAATTATAACATTGTCCAGGGTGATCCAGAGACAGATATTGGCGCCCTAATTGAGATTAGTATTCCTGGGCTGGCCAAAAAAGGTAGATTTCTTGAAGCCATGTGTCCGCGTAATGGTCCTGTATTCCTCGGAGTTCCTGCTACGAATCCGTGGGACGACAACAAGCCCATCACAAATGCAGTGGCTGCTCAAGCATTCCTTGCAAGACTTCCTGAGAGCGCGTACCAGCACCCACCAATTCGCACATAAACCATAGAAGTCAACATGCAGTGCGACAGATCAATATTGACATCTATCTGTCGCACTGTTTTTGTGTGGAACGATCGTTAAAGGAAATCATATGACGGCTTATTTTGAACAAATTATTGAAGTGGGCATTGATGCAGTTCACGAATCACAAAAGATTCTTCGATTGGGCGATGAAGTTATGGCATACAACATTCAATCTCAAGTCCATCATAATACTTACGTTGCTGATATTCGAGGGATGAGGAATAATCTAATTGTGGGTTTAAGACTAAATGACTTATTTTGAACAAATTACCAACCAAGCGGAAACAGTGCATGTAAAGACAAGAAGTGTGCGAGAAAATCATGACACTGTACTTCCCCTCTTTGGGAATAGGATGATAACACTAGCGAATAGAGAAATTGTCGACCCTTTAATTCATGACACGAGAGATAAAATTCTTGTTTACTATTTTTAAGGAGGAGCAACAATGACTTACTTTCAACAACTCACGCAGTCTACACAATGCTTACGCACCTCAATCGTAAAAGAGCATGTTCCGTGGTCTCGCGATTGTGGACAATACGTCCACGACCAGTTATCGTTACCTGTTGGACAACAGGTTTATAGACAAATCCTAATCAACGTTCAAACATCAAACATGAATTGAGTTGACGACTGATTGATGGTGATGTAGATTAGAAAAAATATAGATTTAAGAGGGACCTATGAACATCATAGAAAAAATCAAAATGTACGACATTCCTGTTGTGAGATCTCATGGTAGGTATACTTCTGCAGAGGCATTGCTCGAGTTTACTCGTCCTCTTGAGGGCGTCGAGGGGTTTGTCGTAGACTTTGACGGTCATAAGGTGAAGGTCAAGGCTGATCAGTATGTCACACTTCACAGGGTGAAGGACCACATTCGAACCGAACGTCATATTCTTGAGATCATCATTAATGAAAAACTGGATGATGTTCTCCCTATCCTAGACGCAACGGATCGAGTGACTGTTGAAGAATACCAACAGCGTTTTAACGCAGGGTTCGACACAGCTGTGAGTCGTATTGAAGGGCTTGTGTTGCTTGCGCGCGCCCTCCACAATGGCGACAAGAAGGAAGTTGCCATGAAATTTGTGCCAAATCTTATCTACAAAGAGGATTCGAGTTTCATATTTCGTGTACTTGATGGTAAAGAATTGCGCCCACATATCATCGAGCACATTCGCAAAAGCGTAGGCAATACTGCACGATACGACGCTCTTCTCAAATGGCTACAAATGTAGTAGATTGCGTTGACTTGTTAAAGACACGGTGCTATTGTTAACGGAAGAGGGCAATCTTGTAATTATGTATGCTCATTACATAAAAGGACTGAAACATGACTTTTACTAAATTTACATCTATTGACAAATTTGCTGATGCATGGAAAATGATGCAGCGACAAGAAATTGGTCAACTCCAATACCGCTCCAAAATAAAGCTACACGGTACAAATGCTGGAGTTCGTATTGTAGGCGGTCAGCCATTTTATCAAAAGCGTACTGCAGACGTCACTCCACTTGCGGACAATGCAGGGTTCGCATCGTTTGCATATACCGTAGACTGGAAGATTGACGAAGATGTTATCATCTACGGTGAGTGGGCCGGAAAAGGTGTTCAAAAATCTGATGCTGTTTCTTCGATTCCTGTCAAGACGCTCTTTGTTTTTGCAGTGAAAAAAGATGAATACATGATCACTGAACCAGCTGCAATTCGTGGGTATGTACCATACCACCCACATATTATAATTCTACCATGGTTCGACGAACCAACAACGCTAGACATCAACAACGTCAGCAGTGCAAAAGCACTTTCAGAACGTCTCAATGTAGACGTGGAACAGATTGGCTCAGAAGACCCATTCATCAAAGAGCATTTTGGAATCTCAGGTGTTGGTGAAGGCCTTGTCGTCTCGCCATATTCAGAAACTGGCTCTGTCCCACTTTGGCTTTACAATACATACACATTCAAGGTCAAATCTGATGCCCACCTTGTACAGAAAACTAAAGGAATCAACTCTTCAATCTACATTGAAATTCCTGGTTCTGTCAGAGAATTCTGTGATCAATTCGTCACGGACAACCGATGTGAACAAATGGTTCAAGAACACCTTGAAGGCTCATATACTATGAGAGGGATGGGAACATTTCTACAAACAATCAACGCTGATATTCTGAAAGAAAGTAGAAACGAATTTGCTGAACTTGGTGTAGAGTGGAAAATGGTTGCAAAGGAAATTAACAAGCGTGCTGCGAAATGGTTCAAATCTAAAAATACAGTTTGACAAATAACGACAATGTGTCAGGAGACAACCATGAACATTTTTAACTGGATTAAATCACTCTTCCAAAAACCCATAATGGCTGAGCCATTATGGGTTTGCGGTATTTGCTAGGGGAAGATGTGCAATACATCTTCCATCAAAGACAGCAGCGGAAGAATTCATTCAAAATCAATTCCAAGAGGTCGATGCCAAAACGGCCCGTATAAATCTGACTGCCAGAGGCAAATGTCGATCCACTCGTAATGGAAGGTGGAAGGCGTTTAGAAGCAACTTGAAGATTGTCAAACAGGAGACGTCAAGATGAAAAAAGAGTTCAAACCAGTAGTGGGTGGTCGAGCCAGCATCTGCACATGGGAAATAGAATTTTATTTTCTGGATAAACAGCAAGTGAGATCATTCATCAAACTTCTAATCAAAGACGAAATTGATTTTTCGTTTGAATATGAAAAAGTTCTTGATCAAGCTGACGAACGGCACTACATTACAGTAACTGGCTGCTGGACAGCAAACATGGTTCGGGTTGCTCAGATGGCAGAAGAAGTTGACTATGTTGGATAACAAAAAAAGGAATATAAACATGAACAATGATGCAAAACAGCTGGCCAGAGATATTTATCTACAGGCTCTTAGTACCGCGGCCAACTTGGCTGGTATTACCCAGGTGGAAAGAACACAAATGCTTCGAGAGGTTGCTGAAATATGCATTGATGCAGCTGATGTATTCTACGAAACAATTGGTGAGCAAGAATCGTGAAAAAAATCTGGTATAATTGGCCAAGAAATTATGGCACACAATCTCAAGGCATGGCACGAAATTGCCAGAGGTGTCGTGTTTCTTCCTCTGGTAGTCGTGACATTCTCCCTGTTCTACTTTTCAGTGTGTTTGATGACAGGCAGTGACGAAGCTGAACGAATTAGAAAAGATGTGTGGTGACATGATCAAAACAACAAATGGACTAAAACGAAATCACGTAGTTGAAGATGTCAACAATAGTACATCTGGGTTCTGGCCTGCTAGAATCTGGCGAATATTAGACAGCGAGCATGTGATCACAATTTGCACAGGCCTTCATGTAAAAAAGATGCACGTCTCTGAATTGAGAAAGCTTGATTATACCGGTAGGTGGATGAGCAATCGCAGCATCCGCGAAAAGACACACTTTCTGGGGATGACTAGACTGAGAGGATTAATTAAAGGCGCTCGGCATTATAATCCCGAACTGATCCCAGAAGAATGATATGAACAGCAGAGTTTATGAAGATCAGGATGGTTTGGAAATTACCACCAAAGATCGAGTAATAGAATTTCCGAAATTTGACGAAGGAAAAACAACTCTTGATGTGGTGATTCATGACAAGAAACTGCAAAATCCCGCAGTGGTGTGTCTAACATCAGATGAAGCAACCCAATTGAAAAACTGGCTAAATGATCAGGGATTCTAAATTAGATAGACAGTTGACACCCCAGTCATTCTGTTGTAGTTTGATTGTATAGAGGAGATACAGGCAATGAATGTTCTGAAAATCACAGCATTTGAATATGCAACAGAAAAACATGCTGGTCAAACAAGATCAGATGGGAGCGAATACATTGCACATCCATGTCGTGTGGCTGATACTATTATGGACTATGCCCCTGACAATTTCACTATATTTAATGCGGCTCTGCTGCATGACACGTTGGAAGATACAGATGCAACGTATGATGAAATTCTGGAATTGTTTGGTAAATCTGTTGCTGATCTTGTACTTGAGCTTACAAGTGATCCATTGGAAATTAAACGAATTGGCAAGACTGAATATCTCATTGCCAAAATGTGTAACATGTCAGATGATGCACTCACCGTGAAACTTGCAGATCGACTGGATAACGTACAGGATCTCAAGACTGCAAAGAGCGAAGCATGGCGTGCAAAATACAAGAAATCAAGTCTGGAGATCATGACCGCTCTTGTGGCGCATCGCAGCATAAGTCCCTTCCAGTCCCAACTGATCACTGAAATTTTAACACTCATCAAATAGGAGATGTACTAATGTACGATACAAGTGTTGACCTAGGACTCGTCATTGGAATAGTAGGTGCTGCTGTAGTGTGTATGGTTAGTTTTGCACTCTTCACTACCCCGACTTCAGAGTGGCGATCAGATGCCATCGAACGTGGTTATGGTCTATATTGTCCATCGACTGGTGACTTTGCATGGAAAGACGAGTGTGACGTAAAATGACTTGGAAATTGTTCCTTGATGATATCAGGTTCCCTGCTGATGTCAGATATGATTATGGTCCCTACCGAGATATTGTAATCTGTCGTAGTATGGATGATGCAGTGTGGTGTGTTGAACAATATGGGCTCCCTCAATTCATCAGTTTTGACCATGATTTGGCAGACGTTCATTATGAACAGGGCGACGGTGAAAAAACAGGGTTTACATTTGCCAAGTGGTTGTGTGACTATGTCATGGACAACGATCTTCAAATACCCGAGGATTTTGGTTTTCTTGTACATTCCATGAATCCTGTGGGCGCTGAAAACATCCGTTGTTATATGAACAGCTTTTTAAAGAACTGGAAACACAGTGGATAAATTCTTGTTCAAACCAAGATTCAATTTGATATTCGCTCGATGCTTGTTTGATCTTTTGACAATCTGTGGTGCCGCCTGGTTTTATTACACAGCGGTTTTACCATTGCCCATCATCTTTATTTCACAAATATTAATAATCTACCTCACATGCGAAATTACATACAACTTAAAGGAAACTGACAAATGAAAATTCGACTAACTCACCTTGGTATTGTTGTAGGTATGGCAATGCTGACCATGGCATCAACATGCGAACCAGCTGCTAATGTTGCATCTCGTAACATTTCCACAGCAGCAGATAACTTCGAAGTTCCCCGTCGGATTTCAGTCATTAACGGCATCACAGACAATGTGTCCATGGTCATGGAAGGGTTCTGTTCTCTGGACAACAGCAATACTCCTGGCCGCATGGGGATCACATGCAAAACAGGCAACAACCAATACATCAAGAACTTCCTTGACAAATCAGATAATACTTATGTGTTGACTGAACAGTTGGGTTCCGTAAATGTGTCCGAATTTCACTATCGTGTAGTGTTCCGCCCACAGTCACTTATCCCAGATATTGATTTTCAGGGAAGTACTGATGAACTCTTGAACAACAAAAATACTGATGGTTAATTGATATCAATTGTTGACATTACCGTTAAGTCGTATTATAAAGAATACAACAAAGGATAACATTATGAACATCAAAGAACTAATTGAACAATTGAGCACCATGGACCCAGAAATGCAGGTGATGATGCAAAAAGATGTAGAAGGCACTGGTTATTCTCCATTGAGCGGATGTGAACAATCTAGAATCTATGACGCTAGCTGGATGGCACAAGGACTTGATATGAGTCGAGAAGAATGGGAACAAATTCTCAAAATGCCACACGCCTGTGTATTGTTTCCAGTTAATTAATATGAAAGCCTATGCAGTATACAAAACATGGTGGCTTTCATGTCAAACATGATTCAACGCAGACGACGGATCTGACGTTCTGTCAGATAGTGAGCAGTTTGCGCGGCATATTAATGAGATGGCACAATTTGAATTGATGGAAATTTTGGAGGATTGGGCAGATGATTAACTACATTAAACAAATTATTAGAAACGTCAAAGTCAAATATTTGCGACGTCGCTTCTTAACCGACCAACAACTGGCATATTCCATCTTGGACGAAGGCAAAGTCGTAAGAGTACATATCAAATACACTCTTCATGATGGGTGTGATTATACCACGAGCTGGCCAGTGGCCGGATATTGGTGGGCAAGAGATTATACTACTTCAGAAGAGGCAGTGGGTGAGTTCATTGATCAATATCATCTGCCCAAGACCAAAGACATTTACAGCGGTATTACTGGTGTATATTTTCCTGCAACATCAGTTAATGACTACAAGATTTGGATTGCAAAATGACAAAAGTAGCATACGAGGATAATTGGAGACCCTTGCAACCCCAGATATATCCCACTGGCATCTGTAAGTCTACCAAAGGCGGCCCTCACGAAGATAGGGAATATTTGCAGGTGAGGGTAAAACTTTTTGGTATTCCACTGTGGTGTAGATGGGTTAACAAAGATTATGTCAAGTATTACGATGAAGTTAAAGAAACCATTTATAAATGTGAGTACAATGATGCAGATGTATAGGATTAAGGCAGTGGGATATGGTGGCAGTGGAGCCAGCCTAACACCATTTACCACAAACGATCTCGCCCTAGTGAAATCAGAAATTGAAGATTTGCTGCTGTCTGATCATTCTGTTGAGCTGTACACTGTTGCATCAGACGGCGTTGAAACGCTGGTACTGTACGAAACATCACATTCAATACAGGTTCATATTGAACTGACGGCATGACAGTCTCACAAAAGGAAAATAGCATGATTAAATCGCTCGGAATGATACTCAGTGACACAATTGACGAATTGGAAAGTGCGCGGATTACAATGCAGAACATTGCTGACAGTGAAAATCTTCGTATTGACAAGGAGAACAAAGAATCTCTTGTGGCTAGAATACGTCACGCCATCATATATGACATCGAGTCTGGCAAAGTGCCTGTTATCAAAGTGACCGATTGGAATGATGCAGCATGGATCAAGAAAGCCAAGAAAGATTTTGCCGCAGGTAATATTGCCGACATGGTATCACATCAACATGTTTGGTACACCCTTGCCAATTGGGCAAGGAATAACGATCTAATCATTGACGTTGCCAAATATTACCATTATGATAGAACATACGGAATCCAGGTAACAGTTGCTCCAAATCATCAAAGTATATAAGATTGACATATGGGAATGAATGACATGTGCGATTGTGTATCTGAATTTTCAATTGAGCCATATGGCGAAAACCAAGTGCTCTATTTTGGTAGATGTTCCCACAAACATGGATACAATTTGACCACATTGTCCGAGCCCGCGTTCAACTGTGATTTTGGTCATTTACAGTATCTCCTCAACCTTGGCAATGCCGAACATAAAAAGAGACAACACAAATGATGAAAATGTATATTGCCATAATGGATGAATTTCCTGATCATATGACGCCCACTCTTGTGGCCCACTCTGTACTATCTGCACATGGCAAATTCTCAGCGGGCGATTTCACTGTCGGCTATTACCATCCTGAATATATTGAATGGTTTGAAAATTCATTCAAGAAGGTCACAGTACGAGTCAACCAAAAAGAGTTTGACAAGATTGCTGCATTGCCAAATGTTCATCTGGGACATGAGAACACCACACTGGAAGGTAGAAAAGCCTGTGCTGTAGTTTGCCCCATGCAAAATGAAAACTTGCCCAACGTATTGAAATATGCTAAAATGTGGAAACCCAAACATGAATAAAGAACACTTGTTAAGTAATCTTCAATTATGGAGTGATTGTTTAGAGAACCCTTCATATCATTCATTGGAAGTAGGCTTTAGGCACAGTCCGGTATCCAAAGACGAGATAATCAATAGGTATAAACAGGAGTGTGACATGACACGAGAAAATATCGAGCGTGTCATTACATTAATCAAAAGAGACGGAATAATTGTTGATGACAAATGATGTTGGAAGATTGAACCAAGAAATAAAGATTGCACTTGATCAATACATCAAGACTAACGACGTGTCACACATGGACAAAGTGCTCGAATTGACAAAAGAACGTGCGAAGTCGTTGAAATCTCGCGACTTTGAGACTTTCCGTGCAGACAACATTGTACGGTTTGACAAGGGAACAAAATGATACATGTGATAAGACATGCAGTGGAAAAGACAACCTACAAAGAGGGCTTTTAAGTGTATAAAGTCACAATTGAATATGAAGACTCAGAATTTCTTGGCAGTATGTTCAGGGATGCCATCGTCGCTTGTATTCAACGGAAGATGGAATATATGGTCAAACTCGATCGAGAAAAAGACACGTTGTCTGAATCAGAAGTGTTGATGAATATTGCCATGATTGATTTTTATGATGAGAAGATAGATGCTTATACTAAAATGCAAGAGTCGATGATATGGTGAATAATTGGCGCGATTTAAAATCAGACCCACCCGCTGGCAACGAATATGCGGTAATTATTTTCCCTTGCAAAAGTGATTGCGGTGTGCTATACACAATTAGTAATCCTCATTATGCCCGAGGTGAACACGCACTCAAAGCAGGATACACACATTGGTGCCTGTTTACATTGGCCAGTAACCACGATGAATGGGAAAAATGGCAAGACGATCTGCCGCCTACTACAGACGAAGACAGCCAACGTGCCATGGCACAGTTTAAACAATTGAAAGACTTAGGAGACGATGAATGAATACTTTTGAAAAATTAAAAGCAGAAACAATGGTTCTCCGCAAGACCCGAGACCCACTTGCCTCCATTATGCAGTTTCACATTGCAGAAATTTCAAAACTTGGCAAAGCTGAAAACCGAGACCCATCAGAAGAACAGTCCGTACAGTACCTCAAGAAAACTGTGCAACGACTCAAGGAAGATGAATTCTCCAACGAGTCTGAGTTTGTCCTCCTGGAGAAAATCCTACCAGAATTGGCAACCGCCGAAGACATCAGAGTGTTCCTTTTCAATCTGACTGAATCTGGTATTGACGTTTCCAACAAAGGTATTGTGATGAAATCCATCAAGCAAGAATTTGGTGCATTGGTGGACATGAAGATGGTGAGTGGTATGCTCGCATGACAGAGGCTGTCCTTGCGGTCGAGAACTGTACCATGAGAACTGTACGTCAAGCGATTGCTACAGAAAAACCACATCAAACATTGTAGCAAGACGATTAAAGGAACAATTAATGGACAACCCCACGCAATACGTTTGTGTACCAGATGACTACCAACAGAGTCCATTCATCATCCACAGTCAAGAAGAATTGATTTTGAAATACAATGCCAATCCACATGATGAATATTATCAATTGGGGGACGCAGTACAGGTTCATACAACCGTAAAAGTAATCAGTAAGGGTGCAACCCCTCCTGCTTTCCGAGGCGGCGAAGCTACTTGATGAAATAATTATGATAAGTAATTGACACAATCAGGAAATTACAATGAAACAAACCATAGTATGGACTAAGCCTGGATGCCCTTCGTGCGTTCAGGCTAAATCATTTTTAATGAGCCAAAACATCCCCTTTCAAGAACGGGTCATTGGTACAAAATGGACTCGAGAACAATTATTTGAACAAATGCCAGATCAGTACCACAGATATTCATGTATGGGGAATATGTGGATTGGCTGGAAATGAAAGAGGACAATCAGCCCAAACACAGTTGGACTTCGAGTGACAAACGGCGTACTTGACATTGAAACAATCGTATGATGTGACGCCAGAAGACAGTTGACACTGTGCAGATAATCGTTTATGTATTAAGTAGCAACAAAATATGCATAGTTACAAATGAAAGAGGACAACAATGGACAACATTCAAAATCAACCCGTTCTATTTTCACCAGAGAGCGTGAAAACAATTGAAAAGACTCGCCAAGCTGTCTACGTGTGCGATACTGAGCATGAAGGACATCACGTGGCAGTGTTCTATGGTGACGCTGAACATCCAGACAGTGGCAGTCGTTACTTTGCTCTTTATTATACAATGGATAGTGGTCGTCTCATGATCACTGACGGAGCATTCATTGAAGAACAAGAAATCATTGGAGTGCGGGCAGAAAATGGGGATATTATCTTCTCTAGGTTCCGACATGATTATCGTACATCAGATGATGGTACTGTAATGGTGGATGGTGGTCGTGCCTATATGCGGA
>Ga0222711_1000473_pt1 | contig 11527 bp, 14 predicted proteins | sample AntAcemetage1699_FD_179814 | JGI IMG/M metagenome (GOLD analysis project Ga0222711, IMG submission 179814) | Saline water microbial communities from Ace Lake, Antarctica - #1699 | ecosystem: Environmental > Aquatic > Non-marine Saline and Alkaline > Saline | place: Antarctica: Ace Lake...
TAAAGTCGATTACACAATACACGCGTACGGTTACGGCGATATTATATTTAGGTCTTACGATAGACCGGAACGAATCATTGCTTACGAGACAGCTCATAGCATTGTTGATGAGATTGATACGCTACACAAAGACAAAGCCTCTTTAGTTTGGCGCAAGATAACAGAGCGCAACAGGCAGAAGCGACCCACAGTTAACACTATTGGCGCAGTCACAACACCTGACCAAGGCTATAATGGATTTGTATACAGCAAGTGGGGAAAAGATGCACAAGAAGGATATGAGCTTATCAAAGCGCCTACGGCATCTAATCCATACTTGCCAGACGATTATATAGAGCAGATAAGATCTAACTACGACAGCGTATTAGCAGAGCTTTATTTAAATGGTGAGTTTGTAAGTCTAAACGCTAATAAAGTCTATCATTTCTTTAGTCGCGCCAAGCATCATACAAATCGAGAGATTACGTATAAAGACACATTTTTGCATGTAGGATTAGACTTTAACATTGGCGGCACTTGCGCTACTGTTTGGATTATAGAAAACAATCAACCAAAAGCTGTTGATGAGTTTGTAAGTCACGATACATATGACTTTATTAACAATCTGGTACGCTATAACGGCAAGAAGATTATAGTCTACCCTGATGCTTCGGGTAGGTCAGGTAGCACTAACGCGACATTATCAGATATAGGATTAATTGAGAGTGCAGGTTATCAAGTAGATGCGCCATTAGCTAACCCAGCAGTACGCGATAGAATTAACGCGATGAATGCTATGTTTTCACACGATAGAATTATGATTAACACAGATAAATGCCCACAGCTTACTCATGCTTTAGAGAGCCAGGGTTATAATGTCAAAGGCGACCCGGAGAAGTACCATACTCACCCGGCCATCGATGATTGGCTTGATGGTAGCGGCTATTTTATTAATCGCAAATATCCTGTGACTAAACCAGCTATAGATTTAAACATAAGGTTCTAAGATGCCAATTGATACACAGAACAAAACATACACTAATAACCTATCTAAATGGGTGCTTGTTCGTGATTGCGTAAGCGGTGCGAAACAGATTAGGTCAAAAGGCGTGCTTTATTTGTCTAATCCAGAGCCAAACGACCCAGACAATAAGAGCGATCGATACTTTGACTTTAAAAAGCGCGCTCAGTTTGTAAACATTACCGCTAGAACACGCAACGCGATGGTAGGCATGGCATTCAGGCAGCCACCAGAGATTGATATTACCGGTATAGAATACATAGAGGATAATGCCACCGGTTCAGGTACTACGCTAGAGCAGCTTGGCAAGGTGGTCGTAGGCGATCTATTAGAGTGTGGTCGTATTGGTCTATTGGTTGACTATCCTGAATCAGTGCCCAATCTAAGCAAAGAGCAGACAAATCAATTAGGATTTACTGCAAGTATTAAAGTCTACACTGCTGAGAATTGCATAAACTGGAAAACAAGCATAGTAGCCGGTCAAAATGTCTTGTCTTTAGTAGTTCTTAAAGAAGAGTATTTATTAGAAGAAGATGAGTACGATCAAGATACAAAGATACAGTATCGTAAGCTCTGCTTGATTGATGGGATATACAGCTCATACATAGAGCGTGATAACGTAATATTTGGCGACATAGTACAGCCTCGTGCCAATGGTCAGCTACTTAGATTTATACCATTTATATTCGCCGGTACTTACTCAAACGATCCAGCGGTAGATGATGCGGCTTTGTACGATATAGCAGAGGTTAATATAGGTCATTACAGAAACAGCGCGTCATATGAAGAAGGCATCTACCTACATGGGCAGCCTATGCTACATATTGATACGGGATCGACTAGCGCTATAGAATTTCAAACGCTTAACCCGAACGGTATAGAAGTCGGCGCGCGTCGTGGTATTGCAACGGCTGGGGGTGGTTCTGCTAATCTATTGCAAGCAGCATCAAACGGTGCGGCATTCGAAGCTATGGAGCAAAAAGAAGCGCAAATGGTAAGCATTGGAGCACGATTGATTGAGTCAGGAGGTCAAGCAGAGACAGCAGAGGCAGCACGTATTAAACATGCAGGCGATAACTCGGTACTAGCTAACATCGTGCAAAACGCATCATCAGCTATAGAAACGTGTCTTGGCTGGGTTAATCTGTTCATGGCTATAACTAACGAGCCAGTATTTATTATCAATCAAGATTTCTACGATAAAAGCGTAGATGCTAATATTGTAATAGCTAAAATACAATTGTTTGACCGTGGTATAATTGCGAAACAAGACATACGCAGGACGCTACGAAGAGCAGGCGAGATTGATCGTACTGACGAAGAGATAGACGCTGATGCCGAAGATCAGACAGTAATATAAATGAGCAGCAATAACGGCTTAATTGATGCGCTTACACTGCGACAGATATTTGTACAGCGTTATAGCAAAGGCGAAGCTAAGCGCCTACTAAAGCATTTGCGGGTGCTTTCTCGGCAGCTAAAGTCTACGCTTGAAAGTGATTACGGCAAAGTACGCGCGGTAAGATTAGCGCAGCGTATAGCACAGATCACAACGACTGTACTAAATGAGTACGGCGATGACATGATAGAAGGCTTGAAAGAGTTTGGAGAAGAGGAAGCAGAATTTGTACGACAAGCAATACTATCAACGACAGCAGCCGAAGCAGTATCAGCGGGATCATTAAGGCAGATACAAGCATCTATTACAAAAGTACCGATGAAGCTAATTAGCGGGCAGAAGACACAGACTGTTACGATAGAGCAAGCAGCAAAGCAATTTAGCAAGAAGCGCAGTAAAGAGATAGCACAATTAATACGTGATGGATCGTTACTCGGCAAGACTACTAACGAATTAGTTAAAGATATTGAGAACATAGTTGGCAGTAAGGTTACACAGCAAGCGGAAGCGCTAGTAAGGACCACAACTAATCACATCGGCTCACAAGCTCGGTCTGCTACATACGCGGCTAATGATGATGTAATTATAGGCGAAGAGTTTGTAGCAACTTTAGATAGTCGCACATCAATATCATGTGCAAGCTTAGACGGACAGGTTTTTGACATAGGCGAAGGGCCAATGACTCCGTTACACTGGGGGTGTCGATCACTTAGAGTCGCAAAAGTAAATCCTAAGTTTGACTTAGGCTCATCAATTGTTGGTGAGCGTGCAAGCATCGACGGACCAGAAGCAGGCAATGTTACATATGGTGGATTCTTAAAACGTCAGAGCGACGAAGTACAGATCGAAGTGCTAGGTGTTAGACGTGCGGCATTATTTAAAAGCGGTAAATTATCAATTCGTAAATTTAGCGATGAAGATACAGGCAAGGTATATACTTTAAAACGGCTAAGGGAATTAAACCCTTTGGCTTTCAATAGTGCCAGTGGCGCATAAACGGTCAGTGACCAGGTGATAATATGTCAGTAGAGCAAACCCCCGAAGAAGTAGCAGCGGCAGCACAGGCAGCGACAGACGCAAGCAACGCGGAATGGCAAGGTAAGATTGACACGCTAATGGCAGATAACGAGCGATTAAGCGCAAAGATTAGCGAGTCAAACAAGCATACTAAAGCAGCCGAGACAAAAGCTACAAAACAAGAGAAAGACAGGCTCTTAGCTGACGAAAACTGGAAACAATTATACGAAAGCTCGCAGATTAAAGTAGCAGAGCAAGAAACGTATATTACTGATATTGGATTAAAAGAAATATCATCTAAAGAAAAGACAGCACAGGATCAATTCGGTAGTCGCTTTACAAATCACTCTAGTTGTGCTAAGTTCCTATCTAGAGATTCAAGTGATAGAATTAAGTCTATTGATGGTACAATAAGAGTGCTAGATCTTAATGGGAATTTGTCTGTGGCAACTCTCGACGATCTAGAAATGGAATACAGAAAAAACCCAGCCTATGACAGACTTATAGATGGTGTTGACTCGTCAGGTGGCAGTGCTACCGGAAGCAACAACAGCGGCAGTGCCGGAAATGTTTATACTCGCGCTCAATTTGAAGCGTTAAACCCGGCAGAACGTATGCGCGTCTCATTAGAGTCTCGTGCAGGTAAAGCCAAAATTGTTGATGAAAGGTAGTAATTAAAATGGCAGAGAACACAATTACAGGTTTAGTACCTGAGATTTACGAAGCGCTTGATATTGTATCAAGAGAGTTAACCGGCATGATCCCGGCTGTTACTCTTAACGCATCCGCAGCAACCGCAGCCCTAGGTCAGAACATTCGTGTTGATGTAGAGCCGGAAGGTAATCTAGTTGACATTACCCCAGCCATGCAAGTGCCAGAGCCAACGGGTCAAACTTCGGGCTTTGTTGACATTCAAATTACTAACAGCAAGGCTGCTGAGTTTGGATTTATCGGCGAGCAGCAGTTAGGTCTTAATTCTGGACCGGGCTATCCATCAGTACGAGCACAAAAGATCGCACAAGCTATTCGAAAAGTAGCCAACGCTGTTGAAATTGATCTTGCTGGCTTACACGTTGCAATGAGTCGCGCAGTTGGTACGGCGGGAACAACTCCATTCGGTACAGCTAACGACTTCACAGCAGCAGCTCAGGCGCGTCAAGTGCTCAAAGACAACGGCGGTGATATTGACCCACAATTAGTATTTAATACTAATGCCGGTGTTAACATGATTGGTAAACAGTCAGCAGTAAATGCTGCCGGTACTGATACATTGTTACGTCAAGGTGTTTTGCTTGATGTTGCAGGTATGCCTTTACGCGAATCAGCTCAGATTTTCACACCCGCAGCCGGTACAGGCGCAAATGCTACAACTAACGCAGCAGGTTATGCTGTCGGCGCGACTGTTATTACTTTAGCTAGTGCTGGTACAGGTACTATAATCGCTGGTGACGTAATTACTATCGCAGGTCAAAGCTCTCAGTACGTTGTTGCTTCTGGTGATACTGATGTCTCTAACGGCGGTACAATTACACTTGCAGCGCCAGGTCTACGTATTGCAATCGCTGGCAGCACTACAGCAATTACAGTTGTTGCAGCAGCAGCGCGTAATATGTGTTTTGCGCGTAGTGCTTTAGTATTGGCAGCACGCTCACCAGCACGACCAGAAGAAGGCGACATGGCTGAGGACGTAATTGTAATTACAGACCCTAGATCAGGCTTATCGATGGAGTTTGCGATGTATAAAGGCTATCGTAAAATACGTTATGAAGTCGCACTCGCATGGGGCGTGAAGGTAATAAAGGCAGAACACAGCTCAATTTTACTAGGGTGATGTTTTTATTAAGCCTTTACTATCTTAGCCTTTTGGGTTAAAATACACCTTTATTTACTGGGGTGTATTATGCTAAAGGAATTTAATTTAGTTGCAACAAAAGCTAAAATAGTAAAAACAGGTGATAAGTTTGGTCGGCTAACAGTAATTGCAGTCGGCCAAATACCTAATACTTACAGGTATATGTCCGTATGTTTGTGTGAGTGTGGCAGTGACCTAAAGTCAATTAGGTCTGATGGGCTTATTAGCGGATCAGTTGAGTCTTGCGGCTGTTTGCAGAAAGAAAGAACTGCTAAGCATAACCTAACAAGCTCTATTCATTATAGTAGATGGCGAAATATGATGGCTAGATGTTATAACGAAAGCAGCGCATCCTACAAAGATTATGGTGGTCGCGGCATTAAAGTTTGTCAGTGGTGGCATAATCTAAGTAATTTTGTTAATGACGTACCTGAGGGTCATTTTAACGGTGCGGAAATTGATAGAGTTAATAACGATGGCGACTATGAGCCTAACAATGTTAGATGGGCGACAAAGGCTATCCAAACAAGAAATAGAAGAAGCAATGTTAATATTCAATTTAATGGAAAAACACAATGCTTGACTGATTGGGCCAATGAAATTGGCATATGTCTTGAATCTTTAAGAGTTAGAATCAAAAGATGGGGAGTAGAGAAAGCATTAACTACACCAAAAGGAAAAAGGCTTTATGATAGATGGTCTAGCCACATAAAATCACCTGAAAGGTTGGCGCAGCTAGCAAAGCCAAGAAGAATATTAAAAACTGTGAATTATAACGGTAAGATATACAATATAGCGAATCTATCAAGAGAGTGTGGCATTTCTATTAAGCTTTTAAACAAACGTCTATTTGAGCATAATTGGACAGTAAATAAGGCAGTTGAAACAAAATTACTAAGTCGGCATAAATGCGATAACAGTACAATCACAACCAACCACAAAGAGGAAGCATAATGTCCCAAGCATTAGAAACAGTAACAATTTACCGCGACGGTCAGCCGGTAGTCATAAATAAGTCAGATCTAAAAGACACTGACAAGCAAAAAGGCGATAAGCCAAAGGACATCAAAAAGAATTCCTAACAATAGGGTTTATTATGACTTTAATTATTGAGACAGGAACGGGAAAGGCAGACGCACAAAGCTATATAACCGTTGTTGAGCTTTCTGCATATGCAGCGGCACGAGGTATAACTATTGTAGGCGATGCTAGCGTATTATTGTTGCGTGCTATGACGTACCTAGAAACTCGCGACTACACCGGCTCAAAGAATACTAAAGAGCAAGCGTTACAATATCCGCGTGTAAATGTTTATATAGATGAGTTTCCTATACTTACAACAGAAATACCTAACATCTTAAAAGATTTACTTGCAGAAGTATCAATCGCCATAGATGGTGATGAAGATCCGCTGGCAACTGTTGAGCGTGCTGTTAAGAAAGAAAAAGTAGATGTAATCGAAGTTGAATACCAAGACAACGCCGCTCCCTTTGTTTATAACATGCGAATTAAAGCATTAGAGCGTAAGCTGTTAAAAAACACCGGCGGCAATAGCTTTGCAGTGATGCGAGCGTGACATTATACACTAGACTAGCAGATACATCGTCAAGACTGCTAAAGAAGTTAGGGCAGACTGCTACGTGGTCACACGATAACGATGATGGCACGTTTAACCCAGCTACGGGCGTTATGACAGGCGTCACAACAACGGCTTACACGGCATCTGGTGCGCTTCTAGATTTTGACACTAAGAGAGTAGACGGCGATTCAATACGTAGCACAGATAAGCGGTTTATAATTGAAGCCGGTAGTAAGCCGGAATTAAACGACGTAGTGACTGTTGACAGCGTGGCTTATCAGACAGTATCTATACGCGAGACTAATCCAGCAGGTACGCCGGTCATTTACGAGTTACAGCTTAGGAGCTAATTATGTCATTTACAGTACAATTACAAGCTTTTACGGATGTAGCGATAGGCAATGTCGAGCAGGTCTTTAGAGGTACATGCATAGGTTTGTTCACAAGAGTAATACGCAGAACGCCAGCGGTAACAGGTAGGTTACGTGGCAATTGGCAAACAGATATAAGCAGCCCAGCACAAGGTATTATTGATCGTACCGGAGAGTCTGGAGCTATCAATGAAGCTGTTAACGTGTCTCTGCGTGCTGAGTTAAGCGACTCTGTATTTTTTACGAACAATTTACCTTATGCAGTGCCTATTGAAAGCGGAACAAGCACGCAAGCCCCAAGTGGTATGTTAAAAGTTTCTGTTTTAGAATTAGAGCAAGTGGTGCAACAACAAGCAGCGCAGTTATAATGAGTACATATTTTCTAGATATATCTGCGGCACTAGATAGCAACCTAGCGACATTCGCGGCGGCAAACAGTGTAACCGTGGCTTATGAAAATATAGAGTTTACGCCTACAGTAGGCACGCTATATCTTCGACCTACAATACTACCTGCTAATACTTTGCCAATTGGCGTAAGCTTTAATAGCGCATTAAATCATTTAGGAATTTATCAGATAGATGTCATAGCACCTGTAGATAAGGGCAAGGGCGCAGCAGTGAGTATGGCGGATCTTATCGTCTCTGCTTATCCTCGTGGAGACTTAACGTACAACGGCGTAAAAGTAAGAATTAAGACTCCATTTCGTAATCCAGGCACGCGAGATGGCGCATACTACATCGTGTCTGTTATAATCACGTATCAATCAATTACAGCGAGTTAGATTATGGCCTTACCAATTACTTTTGACGGTGTTACCGTATCTGTTAGCGCAGATGCCCCCCCAACTTATGACGCTGCCGGTTTTGCCGACGCGTCTGTTAGTTACACAGTTGTAGGACAAGTCACCAACTTCCCAGATCGTGGGCGCGTCTATACTGACGTTGCTTACAATTCTCTTGCAGTTCGCGGTACTCGACACATCAAAGGTACGTTTGACGAGCCGGAAGTTCCTATTGAAATTGGAGTAGATCGTACTGATGCGGGTCAAGTTATTTTGAAGACTGCTAGCGACTCAGATAACAGCTTTACTTTCAAATTCGCTTACTCATCGGGTGAGATTGATTTCTTTCAAGGTAAAGTCTTTAGTTTAGCAAGTGCTGGCGGTGACGGTGATACATTGAGATCAATTACAGCGAACGTGCGTATTGATCACCAAGGTGTAATTGAGGTAGCAGCTTAATGGATTTATCTACGCTTATATCAAATGATACTGCTGAATGTGTCATAGTAGACCCAAGAACGGGCAAAGATACTGACATAAAGATTACAGTTTATGCTAATCACACAGCAGAGAGTAAAGCTGCACTAGCAAAAGCCGGTGATATTGGTGATGTTGTAAACTTTGCAAACTATCTAGCAGATGTTACTGTTTCATGGGTCAATGCAGAGTTACACGGAAAGGTTTTAGATTGCAACCGTAAAAACGCACTAGACATATACAATCACAAAGGCCAGATTGTAGCTATTCAGGTTGCTAACTTTCTTGGAGCACAAGAGAGTTTTTTGCCAGAACGCTAAATGATCTTACTCTTTACGCAGATCAAATGGCGTGGCTTAACTCAAGCTCGAAAGGCAGTGATAAACCACGAGGTATGTGTGTTGAGTATGATATGCCTAGCATTGACTACTGTATCTATATTGCTAATATGGCTACAGATTTCGGGTTAAAGTCGGAGTGGTCAGAACTACACGCATGGAATACATTAACCCAATCTAATCTAAATCGATTTGAAGTAAAAGCTGTACATTTAATGGGCGTAACTTATCAGAACAAGTACAGCTCGTACAGCAATACAGACAGCCCTAGACCTTACTTAGGCAATGCAAGGCAAGATAGCAACTCTATAAAACAAGCCCTTAGGAATAGACAATGAGCGACGTAGCAAACTTAACAATACAAGTTAACTCAAGCGGTGTCACTCAAGCTACGTCTAACCTCAACTCGCTACAAAACCAAGGTACGTCAACTACTTCTGTTATGCGTACTTTGGGCGGAGCTATTGCAGCACTTGGTCTTGTAGGTCTTGGTCGTACTATTCTTCAAACAAACATAGAGTTTGAAAACCTTAGAACGTCTTTAGTGACGGCAACAGGCAGCATTGAAGCGGCTGCAATAGCATTCGAACGGGTGCAAAAGTTCGCAGCACAAACCCCATTCTCAGTCAAAGAGCTAACTACCGCATTTATTACGCTTAAAAACTTAGGTCTTGACCCAAGCGAAGCGGCTCTTACGTCATTAGGCAACACAGCAGGCGCTACAGGTAAATCATTAACTGATACTGTTAGAGCGTTATCAGGTGCTGTGACTGGCGAGTTTGACGGTCTAAAAGCTTTCGGTATAACAACAAAGTCGGAAGGCGATAAGGTTATATTTACTTTTAGAGGCGTAGCGACTGAGGTAGGCAAAAACACAAGAGAGATACAAGATTTCTTGTTAAGTCTTGGTAACGTAGAGTTTGCAGGAGGATCTGCACGACAAGCCAATACGTTACAGGGTGCAATATCTAACCTTGGTGATGAGTTTGACAGGTTTAGTGATTTACTTCTTAACGATAGCAGTAGTGCAGGCTTGCAAGGTGCAGTCAGATTAACCACGGCTAGCCTTACAGTTTTATCTGATAACGTTCAAACGCTTGGTGATGTTGCGGCGGCTATAGGTATTATTATAACAGCAAAGCTTGTCGCTCCACTTGTAGTAACCGGCGCAACTTTACTAATTGTACAACTGCAATCTGTACAGACTTCAATAGCTCTTGCGGCACTGTCAGGAACATCTGTATTAGCATCCGCATCATTGACTGCACTTGCAGGGGCGGCAGCGTTAGCTAATACCGCGTTAAAGTTCTTCGGTGGTAAAGTAGGTCTTTTAATTATTGCAGCTAGTTCGCTTGTATTCTTTGCGACTAAAGCAAAAGAAGCGACTAAAAGCACAGAGGATCTTGCAAAGAACATAAATAAACTGACTGTCGAAGCAGCAGGTGAACGATTAAAGTCATTAGGTAAAACACTTAAAGAGGCTAGCTTTGATTTTGATAAAGCTGAATTTAAAATACGCAACATACAGCGACAGCTTAGAAGGACACCAAACGACACTAGATTACAAGCTGACTTGAAAGGATTTGAAGATAAGCTAGCATCTGCACAAAAGAATGTTGAAACACTTAAAACCTTAGAGACTGAATTAACAGCGATTGTTAACGATCCTGATAGAGAAGCAACATTAAAAGCGGCGGCAGATGCTCAAATACTAGCTGATACAAAGATTGTAGAATCGGCGGCTAAACGAAGCGAAAAGCTGTTAGCACTGAAAAACGCACAAGATAAGTTGTTAACTCAGTCTGCTAGCTTTTTGCAGTCTATCAAAAGCCCTCTTGAATTATTTAAAGATCAAGAGGCTTTGCTTTTAAAGTTTTCTAAGACTGTAAATGATGCAACAGGCAAGAAATTAATAACCGATGACCAGCTACAAGAAGGTATCAGGCGTGCGCGTGTAGAAATGGAAGCGCTTATAGCGTCTGCTAGCTTAGAAAATTTTAACCAAGAAGCAAGCGCATCCGAAAGTCTTATTAAGAGCTTACAAACAGCTTCGGAAGGCTTTGCAGAATCATTTGCTAATGCACTAATTGATGGCGGCACAAGCTTCGAAAACTTTGCTAACGGCATACTCAAGCAACTGCAAAAGATAGCGTTACAGAAAGCATTTGCGCCTATATTTGGCGGCTTTAGTGACATGCTAGGCGGTTTGCTGCCTGTTTCTGGTGCTGACTTTATAGGGCCAGTGCAGCCAAGCTTCAACGGCGGCGGTTTTACTGGTAGCGGTCCTAGATCAGGCGGTGTCGATGGCAGAGGTGGATTTAACGCGGTATTGCATCCTAACGAGACAGTTATTGATCATACCAAAGGCCAGAGCATGGGCGGCAACATGAGTGTAGTCGTTAACGTAGACGCATCAGGATCTAGCAGTTCAGGTGATGCAGAAGGGCAGAACTTAGGTAACTTAATTGGCATAGCTGTAAGATCGGTATTGATTGAAGAGAGCAGACCTGGAGGGATACTAGCGTGAGTACATTTACATTTTCGCCAACGTATGGCGCAGCAGAAACTAACACTCCTAAAGTACGTAAAGCACAGTTTGGTGATGGTTATCAACAAAGGGTTGGTGACGGTATTAATCGCACTCCTCGCTTGTGGTCACTAAGCTTTGAAGGTACTAAAACCGACATCGATGCTATTGATTTATTTTTAG
>Ga0222711_1000475_pt1 | contig 11520 bp, 16 predicted proteins | sample AntAcemetage1699_FD_179814 | JGI IMG/M metagenome (GOLD analysis project Ga0222711, IMG submission 179814) | Saline water microbial communities from Ace Lake, Antarctica - #1699 | ecosystem: Environmental > Aquatic > Non-marine Saline and Alkaline > Saline | place: Antarctica: Ace Lake...
GGTCTTTGTTAATTGCCTGCATTACAGCATCTACTTCGTCTTTGACGCCAAGCTGTTTAGAAAGCGCACTAACTGCCATGCCAGCCAGAGGACCACCAAGTACAGTAGCAATACCGGGCGCGAAGCCCTTAACCATTGAAATAAGTTCATCCATTTCCGCCCCTTGTATATATAGCCCACACCAATATAGCGATAACAATAACCCCCGTTAAAACAGAAGTTACGATTAGGACGCCGTTTATCCACGCCCAAATCTGTTCTTTGCGCTTGTATCTAGCTAGTACTTCAGCCTTGACCGCTGCATCTCGTTTACGCTTTGCATCAGCTTGGAACTGCAACCAATCGTCCCACAACCCAGCCCGCCCGCAGTAGATCATTATTTCTTGCAGCTCTTGTTCGTTTCGTTTGATAGCCTCTAGTGCAAAAAACGCTTCTGAATCCGAGCCGCTTGCGTTGGCTTTCTTAGCTATCGCCGCTTTATTATCAAAGAAGCTAAACAGGTGTTTACCCGCCGCCATAATGTCTCCACCATTGGCAACCGTTTCTTTAATAACCGCAAAAGCGGCGTTTGCTACGGCGAGTTCAGCTAACATTCGACGGGAGTCCGGTGAGGGGCGTGGGATTTAACTATTTTAACTAAATCCGCCGCACTGAGGTGTTTAAAATCTAAACTTACGTGAACTCGCACACCACCGTCCACAAAACTAGACACACCGTGCCAAGCCGCATGATTAAACACGTACCATTTATACGGCTGTATTACAGCAGTGACTACGTGTTCGATTTTGCCATGGTCAGGAAGTCTGGCCGGGTTTAGTACCTCAAACGGCTCTGTATTCCTATACCACCTCGTCTCCTGCTCTTGCCCTTGAAGGAGCATAAACATTGAAGAGTAACGCTTGCTGTCGGAGTGTATTGAAAAGTAATCACCACCTTGTGATACTTGGATAAGCGTTCGTGTTGTATCCGCATCTAAATTCAAGAGCCACTCTGGTAGATCCCTGTGAAGGCCCGCACGTAAATTGGCCGGTATCTCCCATTGGTCGGACGCGATATGTACTAAATCTTTGTTGAGCTTCTTGTCCTGAATCTTCCGGCGCGCTATCTCTTTGGTCTGAGAAAACGTATTGTGCTTAGCCGTCTCTTTGTATTCCTGCTTGTTGGCTATTACGCCGGGCAAGAAGTCAGCTTGTGACGTTAGTATTTTAGCCAGAAGTGTTTTCCCGGCAGCGGCTCCAAACGTTAATCCGGTGTCGTAGCAATAGTCGTCTGGGTTTACCGCTGGGGTCTGCGCTAATATCATTCGTAGGTATTCCTGTTATGGTCGGACACCCTTCTTTTTATAAGCTTACCACAGCCCTGTGCCATAGCGTCCCAAGTAGCAAAACACAAACGCACACAGCCCCTGCGCTCTGCTAATGTGGCAGCCAGCCAGATTTTCTTTACAAACTCGATGTCGTCCGGCACGTTATGCGCTTTAACAAATTTTTCAAATGCAATGTCGTCTGGTTTCATGTGCGAATGGCCCTAATAACCCACGACCCCATATCAAAGTGATACCAACGGGTTGAGAATTTCCAAGACCTCCAATGCTTGTGGTGGTAACCGTGCAGCCACTCACCCGAAGACGGGAAGATGTACTCTAGGAACCAGAGGTCGTTGGGTTTGTTCCCAATATGACTAAAAGTCTGGTGAAACGCGGCAACAAGGTGTGCGGTTCCTACAGCCGGAAGGTAACAGTACAAGAACACTGTGGGTGACAACAAGTAGATTGTTGCTGCCATAAGCAACCAAAGCAGTGCGTAGTACTTATCAACAAATAGGTGCATAGGGTCGCGCAGTAAACGCCTAGACAAAATAGTCTTGAGCGGCACGTTCCTGTACCCCTTTCTAAAAAGAGATGCCAGCTTCATCGCCCCTTCATGGGGGTCTTTATCTGTATCTGTGTAAACATGGTGCGTCGCATGTGTAACAACCCACTGTAGGGGGCTGCTATACATAAACAGGATGCCAAAGGTTGAAAAGGCATAGTGCCAGAAACGTGATGTTTCAAAAGCACCATGACAGAACAACCTATGGTATCCAACACTTAGTGTGACACCTGCCATTAAATACAGGATAAAAGAGTAAGCCAGCATCGATGGTTCTAATAACACAGCCGCAGCAAACGCCGCCATACCAACGTAGTAGGCTACGTTAGCCATCCATGCTTTGTGTCTAAACATTACTTCTCCTTAATAAATACAAGCCCGTAAGTTTTTGTTACCGTAGTAATTTGAGCGCCCTCAGACACTATTTTATATGTTTTTGGGCCTTTAACAGCGTCTTGGTTATTGACCTTAAACTCGCCCTCTGCCAAAAAAAGCAAAGTGCCAACGCCAAACGTTGCGGTATCGCCAGCTTCAATAACAGTTGTACTTACCTCCGGCAACATATTGTCGTTAGCCCTTGCAGTGGTGCAAAACCATTTTGTGTCTTCCTCTACAATAAATTTGTATTTACCCGCTGGAACGAGTCTGCTAGGGTCTGTAATTTCTCCAGCAGTCCTGTCGCGGACGCCGCTAGCACTCTTTATGCTGCCAGCCACCCAGTACGTAATCATTTTTGCGGCGGCATAGTTTGTGTCAACTGGCACCTCAATACTGTATTTATAACCCGCAGGCAATTCCTTAGAGAAAAAATCCCAACCAAAAATGTTGTGTCGTATAAATTTTAGTACTGGGCTCATACATCTTCAGCCACTAAAGTGAACAAGGGGCCTTCTGCGCTCGCGTCCCCAACCGCTTCCTCCGTAACAACTGGGGTAATCGTACCAGTCGCACCAACGGTCGGAGCGACAACCTGAGCCTGCTGTTCTGCCCAATATGCCTCTGGAGAGTACATTGCAACGACATCTTCTAGCGACTCGCCCTCAAAAGGTATGCGTGCCCCGATGTGTTGAGTGGCGTGACCCTGCGCCTCGTAGATAACGACCATGCATCGCGCAGCCGTGTCAACAGATTCTATTGTGTATGTGTACGAGATTTTCATGTTATAGGCCCTAACCTTGTTCCTGTGGCAAGCCACGTTATGTTTGAATTTCCTGAAACAGCCGCGCCAGCGGCACCACCAGACAAACCGGGACTCCCTGTATAGTTCGACGGCAAGGCCGCGCCTCCAGTTGCCCCGCCAGAGCCCCAGCCACCACCAGCGCCGCCTCTGCCTCCTTCAGGGCCACTGGAGTTGCCATATATGTTATATCCTCCGCGCCCGCCGCCGCCTACGCTAGAAATAGTACCCGAACCTCCTGCGGCGGCTGAAGGTTGCTGTGAACCGCCGCCTCCGCCTCCTGCGGCGCCGCCCGAACTATTTGTCAAACTAGAGCGCCCGCCTCCGCCTCCGCCTCCGGCGTACCTAGGTCGATCTTTCTGGTTAACGCCGTCGTATTGAGCTCCGCCTCCGCCGCCTCCGCCTCCGCCCGCTAGAGTGCCGTTATTGCGTATATAGGCAGCCACAGACACCAGTAAAGCCGACCCGCCCGCGGCACCAGAAGAACCGCCTCCGCCAAATATGTACCTGCCAGCACCGCCATTACCACCATCCCCCACCACAGTACCGTTGTTTATAAACGTTACACCGCCGGGGAATGAGCCGTTAATTGTTAAGGCTGGCGTACCTACCGCAGTGCTACTGAAATATATACCTGAGTTTAGTGTACAAGTAAGCGCAGCTGTACCGTTCCAGCCCGCGTTTACAGCAAGTGTTCGCAGGTTGGCGTTATTGGTATTGCTTGCAACCGCAAACCCAAATGCGTTGGATTTTCCGTAACCCTGCGATAAAGAAATTTGACCACTAGCGACCCCAAACAATGTGCGTGTGGTGGAGTCGTTCAAACTTCTCGTAGATGTAGACCCCGCCCCTAGCTCTACGCTTACTTGGCTAAGGGATATAGCCCCTGATGCTGGTAACGCCATGTTAGTTCCTTATGGTGTGCCGTAGGCGGTTACGTTAGCTAGTGAGGTAAAGTTGCCACTTGAATCAAGGGACGCGATATTTGTTGCCCCATACTTAAAGTATAACTTGCCCCCAGACTCTACAACGGAAAATGCAGATGTGACTAGATTCGTTGCGTTTGTCGCACTTGTAGCACTTGTAGCCGTAGCGGCGTTGCCTGTAACATTGATTGCCCATGTACCTGAAGCCCCGGTACCCGTAGGAGAGGGAACATCCGCGCCAATAGTAAGCCCGAGGTTCGTGCGTGCGTTGCTAGCGGAAGATGCTCCTGTACCACCATCAGCTATAGCTAAATCTGTTGCCAGCGTTAACGAGGAAAGATGGTTGTTTTGGAAAACGAAGGCGGTCCCATTAGTCCAAACCGTTACTGTTTTACCTGTTGGGATTGCGACCCCGGCACCCGCAGCAGTGGTGTTGCCAAGTACTGTAGAGTTGTAAATCGTTGCGGTATAGGCGCTAGCGTTATAGACAGTGTACGTCTTCTCAGTCGGAGGAGCGTAGACCGCGAAGTTTGCCCCGGTAGTGGTTGTCAACGCTAAAACTGCGTTTCGTGCTTGGTCGGCGGCGCCGTTGTTTGCTGTGAGGGCTTGGTTGGCGGCTACTACTGATACCGCAACATACCCAGAAATACCATCTTCAATCAGTGTGCCGAGATTGGTGTTTGTGGTCGTACCCCAGCTCCCGGACTGGTCGCCCGTGCCGATTAGCTCAATACGTAAATTGGGTGAATAAGTGCTGCTCATTTAGTTGCCTTATGTTGGTATGGCGGTCCAGTTTGGCGTCTGCGACGTGTTCACCAATCCCCAGACGTTAGTGTAACCAATATAGCCTTCGGCGGAAACCCCCGTTAGGTAGACGTTTGCCTTGCTAATAGTAGCGACTGTTCCCAGCGCCGTTGTTCCCAGCACGTTGGTCGGGTATATTTCCGCCGCCGCACGTATAACTGAGGTGCCTAGTGCTGTAGTACCCCCAATCCCAGTAACAGAGATGATGTTGTTAGTTATTAGTGATACGACACCTGCCACTGACGTACCCACTACGGCTACGGCGTACACTTCAGCTTTAGCCTCTGCAACGACTGTGTCTAGGGCGGATGTACCGACAACCCCTGTTTGCGCAAGAATTTGATCTGTAACAGGCGAGACCGACCCAAGCAGGGCTGACGCTGGAGTTCCCGTAAGAGTTAGGTTTGCCGCCGCGTATATAGAGACAGCGCCAACTGCACCCGTACCAACAACCCCTGTTTGCGCAAGGATTTGGTCTGTAACAACCGTAACAGCACCCAGTTCAGCCGACGCCTCAACCCCTGTTTGCGCTAGGATGTTATTTGTAACAAGCGAGACCGACCCAAGCAGGGCTGACGCTGGAGTTCCCGTAAGAGTTAGGTTTGCCGCCGCGTATATAGAGACAATGCCAACTGCACCCGTACCAACAACCCCTGTTTGCGCAAGAATTTGATCTGTAACAACCGTAATAGCACCCAGTTCAGCCGACGCCTCAACGCCGGTAACTTCTACCAGCTCGTTAGGAGACTGTAGCTGCGACGACGCAAACGGAGCGTAACCAAATGGGTACTGGGCAAACGCCATTACTGGCCTTTCAGTGCTTTAATTTCTGCGCGGAGCTCTTTAATGCCTTGAATTAACAGGGGCACAAGGCGCTCGTAGCGTACGGTCAAGTACCTATCGTCAATTGGTGCGGGGGCAACTACTTCAGGCATGATCGCTTGAACCGACTGCGCGGAGACACCAACCTCACGAATGACGGCGTAGCCTAAATCCTGCGCTGTTTGGTTTGCCTCGTAGTAGAAACCCGCCAACGTGTCGATCTTGTCTAGCGCGTTGTCTATATCACCTAATTTTGTCTTTAGGCGGTCATCAGAATAGTACGCAGTAACGTTATTGGTTGCACGAATCTCGCCCGCAGTGCCGGAGGCCGCAGTGCCAACACCCAAAGAGTTAACTTGGTAGTTGTTGCCAGTGTTCAGTGCGTTTGCCGTTGTAGCCGTTGTGGCTGTAGCTGCATTGTCTGCAACTCTTGCACTATCAACTCGAACACCGTAAGTTTGACCGCCGTTCCACCCCATTAAAGTTGGATACGTACTTGACCAAGCGGCAACTGAATTTGTGTTATTTACCGCTGAACCTGTTGGTGAAGTACTTTGAGACGCATCAAAGATGATGTGACCGTTTCCGTAGTTCTTCCAACCCAACATGTTAGCTACAGCATTTGTTCTATTACTAGCCCAGTTAGTTTGGTCGCCTGTAAATGTAGTAGCAGTAGCTGCATTGCCAGTGGTGTTCTGGTTACCCGCGCTGTTGACGCCGGGCAGGTTGATGTTAGCTGATCCGTTGAAGGATACACCCCCAATAGTCCTCGCCGTTTGAAGGACAGTAGCAGTAGCTGCGTTACCTGTTGTAGATGCGGATGATCCGCTAGTGTTCTGGTTACCCGTTGCGTTGACGCCGGGCAAGTTAATGTTTGCAGAGCCGTTAAAAGACACGCCGCCAATAGTCCTCGCCGTTTGAAGCGTAGCTGCGGCGCCGCTAGTGTTCTGGTTACCCGCGCTATTTACGCCGGGCAGGTTGATGTTAGCTGATCCGTTGAAGGACACACCCCCAATTGTCCGGGCCGTTTGAAGCGTGGTCGCAGTGGAGGCATTACCTGTTGTAGATGCGGATGATCCGCTAGTGTTCTGGTTACCCGTTGCGTTGACGCCGGGCAAGTTAATGTTAGCGGAGCCGTTGAAGGACACACCCCCAATTGTCCGGGCCGTTTGCAACGTGGTCGCAGTGGAGGCATTACCCGTCAGCGCAGCGGTAACCGTACCCGCCGAGAAGTTACCAGACCCGTCACGCGCAACAATGGCCGAAGCTGTGTTGGCGCTAGTAGCGTTGGATGTTACCGTGAACGAGGACGCGCCTGCTTGGTCGGCAGTAAACGAAGCTGAGCCTGACAGCCCCGTACCCGACACCGCCATTGTAAGCGTGCCGTTATTAGGGGAAGGAACCGCAGCCCAAGACACGACGGAGCCGTTGGTTGTTAGGTAGTTGCCGCCGTTACCAGTCTGGCTTGGAGTCAACGCGTTGATAGCGCCAGAGGCTGTAGTCTGTCCGGTACCACCGTTAGCTACTGGGAGCACGCCTGAGACGTGCGTAGTAAGTGCAACTTTTCCGTACGAAGGTGCAACGCCAATACCCCCGGAGAGCAAAACGTTGCCAGCGGCAATATCCGCGAGTTTACCTATCGTCGTTGTACCAGTCGCGTAAACAATGTCGCCAACCGTGTAGCTAGAAAGCCCAGTACCGCCGTAAGCAGCGCCAATAACGCTAGCGTTCCAAGTACCGGCAGTAAGAGTACCAACGCCAGTAATTCCAGTGTAAGAACCAGAAACCCGAGCCGAAGGTAAGGTGCCTGAAGAAATGTTGGACGCATTTGTGGTGTCAGTAGTTGCGGAAGCGGCCAGAGCCGTCCACGTAGGCGCGGCAGAGGCGGCGCCCGTACCCGTCTGGGTCAGGTATTTAACCGTTGTAGTAGTGTTACCGGCAAGTTGAGCCAGTGTCGTAGTGCCAGACGCGTAGAGAATTTCACCCGCCGTAAAGCTGGAGATGCCCGTACCGCCGTTAGTCTCGTCGATTGTGCCTGTAAGCGAAATAACCTGCCCGGCGACATTAATGTTCCCCGTGCCCGTATATTGGGGCGTAGCGGAGAACAGAGAGAACGTGATGGCTGTCGTACCAAAGGTAATCTCGCCAACGACCGTACAGACGTACGCCTGACCAGCATCCGTATCCCCCAGTCTAATGAAGAACGCGTCTCCTCGACTCAAGGCAGTGGGAGAAGAAGGAGCGTATGAATTCGTATCTGTGGAGCGCGTCAGTATCCAGTTGGTTGACGCTGAGCCTTTGTCAGTAACAACATACACGCCGTTCTGAGCCCCGGCTGCCTGCTCGGAAACGAGAATGCGGTCGTCGTTATCTACGGCTACGCCGTCAACCGTTAGTGCCGCTTGCGTTGTGTTGTTGGTGAGCGTTGCGCCTACACCTGAGCTGCCGTTATCGTAGGTAGAGGCCAAATTGCCAACGGGTTTTAGCCGAACAGCGTCGTGGTAGAGCAGCGCTGCAGCGACGGAGTTATCAACGTAGCCTTTAGTGGCGACATCCAGATCGGCGGTTGGTTCGGCACCGACAGTGAGTTTACCTTCAATTGTTACGTTGCCTGAGTTGTCCTCAAAGACCGCTGCCTCGGCTGGGTACGTGATAAAGACTTCTTTGGTACCAGCGCTAAAATTAACGGCGGAACCCGTACTAGACGAGTAGAGCGTGTCTCGCGTTAATGTGCCTGCACTGTACGTGCCAAAGCCCACTTCCCACTCGGTCTCAACGCCGGGAGAAGTGTTGTGAATAGCGTAGAAAAGCGTTGAGCCGTCTGAAACAGCGGCAGAGAACGTTTGAAAACCTAAGTACGCACCGGAAAGCGTAATGGTCCCAGTACCGGTCGTGGTACTGGATTCCCGAACCCGGTCTTTGACTACTAGGGCCATTTTGCCCTCCTATTAAGCGATACGAATAATGGCGCTTGCAGCGTCGGCAGTGGGGAAGTTGATTGTGAAATCGCCCGCCGTGGAAGTTTTATCCGCCCCAAAATCTAGAACGGCAACCGCTTTATTCGCGTTGGTACTGTTATAGATTAACGCGCCGCGAGCAGTGATGCTGGCGGTAGACCAAGTGGTGTTTGCGTAGCTGATATACGCAGTAGTGCCGGAACTTGTTGGAGTTGTAGATACCGTCAGTGCGTTTCCGCCTGCCGTGTAGCCCGCGCCAGTAGTTTCGTTGGTTGCTGCATACGCAGTGGTAGACGCACCCAATGTAGCAGCCGAAGTAAACAACGCGATTTTAAAAGTGTCTGCGCCAAAGTCCTGCCCTCCATCGAGTAGATCGACTTTGAAACTTGTGCACATTGCTTGAGTGATAGCCATTTTTAGCTCCTGTCAAAAAATTTAAATTACGGGTATCCGTACTTGTCCTGAGCGATAAGAGTCTTGACGTTCAAGCCCATCCCCAAGCCGTTTAGCAAGTTGTAATGCCTCATTGTACTTGGTGTTGTACAGAGTCAGCAAGTCCGCCTCACCCTTCATGAATGTGTATGCCTCTACAAGCGAGCCGTAAAGAAGTACCGTATCAAAATTGTCGCCCAACCATGACGTCTCAGAATCCACAATTGACTGTGGGTAGTAGAAATAGTGCATCTCTACCTCGTAGTTGGTATCTGGAGTCGGGCCCAGAATAAAAGTCAACTCGTTGGCGTCACCTGACTGCGGGCCAAAGATGGCGTAGTACTTGGGTATCCCCGTAGAAGTGGGGTTGGGGTACGCCTGACGGATAAAGTTTGTGTCTTTATTGAGCAAGTACTCGTAGTTGCCGCTTCCGTCAATCACCGCCAACGAGTGGTTAGCGAGGAAGTCCGTGGGGCAGTTTAGGTATTTGTTACCAATAGTAGCCGTACCCGTAACGTTTTTACGCAGCGAGGGGAACTGAATAAAGTTGTAAATCCGCTGCTCTGCCTGTTTCACAAACGTAGAGATGTTTGCTACAAACGACGACTCGTAGTTCTCCGTGTAATCCTGAATGGCGGCTGACAACTCTGAATAGTTCATTACATTACCCCACCACTAGCCCAAGGGACAGATGTGGCCCAAATCTTAACGCTTTGCTTAGGGGCCCAGTCTTCACCGCAGTTTGTGCAGGTGCCTGAAGCCTTCTCAGCTTGACTAACGGGGTCTTGGCAGTGTGAACACACCACGTCGATCTCGTGTTTAGGCTCGACAACTTCAAAATTGACTTCGCGAGCTTCGACGATAGTCTTCATGCCATCGGGCCCCGTGCCATCAGCCCTTTAATAGCAGCGCCTGTACCGCGGATTTTAATACCCGAAGTTTTAACGCCGGGATACGGGTTACTGTGGATGTTTGCAATGGACGTGTTAATGCTCTTCATGTGCTTAACGGGGTCGCCCTCTACTAGCGTCGCAGATTGAGGTGCCTTTTTAGGCTGGTTGTATGTTGTCATGTCTAGCTCCTTAGCTAATTGTTACCGTAACTGTACCAGTATTACCCAGAGCGACCAAGTCGTTTGGCGTTAACACATCGTCAAAAATGCGAGCCCCACCAACTGGGTTCCAGCCCCACTGAATACCGCGTGAGCTGTAGTCTCCACCCGTAAACGCCCTCGACTTATCGGTCCGGGGGTTGCGCAGCGCTTGCGGGTCTTCTACAGGATACATACCCTGCATGTTCTGTGGATGATCGCCGTCCCAACAGGTTGGGCATACCATCACGTTTGTTTTTCGCGTGCGGACAATAAGCTCTTTAAGCGCCTTTAGCTTGTACTGCTGCCCACACCGGTCACATTCCGATATGGCATGCTTGCCGGATGTGAACTTGCTGCTCATACTTACCCAACAGACATGTAGCGCGGTACAAAGCGAATAGAAGACTTATCCCTGTCTTCTGTGGCTGCCAAATCCCAAGCCTCATCGTACTGTTGCTTTAACACCATCAGGCGGTCCATGCCGCCGGGCACCTTCATAGCGAGCATAAACGCCAAACCCGCAACCATGCAGTTCAGGAAGCGAAAGGGTACATCCATCGTGTTAACCCCACCGCCAGCGTCTTGAATACGGCGCAAGCGCCAGTACACTAAGGTATAGGTCTGAGTGCCATCAGGAACGGGCCACACGTTGATATTAGGGGTAGGGGCTACTCTATCTATGTAGACCTGAATTGGGCGCCCTGTGACCAGCTTGTTGGGGATTGACGCATATGTCGAAACGCTAATGCGTGAGCAGCTCAGGTCAGCCTGTGTATTACCTGTACCCGTACGTAGAACGTGCTCAATCAGGTCCACAGTATCCGCAGGTAAGTCGTATTGCCCCGTCCCCGCAACGAGTGGGATTTCGCCCGACTCTATGGTCCACATATTAATGCCGCGGTTTGCCCACTCAGTAAACATCAAGTTTAACGAGCGACGTGCGGTCTTTAGGTCATAACCACTGCGCATCTCGGAACCGGCGCGCTCGAACGCCTCCTCTACCAACTCGGTGAGGTCTAAGTTAAACGACGTGATTCCGGAGGTTGCCATTATTTAGTTCTCGCTGTTTTAGCCGCTATTTTCTTAGGCTGGGCTACAAACTGTTTGCCCTTTGCCGTACCTTCCCGCTTAGCACGGGTTGTAGCTGCGTATTCTTTACTGCTCAAGCTCTCACGAGCCTTCTTAGGTAGATACCGTTCACCTGTCGCTTTGGGGCCCTCTGTAGAGTTCTTGCCTGACTTTGTGCCCCAGTCTTCCTTGCCCCACTTGGACAGCTTGTTGGTGCTGGACTTGGCTCCAGAATACTCGCCGCCGCGCTCTTTGTACAGCTTGGTTGCCAACTGCATGGCGCGAGCGGAGTGCTTACCCCCCATCTTTGCCTTGGCATCAGTCTTAGCGCGCTCCCATTTAGCGGGAGACTTTTTGACGGCGGTATCTG
>Ga0222711_1000477_pt1 | contig 11503 bp, 10 predicted proteins | sample AntAcemetage1699_FD_179814 | JGI IMG/M metagenome (GOLD analysis project Ga0222711, IMG submission 179814) | Saline water microbial communities from Ace Lake, Antarctica - #1699 | ecosystem: Environmental > Aquatic > Non-marine Saline and Alkaline > Saline | place: Antarctica: Ace Lake...
TCCACGCACATAGGATCGTATTCGATCGAGCATTTGTCAATACAAAGTCGATCTTCAATGAGATGGGAATTTCTTGGGATGATATATTTGTACCATCAGATGGTGCTAGTCACACTGCGTTTGCTCTACGCTCACTCAATGTCAAAGATTATGGAACTCTGATTACTTTATTTACAAAAGTATTGAGTCAATCTACAAAATACAAATCAATTTCTCTGAAAGAAGCTGTAGGGACTCTGAGTGAAAGTGGTCAAGCTGTCATTGAACACCTCCCATTGATCATGGATGGCGTCACATGGGATGTTATGTCGGCCTATGAATTCGTAAAAAATTTGGATCATGTTGGTCTTTCAAAACCCTACACACAACGTGTTTCGGGTAAAGTCATGTGTGATGCGATGGAAAATGCGGTCATGGAAGCAGGTGGAAACTTTGTGTTCAATACGGAATTGGAAAGTGTTGCCTACAGTGAAGAAAGTTACATCGCCAAGTTTTCGGGTGGAAAACGTATAGAAGATGGTATGCTCTTCTTGTGTCTCGATAACAGTCCAGCCCTCAAAGTACTCGGAGATAATTGGGGTCCGGATGCTGATAAGAAACTTAGAGCGAGTACGTACGGTGCCATTAACGTTCTCGTTGATTATGAAAACCCCATCAAAATTAAAACAGATCTCGAAATTGCCACGAAAACCAGATGGAATCTTCAACCGAAAGTACTCGCGGATGGTAAGACGATTTCATGTGTCATATGTGACCTCACCGATGATGTGTTGCGATATGACCCAGCTGGATTGAAAGCTGAAGTACTTAATCAACTCGAGCTCCCAGAACCCATTGATATGCGTATCGGATGGGGAGCTGAATGGAAAGGTAAAAAATGGGAATTCAGTCAATCATCGGGTGTGCTCAGTCTCTATGGACAACTCCCCTTTTTCGGTAAATGTTCAAAAGTTGCGATGTGTGGTATGATGTCCCCCAGAAACACACCGTATTCGAGTATCGAGGCAGCTGTGGAAGTCTCGAGGGCCTTAAGTCATCAACAATTTGGGACGAGGGAACCTCTCCAGCCAATTTTGTTGTCACAAGTGATTTTAATCACCGTCGTATTACTTATAGTTTTAGTCTTAGTGTATCGTAACAGGAACCAATGAAGTTCGTAGCCAAAATACACGAACCATTGTATGACTTTAATAGTAAAAAGTATATCCGTTTTATAATTCCTGTAAATGTCTCGGAAATTATAGAACGCATGCATACAAATAAATCACATCTCCTCGCGAATCAAAATACCGACAACCCACTCGATGGGAGAGTCCTCACCGTGAAGGTACCATTCCGTTATAGGAGAGTGATGTGTGAAGTCAAAGGACGTCCCATTCAGTCTCTACTAAAGGGTGACGAAGTTGAAGTCGTGGTGGACTTTAAAGGGGTTTGGAATGTTGGCAATTATTCGGGCTTCTCTTGGACGCTCTCGAGTTCCTCGGTAATGGGTTGATTGGGATCCTGGGGGAGGTCAATGGTAGTAAGACCACCCTTCTTGAATCCTTCAAAAGTCTGGAGCATACCCTGAAGCCTAAACACTTCTTGGGTCATCTGCTCGATGTTCATACGAATCTTCTTAATGTTCTCTTCAACGTCGACGATAGGCATCTTATACTCATTTAAAGTTTTACGTCTTTAAATAAGTATGCTTACTCGAACTGGATACTTGGTAAGTGGTGGTCCAATTCCAGAAATTAAAAAGGAACTTACGATAAGACCTATAGTCAATGGGGATTATGGATTCCCTCCACCACCTTTCAAAGTTTTCAGAGCAACTAAGAATGGAATCTGCGTTCCAAGATTCTACGGAACTACTAAACTTGGAGAACCCAAAGAGGACAAGAGACCTGAGCCCACCCGCATCAACACTACGTTTGTCGGACAGCTCAGGGATACTACACACCAAAATGATGCCCTCCGAGCAGCAATTAAAGCAGGGCATGGCATACTTTCTTTACCATGTGGGTACGGCAAGACGACGGTATCCTTGGCCATAGCGTGTAAGCTCGGATACAGAACGATGATCGTCGTCCATAAACAGTTTCTGGCGGATCAGTGGCGGGAACGTATTCAACAGTTTTGCCCAGGTGCTACGATTGGTGTTGTGCAACAGAATAAGAAAGAAATTGAATGTGATTTTGTCATCGCGATGCTTCAGTCCCTTTCTCTCAAAGAGTACTCATTCTCCGATTTTGATACAGTCGGAACACTCATCGTGGATGAGGCACATCATATTTGTGCTAAAGTGTTCAGTCAAAGTCTCTTCAAGATGTGTCCCAAACATATATTTGGACTTTCAGCGACACCAGAAAGAAAGGATGGTCTCACTAAAGTGCTTCATTGGTTCATGGGTCCCACATTCTTTGCGGTTGAAAGAAAAAATCAAGAACAAGTTGAAGTGTTTCAGATTACATTTGATTCCCCGAATTATAGAAACCCCCCGCCATCTATGCGGAACGGGAAGATCTCCATGCCTAATATGATTACTCAAATTGTCGAGGACCGAGCAAGAAATAAGATGTTGGTGGAACTCGTCAAAAAGGCATCGGCGGGTACGAGACAACTTTTAGTCCTCAGTGACCGTCGACAACATTGTGAATTTCTTCATCAGTGTTTCCCGAAGACATCCGGACTGTACATGGGTGGTATGAAAGAAGCTGCTCTCCAGGAATCTTCAAAGAAGAAGATCATCTTCGCAACGTTCAGTCAAGCACATGAAGGGCTCGATATTCCAACACTCGACACAGTTATTCTGGCAAGTCCAAAATCGGATATCACACAAAGTATTGGAAGAATTATGAGAGAAACCAAAGGAAAGAAGAATGAGCCTCACATTTATGATGTACATGATCCATGGTCAATCTTCACAGCGATGTATTACAAGCGAATGAAGGTCTACCGACAAGGCGGTTTCAAGATTCAAGGAAAAATGATAGAAGAGAACAAGAGTGACTTCCCTCAGGGAAAGTGTTTGTTTTTATAATCTGAACATCTATTAAATGTCCGGCGCATTAATACAGCTCGTCTCCAAGGGTGTTCAAGATGTATATCTCATGAGCGATGAGGGACATTCCTTTTTTCGTGCGAAGTTTACTCGGCATACGAACTTTTCGCAGGCTCCCAAATATATAAAGACTGTGACTGTCGATGACGCTTCAATCACTATCCCAGTTTTGGGAGACGTTCTAAATGGGTTATGGTTCGAGTCTGATAGTGCGACTAATCATAACATCGCATCGAATCTCTTTTATAACTCAACCATAGATCTCTTTATTGGTGGTCAAAAGGTTGATTCGCAACACTTTGATTATTACAGTGAAATCTGGCCGAATTACTTAGCTGATACGTACAATAAGTCTCAAGAACTCAACAACAAGGCGTCACTTTCCAATAAATTCTTCGTCCCCCTTCACTTTTTCTTCTGTGATCACAAAGCCTTCTTACCTCTAGTCGCACTTCAAAATCATCAAGTCGAAATACGAATTAATTTCGATCAAACTACTCTCGGAATCATTCCAGCGGCCGAAAAGAAGGCGAACATGTATGGCAACTACATTTACCTTGACACAGAGGAGCGTGAGGCACTAGTGAAACGTTCGTTGGACTTTGTCATCACTCAAACACAGCGAGTAGAATACCCATTAAATGCTGTAACCGATAACAATACACAATCCGGTGGGTACAACACCCTCGACATTTCAAGTTTCAATCACCCAGTGAAGTCACTCTTCTTTGGATTCGGTACCAGTCAGGTTAATCCAGCAATCGATCGTTTTTCGTTTGTAAATGCGGATATTTACATAAATGGAACACCACTTCTCGAAAATATGAGTCCTGTTTATTTCCATACAGCACAGAATTATTACAAATCTACATACGGTAGAACATATTTCAATATGCCCACACATTCCCCTACGTATACAAGGTATTTCGCGTATCATTTTTGTATGAACGCCTCGGAATATAATCCATCCGGAAGCTGTAACTTCAGTCGACTCGATAATGCGAAAATTGTACTGAGAGGTGTGGAAGCGGTCGGTCGAGAATACGTATATGTGTATGCCGTAAACTATAATGTACTCAGGATCAAGGATGGTTTAGCTGGAATTTTATTCGGTAATTAATGTATATGGCGACGCAAGCGGATGGCATTCTCGTCACAGCCGGACAGATTTATGTCAGTAGTTTAGATGCCGCACCAAGAGAGACGGATGTTATCTCGGGTGTCGCGAGTATCGATGCTGGTGAGATCACAGCGGACGAGATTACAGTCTCAAATCTTAACATGTCAGGTTCTTTATTCGCCACAGGTTCCACGCAGTTTACGAGTATCCTACAAATGAACCGTGCGACCGCGAGTCAAATCGGTATTGGTGTTCCAAGTGCCCAACTCTTTAATGATTTCCAAGTTGGCATAGACGACTTTTCAATAAACTCAAGCAGACAAGATCTTGTCGTCGTACATGGGAACGTCGTATCGACAAACCTTTTCGCGACGAACACGATCAAAACAACGAATGATGCGTTTCTAGTGGAGAGTGGGGCTTCAAATGTAGTGAAAGTGTCCGGGAATACATTTTCTACGAATCTAACTGTCGGAACACAACTTATTGTGGGTTCGGAAGTTGATCCCGCGACAGATTCAAACATCGCAGTATTCAAAAATGGTAATGTGGTCGTACAGAATGGGTTTCTTAAAATTACCGGTGACGTCGAAATTACAGGTAACTTGGCGATCACCGAAATTCCCGACTATATAAGTGTGACTAACCTCGTGGTATCAAATGCGGTCATTCAAATGGGAACAGGGAATAATGGAACGTACGATACGGCGGTACTCATGGTGGATCAAGTGGGTGCTTCCAATATTTTCCTTGGATACACACGAGTTGATGACACGTTCAAACTCGCGAGAACGTTTGGTGGTCCAGAGAATCAGAATTTTACATTAGATTCTTCCAAGACGACAAATCTTCATATACTCGGTGAATTGTATACACAAAATAATGCGGGTATTGCGAATACAACACCTATGCACACACTCGCAGTTGGCTCGAATCTATACATCGACGATACAGCAGGTGAATCAAACCTTCTTCGTGCGAATGGATATGGATATTTTGAGGGTCTTCGTGTGGGTGAGAAGGGTCTTACCGTAGGGTCATTGATCACTATGGACGCTGACGCACCCGTACCAGTGATAGTTAATTCTATCATACAATCGGATGGTCTTCGTACCACTGGTATTCTTCCATCGGGTATCGCGAATACAGCACCCATTGATACACTTTCCATTGGTAACAAAGTATTCATAAACGTGTACGGCGCGAACGCCTTGACTATAGTTGGAAACACCGTGACGTCCAGAATCATCACAGAGTCTATTCGTGTTCAGGATTTCATCGAGGTCGAAGGTGATTCGGGTATCACATCTGTCGCGAACGTTCTCATTCATGCGGATACAGGCGGTCCCGATACAATATCGAATGCTGTGACCATCGTATCCGGCCCCGTCGCATCCAATACGTCACTTCTGAATATTTTTGGTGCGCGCACGAACCCAGAGTTCCAAATGATTCAGTTCATGACGAAACAAACTGAACGTATGCGTATCTCTTCCGAAGGAAACGTCGGTATCTCGAATACTTCACCCACAGATAAACTCACCGTCGGTGGTACCATTCGTGTCGTCGGGAGTAACACATTCACGATGGGTACTGGTACGAATTACATGAAAGCGTTTTCGGACGTGAGTGGAACTCAAACAAAGATTGAAAGTCGTGTGGGTACTGGAAAAGGTCTCAACTTTTACGCGAGTACCACGGATACTATGGGGGTACCAAAGATGACCATTCTCGAAACGAGTAATGTGGGTATCGGAACAGCCACACCTCAAGGTCGTCTCCATACCTCGGGGGGTACGGTGATTATTAATGGTCCGGTCCAATATGACAATAGTTTTGATGTCAATGGAACGCCATTGGTCGTTTCTAACACGACGGCGATAAGTAATAGTACGCTTGATGTGAAAAATGTAATGCATTTAACACGGGAGGGTACATCTATTCGTGATGGCGTGCGTGCGACTTTTAAAATGGGAAAATATGACATCGAATCGGGTAAATCTAGATCTAAACTTGATATATTTTTATCAGATGATAGATACACAGATGAAACCGAAGTTTTGACACTACGCGCAGACGGACGTGTTGGTATCGGTCACACACAACCTACAGCGTATTTGGAAGTTAAATGTACCGGTATAGGTAACCCAGAAACAAATGGATTACTCGTACATAATCACGATAATGGAGATTCCATCATGTCCGCACAAGCTGAATCACTCGTGGGAAATGCATTTTCCAGTTACATTTTGAGTGATGGTGCCAACCGCTCGGGTTGGTCCGTCGGTGTCGCGAATAATAACGATTTCAGAATCTCACAAAATCATGAACAGGTTGTAGATCCAACTGCGATAGCATTGTATATAAGTGACAGTGACCGCAACGTGGGAATCGGTACGGACGCACCCCGGGATAAACTCGAAGTCAATGGGAACGTAACCATAGGAACCCAATTAACCTTTGGTGGTGTTCTCAATGACGAATTTGGTAACACGTTTATACGTGAGCGGTTATACGATGCCGATGACGGTATATCCGAATTATTGTTCTTTAAAGGGACAGATTCGACTTCAGGTGCGGGTCCCGATCGAATCAGGTCCATAGCAGCTGAACACTTGTTCCAAATATACTCCACGAATACACCTATAACGGGTCAATTGATTGAAGATGCTATAGAAAACGGATCAAATCTCAGTCGTTCAATGCTCTTACGTACTGATGGTAAAATCATGATGGGTGATCCTAACCCTGTCCGAGAAACGGCGCTTGATGCGGGTACGACTCTTTTCGTGAATGGCGGTTTAGAGTTTGGTTCGACACAGAAACTGAAGTTTGGTAACTTGGATATATTCACGTCTGGTGGTTTCAACAACACATTCGATAGTTTAGGTACATCACCGATTGTGTTTAAACAAAATGACATTGAATACGCTCGTTTCACACACGAGGGTCTCATCGGATTTGGAACAAGCGCACCGACTGCGAATGTACACATCTATTCGGGTGTGACAGCAGACATAGACGTTCTTAAACTCGAAAGTCCTGGAACCAACACGAAAACCGGTATTCGTTTGAACACAAATAATAACTATGGTGGGTACGTGAGAGGATACAGTGAATCTGGGTCGATTCATGGTATCGTCGTGGGTGGCATGAACAATGGCGCCGAGGCTGACGGTCTTCACGTGATACACACGAGTAATGTCGGTGTGGGAACCTCCGCACCCATGACACAATTCCATGTCTATAATGGAACCGCTCGCGTAGAGAGTGCGACCTCCAGTAATGCGATAATAGAAATCAAAACAATTGGGGGTGTCTCCAATATTTACGGTGACGTTTCGGGTAACGTGTATATCGACCCATATTCGAATGAGATGATCATAAACAGTAACCTTGAAATCACGGGTGATCTCTCAATCGATGGTAAGATCGATCTGGGTAACCAAGTCGCTGTCGATCTCGGTGAGGCGACCGCGAACACAGCACTTCATGTCGGTGGTGGCTTTATCTCAGGTTCGAATGAAGTCGCATGTAAAAGATATTCAAAAACGTTGATACGACTTGATAGTAAATCCAAAGATATCCAGTTCCGATTTGGAAATGGGGCGTTCTATGCGAAGATAATTGCCATGGTAAGACGATTGGATAGTGCCTCTGTCCGTGATATGAGTACGATCGTTTTAGAAGTTCAAGGTGGGACACACAATGAATCAACAGGTGCGCTCGATGAAATCATCGCAGTGGGAACCAAAAATATATTTAGTGCGGATACAGAGTACCCGTGGAGCTCAACTGTATCCGTGGGAACAAAGGGGCTCATCATCACACCTTTCGATCCATCGGCCGATCGTCAATATTCGTATGATATATATGTAGAACTCGTAACTTCTAAAAATGGAGGAGTCTTGGGGCTCTTCACGGGTAATACAGGAGGTCCGGATGACTTTTCGAGTGAAGAAATACCAACCTCTTTCGGTTATTAAATTTACTATGGGGGACTATACCCCACGGTAAATACAATATACATTTATGCCCTGATGACATCAGAGACGGCAAGTAAAACAACGCCGGCAATGAACGCCATGATGACATAATTCAATTCAGTTTCTTCAAGCCCAATGAGAGGTTCTACCTCTTTCATGACAGGCTTCTCCTGCCGAACAGGAGGATCCAGTTCCTCCAGCGGGCAGTACGCTATCATTTATATAGTAATTAGAGATTAATTTCCGTCTTCTTTTTTCGCCTGGTTCGCTTGGGTTTAGTAGCACCAACATTCACATCCTTGACCTCACCCCCGGTAGAGTCACCAGAGATGGACATGATATCCGACATATCATCATCGTCCGCGATACTCTCATGAACACCTCCACCCATCATCGTGTTCATCGGTGGCGGAGGAGGCATCATAATACCACCCATGAGACTGGAAATATCCACACCGGGACCCTGCATCTCATAATTACCTGTTCCTCCTACTGGCGCATCAGTGGCGGGACCACCAGGGGCTCGCGTGGTATTCTGTACAGCCGCCATCATGTTCTTGACCAAGTCTGGATTCTGTTTCATCACATCGTTCATGTTGGGCATGACAGACTTGAACATACTGTTGGTCAAGTGGAACATCATCGCCGAACCACCCAACATCATGATCAGTTTGATTTCTGGGGCGACATTGACCTTCGATCGATACTTCACGTACAGTTCCTCAAAAACACCATCGTAATCATCCGTATTTTCCATGATAGACTCAGACCAACCCTCGAGTTGAATCTCGAAAGGGTTGTACCTCTTATTGAGAAATTCCAGACCGGTCACACACGCGACGAGCATTCGTCGAGAGAACCGGATCGATTGTTCTACATCAATGCTATAGGTGATTCGCTTGACCTCTGCCCTAAGTTCATCCACGTTCGAGTATGCGGTCAGTCTCTTATTAACCGCAAAACCCTTCTTCTCCAGACGAGCTAACTTGTTGAGAAGATCGGACTTTTCCTCATCCACTGACGTATATCCCTTGGAAGGTTGTTCTTCCTGGGATCCGGGACCCATGGGCTCATCATCATAAAATGAGGGCTCATCCTCACCGTAATCAATCTCTTCATCTTGCGTGGGCTGCTGAGGAGCTGACTGTTTATTGGGATTTACGAACGCATCCATAGCTTCCTGATGCTGTTGTCGCTGGGGCGGGGCATTATATGCTGTAGGTCGTGGCACAGGTTTGTGGCGAGGTACCGAAATTTGAATCTCATCCATGAGTGCCTGCTCATCGGCGTCCAATTTCATAACATTCGTCGTTCCGCGGTCGAGTACGATTTCCTCGTCCATCTACTCTCTATATGGAAACTAAAAAATTACCTTTAACGCACTTTAAAAAAATATAACCCTATAGTAAATGTTCAACCTCAACAAGACGAACCGCAATGCACTCATGTCCATCGGTGTCTTGATGTTCATCATCGTCGTACTCACCATGACCCGTGACACCAGTAAGTACCAGCCCAGGCCAATCAAAGTGACCCCCATTCGCGAAGGCTCCATCTTCGACCTGGAACACAAGGTCGAATGTACCCCGGGTCGCAAGGGTGGAAGCCCTTACACCAAGTCCCTGACCCCAGGTGGCTTATGTGGCGCTCAAAAGTTTGTGTCCGATCTCGCAAACTATGAAATCGCGGATGGGATCGGTGGATCTTTAATCTAAGCTAACTATAAATGGCTCTCATCACTTCGCCGACGGAATCGATTCCTGACCTCAATTATGAGTATCACACCATCACAATTGATACTATTGGACAAGACAGTGCTAATACATTCACATGTTTTCTGAGTCAGCCACTGAAGAATGTTGTTCAAGCGAGACTTCTCACTGCTCGTATTAACACGACAGTCGCCACCGAACATTGTTATGTATCAATCGAACAGCTGGACTCCATTTTCAGTGATCGCACCTCCAATGTGTATGATGGACAGGCTCCGCTCAGTATTCTTCGCGGTTCGTTTGCGAGTCTCGTAAAGTCTGAAGACAATTTTGTAACCTTCAAGGATGAATATCCAGTTGCGACACAATACATAGATCCGATTCGTCGAGTCGATCGTTTCAATGTCACTATTCGTAACCAAGATGGCACCACGATCGCTCGCACAGGTGCCAGTGATAAAAACTTTCTCGTAATTCGTTTCGTGTGTAGAAAACCTAATTTGTAATTTTCTCCCGTTAAAGTAGTATACCATGTCCGCTGGTATTGTTCAATTGATCGCTATCGGTGCCCAGGATGAATACATCATAGGCAATCCTGAAATATCTTTCTTTAGTTCAACATTCAAGCGACATGCTAATTTTTCACAGTCCATCGAAAAACAAACTATCCATGGAGCAGTGAAAAACAATTCTATGTCCAGCGTTCAATTCGAACGATCTGGAGACCTTCTCGGTTATGTCTATTTCACGATCGACGATACCGCCCAAGCCCTCGACATTCAGCGATGGGACACGATCATCGATAAAGTGGAACTCTATATCGGGGGGTCTCTGATTGATTCCCAAGATTCGATCTTCACGGAAAAGATTGCCATCGATACGTTCGCCCAGAATGTTTCCAAGAGTGCGAACGGAACACATCCAGGTGTGAGCGCTCGATCGTATTTTTACCCTCTTCGGTTCTTCTTTTGTGAAGGACCCCAATGTGCCATCCCTCTCGTGGCACTCAATTACCACAACGTTGAAATTCGTATTCATTGGGCCACTGCGGCGTCCGATTATAACATCGAGTGCTACGCCAACTATTATTACCTCGATAACGAAGAGCGTGGGAACATCGCTTCCCGTAAGCATGACCTCCTGATCACACAGGTTCAGAAAAATATCGCTTCTGGTACGATCATACAAGACTTGACATTTAACCATCCTGTCAAGTATCTCGCATCTTCAGATACGACTACAGATGGGGCACTCACCTCCACATCTAATAAAGTCAAACTCAACATTAATGGTTTGGACGTCAGTAACTATAAATGGGGGAAACCACATTACATTGATGTCATGAATTATTACCACACAAACTTTGTAACTTCTCCCGATTTCTTCTTGTACTGCTTCTGTTTATCAACGAGTTCCCTTCAACCCACAGGGACTCTCAATTTCAGTCGTCTCTCTTCAGCCAAGATCATGAGCGAAGACTTACCTATCAACGACCCTATCTATGCGGTCAATTATAACATCCTCCGTATCGAGAACGGTATGGCTGGTCTCTTGTACGCAAATTAAAATGACATTCTATATTAAATGGTCAAGAACTTGCCGACAGTGGAACGTTCCACCAAGATTAGGTTCGGTAAAA
>Ga0222711_1000482_pt1 | contig 11469 bp, 22 predicted proteins | sample AntAcemetage1699_FD_179814 | JGI IMG/M metagenome (GOLD analysis project Ga0222711, IMG submission 179814) | Saline water microbial communities from Ace Lake, Antarctica - #1699 | ecosystem: Environmental > Aquatic > Non-marine Saline and Alkaline > Saline | place: Antarctica: Ace Lake...
CGACCTCCAAGCCTTACAGCGTCGCCATCCCGAGATGGCGGCGACCCGTGCCCCAATCCGGCTGCGCGCCGGGCAAATCAGACCATGAAAGGGAACTGAATGTTTGTATCTGTCAAATTCCAACCGCGGGACAGCCGCACCTACACATACACCTACGATGGCGCGCAACCGCTCCACCCTGGGGACATGGTGAAGGTCGACAGCAAGGACGGAACCAAAACCGTCAGCGTCGTAGCGGTCAATGTCCCGAAGCCGCCATTCGCCTGCAAGCCGATCGTTGCCGTTCTGGCCGAAGGGGGGCTGTGACTATGGACGATTTTATCCCTGCTGCAGTGGGCCACAACAAGGGGCCGATGTTCGACGCAGATGTGGTCGACGCATTTGTCAAAGAGGCGACCGAGATCGCGGACGCGGCCAGCGAGTGGGCAGGCGTCGAGATCGCGAGTGACACCAAGGCGGGCGAACTGAAGGACTTCCTCGATACCGCACGGGCAAAGCTCAAGGAGATCGAGGATCGCCGCAAGGCAGAAAAGCAGCCGTTCCTTGATGCTGGGCGCGATGTAGACACGGCCTTCAACCGCGTGAAGGACATCATCGAGAAGGCTGGCAAGCTCGCGAAGGCCCCGCTGGAAACCTACCTTAAGGAACAGCAGCGGATCGCGGAAGAACGGCGCCGGACAGAGCAGGAAGCCGCGCGCAAGGCCGCAGAGGAGGCCGAGCGCGAGCGTATGATCGCCGAGCGTAACCGCAACGCCGCAGCGATCATCGAGGCGGAGGAGAAGGCCAAGAAGGCTGCTGAGGCAGCCAAGGCGGCGGCGGCCCCAGCCCGTGCACAAGTCAGCTCCGCGACCGGTACCGGGTCGAACCGGACCGGCCTGCGCAACCACCGCTCCGCTCAGATCACCAACATCAATCAGGCGATGCTGCACTACCGCGGCCACGCCGATCTCGCCGAGTGCATCACGCGCCTCGCCAACGCCGACATTCGCGCGGCCAAGGGCGCGGAGATCACCATCCCCGGCATTGACATCATTGAGGAGCAGAAGCTGTGAGCACCGCCATCGAGAAGATCAAAACCAAGCCGCTGACGCAGGTGACCAACGTCAAGGAACTGCTCTGGAACGACGCGGCCAAGACCCAGCTCCAACAGGTCGCTGCGGCCCATATGAAGCCCGAGCGGATGATGCGCCTGATGGCGAACGCGATCCGGACCACCCCGAAACTGGGCGAGTGTGATCCCATGAGCCTGCTGGGCGGGCTCATGACCTGCGCCGGGCTGGGGCTGGAGCCCAACACGATCATGGGCCACGCCTATCTGATCCCGTTCAAGAACAACCGGAAGAAGATCACCGAGGTCCAGTTGGTCGTGGGGTACAAGGGCCTGATCGACCTCGCACGCCGGTCGGGTCACATCACCTCAATCTCGGCCAACATCCACTATTCCGACGATGAGGTCTGGGAATACGAGGAAGGCACCGAAGCCCGGCTGCGCCATATCCCCGGAGCACAGGAGGGCGACAAGCGCCACGCCTACGCCATCGCGAAATTCCGCGACGGCGGGCACGCCTATGTGGTCCTGCCTTGGGCCAAGGTGATGAAAATCCGGGACGGCTCGCAGGGCTGGCAGACGGCCGTAAAGTTTGGCGCGACCGACCGCAATCCTTGGAAAAGCCATGAGGACGAGATGGCGAAAAAGACCGCCATCCGGGCCTTGGCGAAGTACCTGCCGCTGTCGGTGGAATTCCGCGATGCGCTCACGGTCGACGGGGGCAAGGCGGACTTCGCGGCCTTCGCCATGAACCCAGCGGATCAACTCGACGCGACCCCGGACGACGAGGACAACCGAACGATCGATGGTGAGGCCACGGACTTGGACGCGGATCAGGACGGGGATCAGGGCGCGGATCGAAAGGCGGACGATGCGAAGGGCGAGCAAGTGCCCACGCCAGTCCAAAAGCAGGCCAAGCCAGCGGCAGCTGAAAAGAAGCCGGACCCCGAGACGGCAGAGCGCGACATGGCCGAGGAAGCCTCTGCGGGCCTGATTGCGCGGATCATGTCCGATCTGACGGAAGCCGACAGCGCAGACGCCGCCGACGCCGTCATGTCGCTGTGGCAGGACCAGATCGCAACCCTCTCGGAGCAGGCACAGGCTGACATCAATACCGCTGCGGCCAATGTCGGGAGGGGTGGAGAATGACGGCACAGACACAAGAGATCGACCGCCACCAGATCGCCTTGGACATCGAGGCTGATCCAGCGGGCACCTATGACCGGATCGCCCGTTCGGAATGGGGCACAGGGCTGGACCGATGGCTCCCTCGCCACATGCACGCGGGGATGGTGCGGTATGTCCTTTTGGGCATACGACCCGGATCGTTCATGCAGGCGATCATTGTGGGCGACTATTTCGAGGCCTGCCGCCGGGCGGACGACCCAAACCGCGCTGGCCTGTTCGGATACGCGATGTTCCTGCACAACTATGCCCCCGGCGGATGCTTCGGCAGCCGGGAGCACCTGACCGGATGGATCAGGGACGGCGGGCTGCTGGGCCATCCGGACCGGGAGGCAGAGCGATGCTGACCCCGCGCCAGAACGACTGCTGGCAGTTTCTCGCCAAATACTCCAAAGAGCACGGATACGCCCCCTCGTTCGAGGAAATGGCCGACGCCCTCAATCTCGCCAGCAAGTCAAGCATCCATCGCCTGCTCGGTGCCCTTGAGGAGCGTGGCTTCATCCGCCGCCTCCGCCGCCGATCGCGGGCAATCGAAGTCCTCAAAATGCCCAAAACCCCGAAGGAGAAGAACTGATGGCAGGCAGCGTGAACAAGGTAATCCTCATCGGTAATTTGGGGCGCGACCCGGAGGTTCGGAGCTTCACGAACGGCGGCAAGGTCTGCAACCTGCGGATCGCGACCTCGGAAACGTGGAAGGACCGCAACACCGGCGAGCGCAAGGAGCGGACCGAGTGGCACTCGGTGGCGATCCACGCCGAGGGACTGGTCGGCATCGCGGAGAGATTTCTTCGCAAGGGGTCGAAGGTCTACATCGAGGGCCAGCTTGAGACCCGCAAATGGCAGGACCAGAGCGGTCAGGACCGCTACACGACCGAGGTCGTCCTGCGGCCCTACAACGGCACGCTGACGCTGCTGGACGGGCGCAGGGACGGTGACGGTGGCGGCTCGGGCGGCGACCATGGTGGGGATCAAGGCGGAGGCTCGGGCGGCAATGGTGGCGGTGGCTCCGGCTACGGCTCTGGCGGGCGCCCGGGCGGTGACATTGACGATGAAATTCCGTTCGCACCGGAGTGGCGCGCATGACGGAAGCTGTTGTCGAGATTGACGTTGAGATCGTCGCCCGCACCGAGCGCGCGGTGCTGGTCCATACCGGTAACAAGGAAGAGGCAGCTTGGCTGCCCCTTGCGCAAATCGAGGTCAACGCCACCGGATTTGAAGGCATCCACAAGATAACCATGCCCGAATGGCTTGCGACCAAGGAGGGGCTGGTCTGATGGCCTACCAGTTTTTTGTGCGCCGGATCGAGAATGTGCTGATCCCGACCTCGAAGGCGGGCCAGTTGGCGGTCGAGAAGCTCAAGTTTGGCACCCTCTACAAGATCGAGCCGAAGCAGCCCCGCAACAGCAAGCAGCACCGCCTTTTCTGGGCCTTTCTGTCCTACGTCGCCGACGCACTTAACGACGGCCCCACAGGCGCGACGTGGACGGCTGAGAACGTCAAGGACGACCTTCTTGTGGCAACGGGCCGGACCCGCAACCGCCCCATGACGCGGTCGGAGCGAGCCCGGCACAACATTCCGGAGGGTGCGATCGCGATCGTCGCGCGCCCGGTGTCGATCAGCTTCGTCTCGATGGGCGGTGATGAATTCTCGGCCTTCATGGACGACGCGATGGCCTACGTCCGGGACCACCTCGTCCCATGGATCGAGGCAAGCGATCACTGGCCGGAAATCGAAAAAATACTGGTCGCCAGCTTCATGCTGCGTGGCGACGACAAAGGGGATGATGAATGAGCAAATACAGGATCAGCGCTGAAGACCCGAGGCTGGTCCGGCTTTGGAACCGGGAGACCAAATCCTACCGGCATCTTTCGGGCCAAGGCGAGACCACCGACGTCAACCAATCTTGGCTTGGGTTTTCCTATCAGGCGGACGCCCTGCGCCAGCGCGCGGAGATCCGCTGCGAGGGCTGGCCATATGTGCGCCAGAGCCGGAACGCGCACATCAGTGTCCCAAAGGAAAACGAGCTGTGACCGAGAACTTCAAAAGCAGCAACGCCGTCTCAACCGCGATCCGCAAGGCATCAGCTGGGCAAGACTGTACTCTGCGCATCCCGGGCATCTGCCGCCACGACCCAGCCTACACGGTGGGCGCGCACCTGCGCATCTTTCACCTCGCCGGGATCGCCCAGAAGCCCGACGACCTGTTCATCGTGGACGCCTGCGACCGCTGCCACGACGCGTTGGACCGGCGCAGCAACGCCAGCCCGATCACCCCGGAGGACATCCTGATGGCCTTCATCTTCACCCTGCGCCGCCGCCGAGCGGCTGGCCTGATCACGCTCAAAGGAGAAACAGCATGAGCAAGAGCGCCTTCCTGAAATACGACCCCAGCAGTCACGCCGAGGAATACGGCTGGCTGTGGACCGAGTGGAATGACGGAGAAACCAGCTGGCACCTGATCTCCACAATCGAGGACGAGGATGATCTGCGGGTTTACTTCGTCGCTGCCGACCAAACCGAAGATGCCGAGGCGTTTGCCGGGCAGCCGTTCATGCTGGTCAGCGAACCGCCTGCGAGTGGAGTTGACAAACCCGGCTTTATACTGACGCTGGACGACCATCGCGGCCTGCGCGTGTCGTTCTCTTGGGGGGCGCAGGGCTGCGAGAACAGCGAATTCGCCAAGACAATCCGCGCGGCGATCGACCACGCGATAAGCGGCGGACAGGCCCAATAACGGATCGAGGGGCCGCGCATCGCTGCGGCGGCCCCTCGGTGCAATGATAGACTTTCCACGGAGTATCGCTTGCAGGTCTCAAGGTAGCGCGCGCGATGCAACAGCACAACACAGAAGGAGACAGAAAATGGACGTTTATTTCATGGCAAACATCTGCCGGAAGGCAGGTGACTGATGCCTCCGGCCTTGTTGACTTTTGAGGCGGCGGCAAGGGAACTGAATGTTCCCGTGGCGTCCCTGCGATCTGCAGCCGATGCGCATGGGCTGACGATCCGCATGGGGCGGGCCATCAGAATTGAACAAAACGACTTAGGGAGGTTGATCGATTTATGTCGAACAGAAGCAAAGGTGCCAGACTGTACTGGCGCGCAGACCGCGAGGTCTGGGAAATCAGAGACACGAAAAACGGAAAGCGGTTCAAATCTTCGACCGGCACAAGCTGCCGCGCAGAGGCTGAAGAAGCGCTTGCAGACTACATCGGCGTCAAGCACCGCCCCAGTGGTCCCGCTCAAGCCCACGAACTGAGCGTGTCACAGGCGCTGGCGTATTACCTCGACGAGCACGCGCCGACGACCGCCGCGCCGGAGCGGTTGATCGCTGCGGTGAGGCCGCTGGACGCCTTTTGGGGAGACCTGCCGGTCTCTGCGGTTCGGGGCGCCACCTGCAGGCGGTATGCCAAGGAGCGGGACCGGTCGCCCGGCACAATCCGTCGCGAGCTCAACGTCCTGCAGGCCGCACTGAACCACTGTCTCCGCGAGGGCTACCTGCTTTCGGCCCCGAAGGTCACGCGCCCGCCTCGCCCCCCGGCAAAAGAGCGGTGGCTGACCCGGCAGGAAGCGGCGTGGCTGCTTCGGGCCGCACGCAGCCTGAACCGAGACGGTCGCCATCTGGCCGACTTCATCTTGTGCGGGCTCTACACCGGCAGTCGCAAGCAGACGATCCTTGGGCTCCACATCGACATGCCAAGCATCACCGGCGGGCACGTCGATACCGTCAACGGGCTGATCTACCGGCGGCCGGGCGGCAAGAGCGAGACCAAGAAGCGCCAACCTCCTGCCCGGCTTCCGTCGAAGTATCTGGCCCACCTCCGGAGGCAGGCCGCGCGTGGGCGCAGGTTCGTGGTCGAGGATAATCACGGGCGGCGGGTTGGGGACATCAAGACAGGGTGGGCCCGGGCAAAGGCGCTGGCATCCGAGCTGGCCGCAAAGCACGGCATCAAGATCGACCTCTCAGACGTAACGCCGCACACCCTGAAGCATACGGCGATCACGTGGGCCCTGCAGCGCGGGGCGACGATGTGGGACGTGGCGGGTTACTTCGGGACCTCGGCAGAGACCATTGAGCGGGTCTACGCGCACCACGCTCCGAGCCATATGAAGTCTGCTGTTGAGGCTATGAACCGGCGGAATTGACCGGCTTTGGTGTCTGGTGGTCCCGACAGGACTTGAACCTGTGACCTCTCGCTTCGGAGGCGAGCACTCTATCCAGCTGAGCTACGGGACCGCAATTTTAGGGCTTTTGGGGCCCAAATGGCACCAACTGGCCCCAAAGTCGTTTTTTCGTTTCCTTTTCTTCAAACAAACCAAAGCCGTGCTGGTTAAGCCCCTTTTCTTCGGAGGACAAACCTAAACCCTGTGTTCGCGCTATTTTCGCAGATTGTTCCCGTTTTCGTCCCGTTTCTGGGGCCTGAAAGTGCCCCAACTGGCGCCAACTGGCCCCAACTGACCCCAATATAAACCCAGCAGAATGGTGCTTATAGAGCTTCACTACGCACCGGGTATAAGCGAACGTGATTGCACCAGCGCGACGCACCCCGCGACGCGCGCATCCACGGAGACCCGACCATGACCACCCCGCACCACACCGAGGTTTTCCACATCGACCGAGCCACCGGCTGGGCCTTCGCGGCCTACGACGCCGAGCGGAACCAGATCGGCGATGCCGGATACGAATACCGGCAGCGCGACGCCATCTCGATCGCCCGGCGCTACCACCCGGAGCTGCCGACCCACGTTTTCAATAGCGACGGCACGCTGCGGCGCATCCACCAGCCGCAGGAGACATTGGCATGAACCGGCACCGCTTTTCAGAAATCCGTGCCCTTGTGGCCCGGGATCGCGCCTTCGGGGACATCGAGTGGCAATTCTCCGACGGCCCTCCCGGCGAGCGCAGCAGCTCTGCCGACCACCTCAGCCTTGAGGATGGGATCAGAGCGCACGCCCCGGCCGTGTTCCATTTCATCGGAGACGAGGCGGAGGAGGCCCAAGGCCCAGAGGGGAACGGCCACGACCTGCCGACCTGCCGCGCCTGTGGCCACCCCGGCAGCGACGACCACGAGGACTGCCCAAACTGCGCGGAGGTGCCAGCATGAGCCCGAAGCGCATCCAGATGACCCGCAGCAAGCCATGGAGACCAGAAAACCCAGAAGCGGTGATCGTTTCGCGGGGGTCAAAATGGGGCAATCCATTTCGTGTCGGTAAGCCGATCGACCAACCGTGCCACGCAGATGTCCTCCTGCGCCTCGCCAACGAGGCCATGTCATGATCACCGTGTCCGAGATCAACGCAAACCGCTGGTGGCCGATCACCCGCCGCCCGGCCGCCTTCCGCACGCTGGTCTGCCTGACGGAGCGCGAGGAGGAATTCTCCGGCCTCGCCTACGTCCCCACCCGGGGCGGGATCATCGAGCCCATCACCAACCGCCTCGCCGAGCCCGTGATCGGCCGGATCGTCGGCTGGCGCTATGAGCGCGAGGGCTGCTGCTGATGTTGAACAAGCCACCACACGGATCGCCATGCAACGGATGCGGGGCATGTTGCGCGGATCAACGGTGCCCGCTTGGGCAGATCGTTTTCGGCCCCGGTGGCCGATGCCCTGCGCTTGAGATGAAGCTCCCTGCCTTCACCTGTGGCCTTGTCGAGAACCCCCAGAGGTATGCCCCGGACGTGGTCGCTGCAAACGGCTGGGCCGCAGCGTCCAAGGCGGCTGCAGTCCTGATTGGTGCGGGCTTTGGGTGCGATGCGCTCGATCACGACGAGCGCCCGAACGAGGCGTGGCGCGCGTGGGCAGTGCGCCAGATCAATCGCGACACCGCTGATCGGGCCGCCGCCATCTGGTGCAAGTAATTTCAGGCTCAGAAACGCAAAAAAGCCCCCCGCTCGGCACTAGGCCAAAGCGGAAGGCTTTTCACTGTCTCTCGTTTGTTTTTTGACTTTACGGCCGCCAACGGCAGAGCTGTTCACCAATCTCGTTATGGGCGATGATCTGCGCCAGCGTCCCGTCGGTCAGCACATCGTCTCTGGAAGGCCGAATTGGCTCCGCCCAGTCGCAGTCGTCGCGTGGAGGCCATTCATTTGTCGCGCATCCAGCGGTCAGCACGGCGGTCAAGGTCAGCGCGGTCAGCGTTACGAACTTCATGGCGGGTCTCCTTTGAGGTCAGCATGGCCCGCACCCGTGCGTCGGCCCGGCGGATTGCCAGATCAGCCTCAGCCTGATGTCGGCCTTGGCGGATCAAGACCCAGACGGCGATGGCCAAGGCCCCGGCCAGCGCACCCCAGAGCGCAGCGCGCCGACCAAGCCCGGACAGGGCCGCGGTCACGAAGGCGGCGATCACAGGGTCTTGCCTTTGCGGTGGTCGTCTATCCGGGCGTTGCGGGCTTTGATCGCGTAAAAGATCACCCCGACGAACACGGCAGCGCCGACCCATGGTAGGGCGGCAGCCACCCAGCCGTCGAGGTCAAGGATGCCAAACACCCGCTCGGCCAATGCCCGGGCGTTTTCGGCCTCGGCGACAGCGGGCGCGATTTGCGAGCCGACAGTCCCGACAGCACCCACGACCCCGAGCCCGATCTGTGCATTGGCAGCGGTCACAATCCGGCTTTCGGTCGGGACACCGGCTGCGCGCTCCGGCGCAACGGCCCGGGGTTGGGCATTGGCCAGCGCCTCGGCCAGTGCCACATCGATAATCGGCACCAGCGCCAGCGCATGGTCATCGCGAAAGGCGAGGATCGCTGCGCGCGTGCGTGGACCGATGCTGCCGTCGATGCTGCCGACATCATGGTATCCGAGATCCTTCAAGCGGGCCTGCACCGCCTTGACGGATAGGGTCGATGATGGCGCCACATTCCCAGCCCGCCGGACACTGAGTAATTTGGACGCGGGATAGCGTTTCACATTGACCGCATCGCTCTGGTTGCCGCCCAAGCCCCAGACCCATGGGCCTTCAATCCGGTCGATGAAGAACACATGCCCCTGCCAGCTGGAAGATCCCCGTGGGATCAGCCCGATGTCGCCAGGCTGGGCATCAGCCAGATCTACCGGAATGCCCCAGTTCAAATAGGACCGCGCGGTCAGCTTGCGGGTTGAGCGGATCCCAGCCTTCTCAAGGCAATGCCCCACAAAGGCCGCGCACCAGGCCACGTCGTCATGCTCGACCCATTCGTGGCCGACAGTGGAATACATCTCAATGATGACGGGGTTGTTGGCTGGGCCGGGGCCCTCGGTGGTCCCGATGTAGGTCTGTGCGATGGCGTAGGGGGTCATGCGTCCCTCCATTTGTTGCAGCAGCCCGCAGGAGCGGGCGCAGGGCGGCGTTTGCGATGCGGGGGCGGTTCGGGGCGCTAAGGCGCGGGCTGGGCGTTTTCGGGCCCGCTCCGGCGGCCTATCAGCGGCGGCGGTCGGACGGGACGTCAGAAAAACGATCGAGCAGGAACTCATAAAGGCGGTCAATTTTGGCCTCGATGCCGTCAAACCGCTTCACGATTGCAGGCTGGTCGATCTTGGCCACGTCGATTTCAAGCGACGACACCCGGTCTCGGATTTCATGGAGGTCGTCCTTGATCATCTCAATGTCCCGCTCCGTGGTGTCACTTTTCGGGTTGATGGTTTGCCAGAGCTTGATCATCGCGAGGATCGCCCCCGCGACCCCCCCAAGCCCTATGGTGAAGAAAATGACTGATGGGATATCTGCGACCCAATCCTGCCCCATGCTCTAATCCTCTCTGCCGTTCGTTCAGTGTTTTTTTGATAGGGTCACGCAGAGGGCGGCACGTCCTCTGGAATGATTACAGTGATGAACCCGCGATTTGGGAAAGTCTCGACCGAGCCGTCTGAATAGGTGATCTCGAACTCAGCCTGATACCTGCCGGCCACGTCTGTGTCGGATGGGGTCCACGCATAGCCCATGACCGCGGGTGCAAAAACGGTCTCAATCAAAGCGGTTGCATCAATCACGGTTTCGCCCTGATGCTTCCGCATCTGGAACACGACCTGCGCGGCAACCAAAGACACATCTGCTGGCAGCAAGTAGCGCAGCGTAGGCGATGTATCGCCCCGCTTGATTACAAAAACATTATACAAGGGTTTCTCCTATGCGGCGGAGGTTATTCGGGTCGGAATTATGCCGACCCGAACTGTGGTTCGGATAAAACGCGCCCGCCCTGCTGTGCCGAGACGAATGCGGCTCGTCTTTGACTTGGCGGGGCGCGAAAAGCGATTGAATTAACAGAAATTGGCCATAGCAAAAGTTGCGCTGATGCGTCGATGTCTGTGAAGGCTGCGCTATTTTGAGATGTCGAAAATGTTGCTCTTTCAACCGCTGAGATTAAACGCGCCACTGTCGATGCTGTGGCTGTGAGTGGCACCGCTGTATTTGCCGCAGCTGTCGTTGCTGTCGCTACACTCGCTTGACCAAGAAACGTGACAACACGATCGGACTGGCCAACGATTGAAACGTCACCTGCGCCGGAGCGCGTCACGACAAAGACGCTATCCGCCTGCGCCCTCGCTTTGATGTTGCCACGCCCGAGGCCGACAAGACTGATGGCACCTGATGTATCTGCGCGGGCATCGCTGAAAGCAGCAACGGTCACGCCGAGATCGAGCCTACCGCCGATAGCATCGGCCAGCAGCCGCACAGTTGCCGCCGCATCACCCGCGAGCGAAACGCTGCGGGTACTGACCGCAACAATCCCAACGTCTGCTTCGCCTGCCGACGCTATGATGAAGTCACCAAGGCTGTCAGAGCCGACTGCAACACCCGACACTGAAGTGCCCGCCACGTTGATCGCTGACGCACCCGATGCTTTTACGCCGCCTTGGGCAGACGCCACACCTGCAAGATCAACCGCAACTGCCATTTCAGCGCGGGTCGCGAGGGCGGCACCAGAGGCCAGATGAAGGGGTGCTTGCCCTACAGAACCTGCGGCTAAATCAACATGTGCAAGGGTATTAAGTCCGAAGGCTATGACGCGTGCTGATACAGCGCCGAAAGCTGACCCGCCGAGCGCCAAAACCTCTGATACACTGCTCGCAACGGCACTGCTCGCGGCTGTGGCTCCACCGAACGAAAGGCCGCCATCCGCCGCACCAAACAGATCAGGGCGCCTCGCCCCGTCATCGCCAAGAGGCGCAGAGGCGAGGGGGCTAAAACCTAGCATAGGTCACTCCTACGGTTTGGTGGGCCAGACGACACTAAACGGAAGCCGTTGACCGCGGCAAACGTA
>Ga0222711_1000487_pt1 | contig 11437 bp, 13 predicted proteins | sample AntAcemetage1699_FD_179814 | JGI IMG/M metagenome (GOLD analysis project Ga0222711, IMG submission 179814) | Saline water microbial communities from Ace Lake, Antarctica - #1699 | ecosystem: Environmental > Aquatic > Non-marine Saline and Alkaline > Saline | place: Antarctica: Ace Lake...
GTGATTTGCCTGCTGCTATGCGGGCAGAAATATCTAACCCACAAACAGAATTCGGTGGGTTTGCTAAGTTTGGCCCATACACACTACCAGGTGGTGAGAACTATCGGGAAGTGTTGTTGACGATGCCCGCTAAACAAAAATCAAACAAGTTTACTTTGCGAAATAATGAGTCAGGCGGATCGGTTGGTTCTTTTGACACAATGGAAGAAGCTGAAGAGTTTTTGCAAACAACTCCCCGACAAGATATTCGTGGTGGCAATTTTTCAATTCAAGAAACAGCATCTGGGACTGAAGAAGTTTATCGTTCATCTCACTTTGACCAACCAAACATCCTCGCCCACATGCGGTTAAACGACCGTGTAGTAGACGGTAAGCCTACGCTGTTTGTAGAGGAAATCCAATCGGATTGGCATCAGGCAGGCAGGAAGAAGGGGTATAGAACAGGGAACGAAAGATCCCAAAGAGCACAAGTTGAAAGAGAATTAACGGCAACAACCCAAAAAAGATCCCGTTTACTTGAGGAAGCATATGCATTGCCTGATTCTGAAATGACAAAATTTATAACAATGAATGAAGAAATTAAAGCACTTGCCACACATGCTACAAAACTTGAGGCTAAATGGAGTAGTCTACTACATCAAGAGGGAGGCGTACCCGACGCACCATTTAAGACAAGCTGGCACGAACTAACGATTAAGAAAGCAATAAACGAGGCAGCTACTAACGGATACGACCAAGTAGCCTTTACCACTGGTAAGACACAGGCAGAACGGTATCCGGATGATACTGGCAAACGATTAGCTGGCATGGAAGGCTTTTACGATAAGATACTACCTAAGTCACTAGAAAAGATGGGTAAGAAATACGGTGTTAAGCCTGTACTAACAGAGATGGACACACCAGATGGTAAAGTACAGGTATGGAAGTTCCCTATACCGAAAGAGATGAGCAAGACCGTACAAGAGCAAGGACAGCCACTATTCCAGATCGGCGCAGGTGCGGCAGGTCTAGGAACAGCAGGTCTACTGGCTACGGAAGAAGATCAATTCTAAGTATTAACCCTAACTACCGATGACCCATTAGGAGTCGGAAATGAAGCAAGAGATAGTACATAAGCCCATTGCGGACTTAATCCCTTATGCAAACAATGCCAGGACACACTCTGACGAACAAGTAGCGCAGATAGCAGCCAGCATCAAAGAGTTTGGGTTTACTAATCCCATACTATTAGACGGTACAAACGGCATCATTGCAGGGCATGGCAGATTGATGGCAGCACGTAAGCTAGGTATGGACACTGTGCCTTGCATAGAGCTATCACACCTAAGCGAGGCGCAAAAGAAAGCGTACATTCTTGCGGACAACCGCTTGGCTATGAACAGTGGCTGGGATACACAATTGTTAACGCTAGAGCTAAAATCACTAGATGACGAAGGCTTTGACTTAGAGATGCTAGGTTTTGATGCTAAAGAACTAAGCGATTTGCTACAGCCTGAACAAGTAGAAGGATTGACTGACGAAGATGCCGTACCAGAGCTACCAGAAACCCCTGTAACGGTTGAGGGCGACATTTGGCTACTGGGCAAGCACAAATTGATGTGTGGGGACTGCAAATCATTTTCTGATATTCAAAAATTATTAGATAGACAAAAAATAAATTTGGTTGTCACTTCTCCACCATATGCGTCTCAAAGAACATACGATGAAGAATCAGGATTTAAACCAATACATCCAGATGAATTTGTCAATTGGTATAAAGATGTGGCATCAAACATTATGGCTAATTTGGCCGATGATGGTTCATATTTTTGCAACATAAAACCAAATGCATCGGGTTTAAAACGAGAACTTTATGTTTTTGATCTTGTTTTGGCTCATGTGAAAAATTGGGGTTGGAATTTTGCAGATGAATTTTGTTGGGAGCGCTCTGGGATTCCTCAGCAAGTTTCGCGCAGATTTAAAAATCAATTTGAACCAATTTATCATTTTACTCGTGGTGAATGGAAATTTCGGCCTGATGAGGTGAGGCATCAATCAAAGTCAGTGCCGAAGGCCAAAGGCAAGGGAGCTGGCAATACGAACGCTGCGCTCAGGCAGGGTCATGTGTCAGCGGTCGATGGGAATGACATTGTAGTAGGTATGGCTTATCCTGGCAACAGGCTTCCAACATTTCAATCTCAAGCTCTTGGCCATCCGGCAGCTTATCCGGTTGGATTGCCAGAATTTTTTATCAAAGCCTACACAGATGCAAATGATCTAGTTTTTGACCCGTTTATGGGGAGCGGGTCAACACTCATTGCGGCTGAAAAAAATGGTCGTATTGCTTGTGGAACAGAACTTAGTCCAAAATACTGCGACGTCATTGTCAAACGCTGGCAAGAGTTCACGGGCAAAGAGGCTACACTAGAAACAAATGGCAAAACATTTGCGGAGGTGTCAAATGGCTAAGAACGGTAGACAAGGTGAAGGGGGAGGTAAGCCATTAATAGTGTTTGATGAAAAGCAAACCAACCAAGTTGAATCACTCGCTGCTGTGTTATCAAAAACACAAATGGCTGATTATTTTGGCATAAGCCTTACAACTCTTATAGAAATTGAAAAGAGGCAACCTGAAGTATCTGAAGCTTATAAAAGGGGTAAATCAAAAGCTATTGGAAATGTAGCTAAAAACCTTATTGCACAGGCGCAAGCAGGTAATGTATCAGCAGCCATCTTTTATCTTAAAACCCAAGCGGGGTGGAAGGAAACGCAGGTCAACGAAATTACAGGTGCGGACGGGCAACCGATATTAGTAAAGTGGGGCGGATGAAGGAAATACTCATTCCGTACTCACCCAGAGAACATCAGCTATCTATTCACAAAGCGGCAGAGAAGAACCGTTTTGTGGTTGTAGCTGCTCATCGTCGTTTTGGAAAGACAGTAGCGGCGATAAACGAGGCTATCAGGTCAGCGATAGAGTGCCATCTAGACAGACCAAGGATAGGTTATATAGCGCCTACATACTCTCAAGCTAAGAGGGTGGCGTGGGATTACTTGACGCATTACACAAGACCATTAGGCGCGGTGGCTAACATTGCCGAGTTACGGGTAGACTTTTGGGGGCGTAGGATTCAGCTATACGGGTCAGACAACCCAGACTCGCTACGGGGCCAGTACTTTGATTTGGTAATACTAGATGAGATTGCCGACCAGAATCCTCGTATTTGGACTGAAATTATCCGTCCTGCACTGGCAGACAGAAAAGGCAAAGCTATATTCATCGGGACACCGAAGGGGCAGAACCATTTTAAGGAACTGCGAGACAGGGCCGAGGTAGAGCCAGACTGGGCATTATTAGAGTTTAAGGCTAGTAAAACAGGCATATTAGATGTAGAGGAACTATCTGCTGCAAAACGAGAGATGGGGGATGACAAGTACGCTCAAGAGTTTGAGTGTAGTTTTCATGCTGCTATCGAGGGCAGCTACTTCGGCAAGATACTAAACGAGCTAGAGACGGAACACAGGTTCGCAGAGATTAAGCGCGACGACCTATGCAAGACATACGTGAGTTGGGACTTAGGTATGGGTGACTCAACTGCCATCTGGGTAGCGCAGACTGTAGGTAAGGAAATTCGCTTACTTGATTACATAGAGAACCACGGGGTAGGGCTAGACTGGTACGTTCGGGAACTAAGAGAGCGCGACTGGTTTAAGGCTCAACATTTACTACCGCACGACGTGCAGGTTAGGGAGCTAGGCACTGGTAGAAGCCGCCTAGAGGTATTGCAAGAGGCAGGGCTAGACTGTACTGTAGTTCCACGGCTAGGCATAGACGATGGCATACAAGCTGTACGTAGGATGTTGCCAGACTGTTGGTTTAATGTCCCGCAGGTAAAACAGGGGCTAGAGTGCCTGAGAAACTACCGCAGGGAGTATGATGAGAAACGTAATGTTTTTTATGATAAACCATTACACGACTGGGCAAGCCACGGTAGTGACTCGTTTCGTTATCTAGCAACTGGCATGAACGACACATCTAGCTGGTCTAAGCCGCTGAACGTTAACTTGGGGTGGGTAGTGTAATGTGGGTAAAAACCAGAGGCGACCAGCCTACCAAAGAAGATTACAAGGCACTGGTACGCAGGGTTGAGGAACTAGAGAAGAAACTAGCAGAACAACCGAAGCGTGGCAGACCTAAAAAAGAGGATTAGCAGAATGGATGAAGGCCGTTTAAAGTCGATCTTGGCTAGTGAAATAGACAACGCCATCGGCTATCTGGACAGCGAGACTACCGAGGCAAGGGCCAAGGCGCTAGAGTATTACTTACGCCAGCCTTACGGAAATGAGGTAGAGGGCCGTAGTCAGGTGGTGACAGGCGAGGTAGCTGAGGCTATCGACGGCGCGTTACCGCAGCTTATCCGTGTTTTTACTCAGTCAGACGAGATTGTCCGGTTTGAACCCCGTGGGCCGAATGATGATGAGGGAGCAAAGCAAGCGACAGAGTATTGCAACTGGGTGTTCTATACGCAGAACCCTGGCTTCACCATCCTGCACAACTTCTTCAAAGACGCGCTAATGCAGAAGGTGGGCTTGGTAAAAGCCTACTGGGACGATAGGGTTGATGTCACAAAAGAGACATACGAGAACCTATCAGACGAAGAACTAATCCTCCTGATGTCCGATGGCCAACGGGAAGTGTTGGAGCAGGACACATCAGAGATTGAGACGGGTGAAGTAGACGAGCAGGGTCAGCCTGTCATGTTCCGTAGCCACAGCGTGGTTATCAGCAAGAAGATCAAGCGTGGCGGGGTAAAGGTTGAGAACATTGCACCAGAGGAATTCTTAATATCCAAACGTGCGATCAATATCAAGGAATCTCCATTTGTTGCACAACGCAAACTGCTTCCTCGGTCTGACCTGATAGCGATGGGGTTTGACCCTGAGGTAGTGGGCAACCTGCCTAGCTACGACGAACTAAGCTATACGGGTGAGCGACTGGCTCGGTACTCTCAGGGTGAGCAACCGCACCAAGACACCAGTATGGATCAGGCGATGCAAGAGATCGAGGTCTACGAGTGCTACATCAGGACAGACGTAGACGGTGATGGTATTGCTGAACTGCGTCAGGTGTTCTATGCAGGTTCTGAGATTCTGGCAGACCAAGAAACGGACTATATGCCGTTTCACTCTATCTGCCCTATCCCAATCCCGCACAAGTTCTTTGGCGAGTCGATGGCTGACCGAACCATGGATATTCAGCTAATCAAGTCCACTGTTGTGCGCCAGATGTTGGACAACCTGTACCTATCGAACAATGCCCGTGTTGGTGCTGTCGAAGGACAGGTTAACTTAGATGATTTGCTATCTGTAACACCTGGTGGTGTGGTGCGGATGAAGAACGCAGGCGCAGTAGTGCCGATGCCTATCCCACAGGTGATGAGCCAAGCCTTCCCAATGCTGGAATACTTGGACAACCAGCAGAGCAAGCGCACAGGAATTTCAGACGCACAGCAAGGCTTAGACCCTAATATCCTACAGAACGTCACAGCGGCGGCTATAGCGGCTTCCACACAGGCTAGTAGTGGCAAGTTAGAGCTAATTGCACGAATATTTGCTGAAAGTGGCGTTCAAAGCCTTTTTATGGGCATTCTTCAGCTTGTTTGCAAGTATCAGGACAAGCCGACAATCATGCGGCTGCGTGGCAAATACGTAGAGGTAGACCCACGTACGTGGTCTAACCAGTACGATATGTCGATCAACGTGGGCTTAGGAACTGGCAACAAGCAAGAGCAGATGGCGATGTTGCAGATGGTTCTAGCCAAGCAAGAGGCTATCTTGCAACAGTACGGGCCAAGCAACCCACTTTGTACTGTCGGACAGTATCGCGCTACGTTGGGCAGGTTTATTGAGGCGGCAGGGTTCTCGGATAGCCAAGAGTTCTTTAACGAGATCACGCCCGAGGTTGAGCAGGCACTGGCACAGCCCAAGCCACCACAGCAAGACCCACAACTCCAAGCGTTAATACAACAAGCTGAAACGCAAAACGAAATTTCACGGCAGAAGGCAATGGCAGACATCCAACTACGCCAAGCAAAAGCACAGGCAGATATAGAGTCAGAGAGAGAAAAGGCTGCTTCAGAGCTACAGCAGTCCAGAGAACAGGCAATGTTGGATATGCAAATTGCTCGTGAAAAACTAGCCGCTGATATACAATTGAAGCGGGAAGAACTGTCTGCTGAGATTATGCTTAAACAGCAGAAACTTCAGGCGGATTTAACCGCAAACGTGAGGATGGCATGAGTGGACAAATAGCGCAGGAATTACAGAACAATCCACAGGCGATGCAGAGAATTGCACCACTGGTTCAGTTGGCGTTATCTCAAGTACAGCAACAGCCTATGCGTCAGCCGATGCCACAACAAATGCAACAGCCTATGCAGGCTATGAATATGACCAACATGGGGTACAACCCGTTTATGGCTATTCAGCAGATGCAGAGACAGCCAGTACAGGCGCAAAACCCTTTCTTTGGTGGGGCTATACCGTTTGACTTTGGCTTGCCGCAGGTTAACCAATTGCCTATGAATTATGTTTCTCCGTTAGCTGCATTCAGACCTGGTGACTTTGCTGCGTTTCAGGAAGCCAAAAATCAAAAACAATTTAACAATCGTGACCGTAATAACACCCAGTACTTTAGCGACAGTAATGGGGGTTATGATTTTGATGGTATCAATTATGGCTATGAGATGGGCTACGATTACAGCGACGATGGCATCGGTAGCGACACTGGCCCTAGTAATGCTTCTGCGGCAGACATGGGTGGGGAAGATGTTTAATGGATAAAGCACAACGCGCACAGTTACTGATTACTGACGATTTCTTTGTTGAGGAGATCAAGAACATGCGTGATGGGTGCGTCCAGACATTTGAGAACAGTAGGGCGGATGACTACGAGATTCGTGAATCTGCTTACCAAAAACTAAAGTTTATAAATGAGATTGTTTCTCATTTTGCTTCTATTGCTGACGGTCAACAGATACTGGAAAAGCGGTGGAAGATACTGTAATTCGTCCCATGTCGGGACAATGCCGACACCTAGCGGATTTACTAGGTAATAGGGTAGAAAGATGAGCGAAAACATGACACCCCAAGAGGGTAGTGGGCCGCTATCAGTGGATTCAGCCGCTGATGCACTGCTTGGAATGATGGGCGGCGAGGACTCGCAAGAGCAACCAGACACCGAACCAGAAGTTCAAGCGGGGGCAGAGGAAGCCGAAGGTGAGTACGAACCAGAGGCAGAGCAGGATAGCGAAGAGCAGGAAGAAGAGCAGCCTAAATACCGTGTCAAAGCCGCTGGCGAAGAACGGGAGGTAACGCTTGATGAGCTTGTTCGTGGTTATCAGCTTGAGGCAGATTACACAAAGAAAACCCAGACCCTTGCGGAAGAACGTAAAACGGTGGAAGCCGATCGCTCACGTATCCAAGAGGCGACACAACTGAGAGACCAGTACGCTCAACGGTTGCAAATGATTGAGCAAATGCTTCAGTCAGCACCCCAAGAGAACTTGGAAGCACTGAAAGACACCGATCCAATCGGCTACGCAGTAAAGGTCGCAGAGCAAAGCCAGAAAGAGAAACAGCTATCGGCAGTCCAAGCGGAACAGAACCGAATTGCACAAATGCAACAAGCGGAACAGTCGCAGAACCTGTCTAGCCATGTGGCTCAAGAGGCGCAGAAGTTAGCTCAAGTAATTCCCGACTTTGCTGACAAGGAGAAGGGCGAAACAGTCCGCAAGGAACTTCGTGCTTTTGCTAAGTCCGTTGGGTACTCGGATCAGGAACTATCAAGTGTATATGACTCTCGTGCAGTCCTGACGCTGTACAAGGCGGCGCAGTACGACAAACTTATGCAGAATAGACCAGAGGTGCAAAAGAAAGTATCTCAGGCTCCTAAGATGCTTAGGTCTGGCGCAACTGCCCAGCGTTCACCAGATCAGGATCAAGTGAACAAACAGAAACAGCAGTTGAAACGCTCAGGACGAGTGAAAGACGCTGCTAACCTTTTCGAACGATTCTTATAAAGGAAGTATCATGGCTGTATTTCAAGCACACACCGCTATTGGTCAGCGCGAAGACCTAACCGATGTCATTTACGACATCAGCCCCACCGAGACCCCACTGCTTAACACCTTGGCTCGTACCAAGGCTACCGCAGTATTCCACGAGTGGCAGACAGACAGCCTAGCCGCTGCTACCACTGCAAACGCTGCTGTTGAAGGTGCAGATGCATCGTCAGCTACTTTGGCTCCTACGACCCGTTTGGGCAACTACACCCAGATCGTTCAAAAGACGATTCAAGTGTCTGGTACGCTCGACACAGTTAACAAAGCTGGTCGCAAGTCAGAGAAGGCATATCAGTTGGCTAAGGCTTCTTCAGAGCTTAAGCGCGACATCGAGACCATCTTGGCATCGAATCAGGCACGTTCGGCTGGTAACAGCTCAACTGCCCGCAAGTTGGGTTCTTTGTTGTCATGGCTCAAGACCAACACATCGGAAGGTGTGTCTGGTGCTGATCCAGTGACCATTGGCGAATCAACGCGCTCAGACGGTACATTGCGTACCTTTACAGAAACCCTGCTCAAGGATGTCATCCGTGGCGTGTTTGAATCGGGTGGTACACCTAAGATTCTGTTGGTTGGCCCAGCCATCAAGCAGAAAGTGTCAACGTTTGCTGGTATCGCCGAACAGCGTTACATGGCTCCTGCTGATGCGCCTACCACCATCATTGGTGCGGCTGACGTGTATCTCAGCGACTTTGGTTCAGTCTCTGTTGTCCCTGATCGCTTCCTGCGTTCACGCGATGCCTTCGTGCTTGATCCTGAGTACGCAGCAGTTGCCTATCTCCGTCCGTTCGCCACAAACGAACTGGCCAAGACTGGTGACAGCGAGAAGACACAGATTCTTGCTGAGTTGACCCTTGAAGTGCGTAACGAAGCCGCTCATGGCTTGATTACGGACATCAACGCTGCTCTGTAAACGGAGAAAGGGGAGGGGAAAACCTCTCCCCCCCCCATACTTATGGCAAAACTATTTAGCTCTGACGCTTTTACTGGTAGATACACTGTTGCACACGAAGACGGTGACGGAGGGATTATCCTAGAGACTAAGCAAGACGTATCTAAAATTATTGATGCGAACAAAAGACAGTACAACGATGTCACTTCTCAAGATAAGTGGGGAGACCTGACACACGTTGCACGGTTGCCGTTGACAGTGGTAGACGAATTAAACCGAAAGCGCGTTATGCGTGGGTTTGCGGTGATCGACGAAAAGGCGTTCAAGATGTTTTTAAACGACCCCGATAACAGGTTCTTTCGCACAAGGCCAGGACAAGTATGAAGCTAGCTATCTGTGTTCCATGCCGAGACCAAGTAATGTCAGGGTTTTGTTTTGACCTAGCCAAGATGGTTGGCTACCACAGCCGCAACACGGATGATGAGATACAGATATACCAGATGCCTGGTACGCTGATATTTCACCAGCGTGAAAAGTTAGCTAAGACAGCACTAGAGGCAGGCGCAGAGGCTATCCTTTGGATTGACTCAGACATGCGGTTTCCAGCAGACACGTTAGAAAGACTGCTTTCACACAATGTAGAGATTTGTGGTGTAAACGCTACCACTCGTGTAGAGCCTATTAAACCCACGGCTTTAGACCTAGAGATGATAGAGGGAAACCCAGTGTTTCATAAGGTAGAGACACGGGGCAAGGATTATGTCGAGGAAATCTCGGCAGTTGGATTTGGGGTAACGCTAACCCGTCGAAGCGTGTTTGAAAAGATGGCACAGCCTTGGTTTGACATTCTATGGACGGACGCTGGTGGCATTATCGGCGAGGACGTGCATTTCTGCATCAAGGCTCAGGACTACGGGGTTAAGACGTATGTTGACCATGTTCTATCGCCTTTTATCAAACACATCGGGACAAAAGAATATTCTTGGGATGACGTGAAATGGCAATCTTAAATTATGCGGGATTGAAGACGACGATTGCTGGTTATCTGGCTCGGTCAGATTTAACTGTACAAATTCCAGACTTTATCCAGTTAGCGGAGATCAGACTACGGCGCGATCTAAGGATACGCCAGATGCTAAAGTCTTCCGTTACAAGCACAACTGGCGGCGACCAAACCGTTTCTTTACCAATAGACTTCCTGCAATTGCGGGATTTGTTTATTGTGACCAACCCTATCCAGCCGCTGGAGTATATGACTCCATCGGTATTTAACCGCAATGCTCGTGTGACGGAATCTGGCAAACCAGTCAATTACACCATTATTGCGAACGAATTTAAGTTAGCACCAGTTCCAGACTCAGACTATACGTTGAGGATGCTTTACTACTACTCTCCAGAGTTCCTTACGGATTCAAACCCAAGCAATATGTTTCTATCTACCTGCCCCGATTTACTGCTATACGGGGCGTTAGTAGAGGCAGAGCCGTATCTTATGAACGATGGGCGTATACAATTATGGGCTGGAATGTATGATCGCGGCGTAGCTTCACTAACATCAGCAGATGATGCGTCCGAACATAGTGCTGTACCTTTAACAATGAAACTCACCGCGAGGTAATCATGGCTGCTTTATCAAACTATCTAGAAAACGCTTTAATCAACGCAACACTGCGCAACACCACTTACACAAGCCCAGCTGTTGTGTACGTTGGTTTGTTTATTACCGACCCTACCGATGCTGGTTCTGGAACGGAAGTGTCTGGTGGCTCCTACGCACGTCAGACAGCTACATTTGGCGCACCTAGTGATGGTGCTTCTACCACAAGCGCAGACATTACTTTCCCAACGTGCACGGCTGACTGGGGAACGGTTGCGTTCTTTGGTATCTACGATGCCTCAACATCCGGTAACTTGTTTTATTACGGTGCGCTAAACAATAGCAAGACTATTGAAACAGGCGACATCTTGAAGATTGAGGCAGGCAACCTTACAGTAACCTTGGCTTAAGGAAAGAAAATGGCTTTAGTGATAGCTGATCGTGTCAAAGAAACAAGCGTTACAACAGGTACTGGAACGGTAACGCTTGGCGGTGCTGTTGATGGGTTTCAATCATTTGCGGCGATTGGTGATGGTAACGAGTGTTACTACACCATTGTTGGCACGGCAGTCGACACCGAGTGGGAAATAGGCATCGGTGTATATACTGCATCGGGTACGACGTTATCAAGAAATACGGTTCTTCAATCGTCTAACGCAGATTCTTTGGTGTCTTTCTCTGCGGGTAACAAAGAGGTGTTTGTTACTTACCCTGCGGACAAGGCTGTTCTTTTAAATTCTGACGATAATGTTGTGTTGCCGGGCAATTTAACCGTTCTTGGTGATATAACTAATATTACTGGTTCGTTTGCTTGGGATTCAGGAACATCTACGCCAAATGCGGTTG
>Ga0222711_1000516_pt1 | contig 11166 bp, 12 predicted proteins | sample AntAcemetage1699_FD_179814 | JGI IMG/M metagenome (GOLD analysis project Ga0222711, IMG submission 179814) | Saline water microbial communities from Ace Lake, Antarctica - #1699 | ecosystem: Environmental > Aquatic > Non-marine Saline and Alkaline > Saline | place: Antarctica: Ace Lake...
CTTTCCCAAATCATGGAGCTCCTTCATTTCTTTAAATAGTTTTGTCGCACTTTCAAAACAAAACATTGCTTCAGGTACAACTGAATGTTCATATACATTTAAGTATGTGTTAATTGTTTCTTTGACTATTCTTCTATAGTCACCTACTTCTTTATCTTTAAACTTGTAGTATCTGTTTGGACCAGGCGTTTTTCTTCGTATCATTTGACCACCTGCCAAATCACCCATGTGTCTAACATATATATGAGCATATAGTTTCATTGCCTCATCTTGTATTGATTCAATGTGTTCTATATAGTCTTTTGTACTTTGTGTAATTTCTGGTGTGTCTATTTCAAAAGATTTGAAATCATATAATATATGTTCAGCTCTTAATAGATTTGGTGTATCTCTGAATAGTGAGTTGTGTAAGCCATACTTTTCTAATACAGCATAACATTGTAATTGATTGTACAAGTATGTTGCATATAGTTTATGGTCTATTTCACCAGACATTAATATTCTCACAAAGTCTTGCCTCTCAGCATTCTTGTGGTGTTCCATTGTTAATTCTTTTATATCAAGCATTTGAACTATACCATCCTGTAATTATATATTTTTCTTTTGTGTTACTAACTTGACCTTTATGAGTAAATGTCCAATCAGCAGGCCAAATTAATGTAAGTCCTTTTTTAGCTGGGCATAAAAAATCTTGATATTTAAAATGTGTGCCACCGTCTTCTACATCATTTAAATATGTCATAAAAACCAAATGTCTTCCTATATTAACATTAGATGTTCTTTCAAAATGCCATTGTTTAAAACCGCCACCTATAGGATATTTTTGTATTATATAATCTTCATTAATATTAAAGGCAGCTAAGTCATATATTTCTTGATAGACACTCATATATCTTCTTAAAGATAAGGTAAGATATTGACGATAATCCCATATAGGAAAGTGATGTTCATTTTGTCCAACTCTTAAATCTTTAGATTGTTTCCAACTATGGTCAACTTTTGATTCGCCTTCATTATACATAAACAATCCCTCATTAGCCACTCTTTCATTTTTATCAAAGTATGAAACTAACTCATCACATATATACTCTGAAATTTGATAAGCACCTATAAACTCTGGTGTTTTTAAATCTGATTCTTCCATATTAATGTTCATTATTTAAATGGCCTTCCTAAAAACCACATTACTAAAGAATATCTTGTGCCTTTAGTAACAGGTGTAACTTGATGATAATTAAATGAGGGAAACACTATCATTGAACCTCTAGGTCTTATTTCTGTACATTCAATATATCTTTTATTTTTAGGTTGATGTGGACCTAAATCAAATTTTAAATTACCACCTTCATAAGATTTATCATGTGATAAGTTTATAGTAACACTTAATTTTCTAACTTTATTTTCCCATTCATCATCTACAGTTAATTGAGTATTATCTAATCCCCAAATCTTTTTATTTCTATCTTTGTCTTTCGAATATGAATTAATGTGGTCGCCTTGACCGTCTAAATGCCACCCATAAAATTGATTTAAACCATATTTAGTAAATTGACAGGCTTCTGCCCAATCTACCTCATAATGCCAACCAGCTTTTTCACTTGCTTCATTTACTTTAGGAAAAACCATATCGTATATAAATTGATTTTTTAACCATGCTATCTCACTATCTCTAATATAAGTATCACTATCACCAGCTTCATTATCAAGAGATACATCTAAATCTTCAAATGTTTTATCATTTAACGCTTGTCTACTATCACTTTCTTTTTTAGTTAAATGTTTACCTAATGTTTCAGCAGTCGTTGATTCGTTTTTACTTTTACGAAACTCAATCTCTTTTAATCCTATGTCGATAATATTATCGCAAAATTCATCATTAAAAAGGCTTTTAAAATAGTAATAATTGTAATAATTCATCTGTGTTTAAATCTCAATTAAATCGACTGTATCCTCAGAACCAAATTTACCTTTTAAGAAGTAATTTACACCTAAGGCTATTCTATCTGAGTCGTCATTGTTTTCTGTACAATAATGAGTTAACCAACCAGGAAATATTACTAAATCTCCTGATTTAACTTTTATTGAATATGTTTTAGAGTTTGCTGGATTAAATCTTTTAATACCAAAATGAAAAAAGTATTTTTCTTGAATTATAGATTGTTGTTTTTGTATGACTAATTCACCTGAACTACAGACTGGATAATACACAGCCGAAACAAATGTATTAGGATGTTCATGTGCATGATGTTTTTGACCTTTTTTATTTACTGCAATCCAACTTTGTGTTCTAGTAATTTGATTATCTATTTCTAAAATACTATCAATATAATTTTGAACATAACCATCAATTTTATTTGCAATTTTAGATAAACTATTATTATTTAAAATAAAACTATCTTTAGATAAATTATTATATTGTGCATTTCTTAATGGTAAAGATTTTAAATGATTTAATTCTAAATTATCTATCTCATGTATATTGTTTTCAATAACAATTGGTGTTGAAAAAATATTAACCTGATTATGAGTCATATTCAGCCCACCCATTAATCATATATTTTTCACCTTTTAATGGTGGATTACCTCTATGAGTATGAGTAAATCCAGAAGGACAAATAACCATTGTACCTTGTTTTGGTTTAACTCTTTTAGATTGATAAAGAAACTCTGTTTCACCACCTTCTTCGACATCATTCAAATAAACCATGACTAATAAAACTCTTGAGCCATTTTTTCTATTATCATGTTCACAATGCCATTCATGGTACCCCTCTGATGGTTTAGTTTTTTGAATTTTTATACTATCATAAAATTTATGAGTTGCTACATGATTAAGAATACCATATTTACTAGAGTATTCTTTATATTTTTCCCAAAATATATGTGTAAAATGTTCTATGGCTGGTTGTAGTATTTCAAAATAAACATCATCATTTACACGACTACGACTACTAGCAAAAATTAAATTATTATCTTGATGTAATTTATTATTGCCTAAATCAGCACGGCTGACCGTTTTATTTAATCTTTCAAAATCTTTATAAATCTGAATTAAATCTTTACAATGTTTTTCTGTCAGAGCATTGTCAAAAACTGCTATAAAATCATTTATCATAATATTACCTATATTTATTTATTCACAATGGGCGCTATACCTTTATCAGCTAAGTCGTAATTTATAACTATACGACATTCTGATTTAGAAGGATGACTTCCTGCATGTAAGGTTTTTCCATTAAAATATAACATTCTACCTTGTTTTGGTGTTATTCTTGCATATTCATTTTCATTTTCATCAAACAAAATTGTATCACCATCACTATCATTAACATAATACAATAGAACTTTATGAGGAATATCAAAATCTCTATGAGGTGTATTGTAAAAAGATAAATCGTTGTTAGCGTGTTGTGTTTGAAAGTTTGCTTTACATCTTAAAATATTTACGGTTTCTAAACCTATTTTATGCATAAATGCATTTACAATGTCATTAGATACCTTGACATATGAAGAATTTATTTTTGTATCAATTAAATCGCCAGGTGTTTTTTTCTCAACATAAAATGTGTGTACAAATTGAAGATACTCTTTTATATTTTTATGGTTTTTACTAGCAGTTACTATGTCTTCTTTTTTAGCTGTGTAAAAACCAGCACTTAAAAACCAAGGAAAGCTTGGAGATTGTAAAACTTTTAGAATTTCTGTTGAGTGTTCTTTGGTTACTACATCATCATATACTTTATAATCTAAATTACTCATTTATCACCTTTCAATAATATAACAAAACTAAAAATTAGTTTTATCTACTATAATTTCTTTGAAACACCCATTGAGTGTTTTCTTCATCCCACTTATACTTTTTTGTATGACCAACACCATCTTGTACTTCAGCTTCAGCTGGTCTTGCAACAGGAGATTCCCATTTAAAAGTAGTAGTATTTAGTGTCCAACTAGGATATGGTTGTGGTTCATAAAAAGCGTCTGCGTCAGTATCGTAATTATAACCAACACCTGGCGCATGTTTTCTAATCATAGTATCATCATCTGTATGTGAACATTCTAACCATGTTCCTGGAGAACTATCAACAAATGTATCAAAGAAATTATCCTCTGTTACTAATACTTCTTTTACTTTGCCTTCTAGGACTTTTGCGTATTTTTTCATTTAATTATCCTATGTTGCATATCTGATTACACAAATGCCGTTTCCACCACGAGAACCGATACTGCCTGGATTTACTCCTGCACCACCACCTGAACCTGTGCCGTCTACACCTTGTGTTGAAGGATTTCCTGTTTGACCACCGATACCTGATGGTCTACCTGGTTGGGTATAAATTCCGTTTTCATTACCGCCGTGTCCTCCAGCAGCGTAAAATTGATTTGAACCTGTTTCGTAAGCATTCTCTAGTCCAGGGCCGCCGGCACCTCCTAAGTTACTACCGCCGGTAGTACCGGCACCACCTTTTCCGCCGCCGCCACCGCCGCCGTTTGCTGAGTGATTTCCTCCAGCGCTGCCTTGTCCTGCTGTTCCTGGAGCGCCATTACCATTTGCACCTTCACCGGATCCTCCTCCACCTGAACCACCTGGTTGGCCGTTATAACCTCCAGCTGAGCCGCCTCCGCCACCACCTATAGCAGTTGCACCAAATGCTGTTGAGTTTGACCCGTTGACTGCGTAAGGACCAGAATCACCACCGGTGTTAGAAGCGCCGGCGCCACCAGCACCAATTGTAATAGGGTAAGTTGTTGCTGTTACTGACTGGCTTGTTGTTACTAACATTCCTCCGGCACCACCGCCACCAGAGTTGTCTGTTCCTCCTCCGCCACCACCGGCAACTAGTATATAATCAACAGATGAAGTGTATCCGCCTGAATTAGTCCATGTTCCTGATGATGTAAATTTATGAGACCTGTATCCTGAATATGTGCCAATTGTTCCACCTGAAGGTAAAGCAGCTTGCGTAATTGTAAACTCTCTAGTAGATGTAGCAGGTGTTGTAGCAGCTGAAACTGTAAAGGTAAAAGTGCTATCAGCATTACCACTTGGTGTTCCTGTAATTCTACCTGTTGAAGTATTAAGTGATAACCCACTTGGTAAAGCACCAGCACTTATAGAAAATGTGATTGTATCGCCGTCTGAATCTGTAGCAGTACCGTCAAAACCCGAACCTGAAAGTGCAACACCATCAAAAACACTTCCTAAACTTCCAGCTGATTGAGCAAATACTGGCGCTGATTCGTCAGAAAGCACAGCAGCTGCTAAAGTAGTAGCAAGACCTGAACCGTTTGTAAGTTTTAGCGCATAAGGAGAACCAGCGGTTGTTAAATCTGTTCTTGTAAATGTTACTGTAAATTGGTTAGCACTTGTTCTTGTGGTTGATTGCATACTAACATCTGAACCAGATGTAGCTTCAAAAACTACCGTTCCTGCTGTAGTGTCAAAAAGAGAACCGTTAATTACAAGTGAAGCGTCACCTCCAGCCTCGTTATCAACGGTAACAGCTGTTGTTGTTCCTCCGCCATCTAAGGCGATTGTTGTAATTGTAGGAGGCGAGTCAATAGGTTTCCAATCTGTACCGTTATAATATTCAGCAAGATTGGTTGTTGAGTTATATCTCAATTTACCTTTATCGCCTTCACCACTTGCAACTCTCTCGCCAGTTGTTCCATTAGGTAATTTAACACTATCTGTTCCTGTGAACTCTCGATTTTTACCTGTAATATCTCTAATGTTTGCCATACTACTATTTATACCCTTTTTAAATTACTCTTAATTATTGTTTGTTAGTTTCCAACCGTATGTCGCACCAGTATAAACTAACTGAATAGCTGCGTCTTCTACATCAACTACTAAATCAGCTGTTGCACCATTAATTTTTAAACTGTTTCTACCAATTGTTAAATTGTTTGTATCAAATGTACTTGCTAAATCAAGTAATGAAACTTGGTCTCCTGTTTGTGGAGAAGCAGGTAATGTAATTGTTCTGGCTGCACCTGAAGTATCTACAAAGTATCTATCATTAGCAGCTATTGTAATATCTGTACTTGTTGAAGCCCATGGATTACCACCACCTAGACCTGTCCAAGCACTACCGTTGTAACCTTCCCATGTTACTAGAGTTGAGTTATATCTTAGACCACCTGTATATAAATTGCCACCAGTTGGTCTTTCAGCAGTTGTACCTGTTGGTGGAACAAGATGTCCTGTTCCCATTTTATCTCTTGTTAGATGACCCTTAACAGCTCTTTCTGTTGGAACTGCTGAGTTACTATCATTAGATAATGTTTCGTCTGTACTAAATTCGTTAATTGTTGCACCTAACTCAGCACCAATAGAACCAAGTTGTAACTGTGATAGACCTGAAAGGTCAAAGGCGTCTGCGTTTAGTGTTGCAACACCTGTCGCCTGTTCAATTCTGAATAAATCACCAATTCTAAAGTCACCATCTTGGTCAGTAGATGAGAAGTAAACACGACCACCAGCTGTTTCAGTAACTTCTCTTTCTTGATTAGCTGGTTGAGTTTCAACACCTGGATAGTTACTTGTTGTAAAGTCACCTGTACCAATGTTTAGGAAGTCATGTCCAGTTAAACGAACATTTGAGAAACCTATTGTAACAGAACCTGCTTCGTTGTCTGCAATTGCTCTGCCTGTTGTAACACTTTCTGTTAATCGAATTAATGCTGTTTCATTACTTGTGTTTGTTTCTGATACTGCTGATACTCTGTAATATTTTGATGTATCGCCAGCAAATACTACATTAGCACCCGTTCTAATAACAGTTGCTGAACTTAATGCTGAACCGTCTACTCTAATAAGAGGTCCTTCTTGACCTGTTTGAGCAGCTGAACTATCTCCGAATGAAGCGTCTAGTGTTAATTGATAAGTTGAGCTATCATCTTTTGTAATTGTACAAACTTCACCTTGTGTAAAGTTACCTGTAATATTTTCAATATGTAAATGGTCTAGTGATATGTTAATTCTTGAAATTGTAGCAGTTGCACCTGAAGTGTCACCTACGATAGCCGCAGCTGTTGGTGTTCCTGAGGTTGAAACTGTATCTGCAACATCACTTTCTGTAGCAGCGCCAATAAATCCAGCAGTTGCATATTTTAACATTAAACCACGAGCTGTAACTGATACTGCTGTTTCTGAGGCTAATGTTCCATCTGCCTCTGCACCATATTCACCATAACCAGATGAACAGTTTAGACCTCTAATAAATCCACCTGATTCTGCATAGAATGATTTATCATTGTAGTAAGTAAAGACTGAAACCATTTCACCACGACCACCACCTAGTGCATGAACACCAATACCATCTGAGTTAATTTGTGTATAGTCATTACATAAAATAGATTTATTACCTGAACTATGTAATAGTCCGTCAATTTGAACACCTGTTGCATTTGCACTTACAGATGAACAGTTTTGAATATACGGTGAAGCAGTTGTAATCGAACCACTAGGGTCTAATGATACAACAGCAGCTTTACCAGTTGCACCAGCACCTGGTGTTCCTGTTAAACCTTTCATTGACATTTGAACAATGTTTGTTTGGTTATTTACTAAGAACATGTTAGAAGCGTTATTGTCTTCTAATGAAGCAACTGTTAATACTAAATCTGAAGAATTACCTATTGTTGCACCCTCAATGGTAATGGTATCACTTACAACGAAACCTGCACCACCATGATAAATTGTAACTGTAGGTGTTGAAGAACCATCACATACTATATTTGCAACAAATGTGGATGCTGTAGCGCTTCCTGATGTTGAAGTACCGTGAATATAATTGTATGTTCCTGGAGTACCACCTGTACCACCTGAGGTAATTGTAATTGTTTTAACTTGATGACCAGTACCTGTGTTAGGTCTAATTTCTGTTCCTCTTAAACTCTCACCTTGTACTGTAACACCAGCAGCAACTCTAATAGGTAAAGTTTCTCTATAAACACCATTTTTAATGTAAACAACATCACCGATAGAAGCAGAAACTACTGTTATTGTAATTGATGAAGCGCCAGCCAATTGAACTGTACTACCGTCTGAAGCAATGTTAGCAAATGTTATTACATTACCAGCTGCGTGACCTGAACCGCCATTTGTAATTGTAACTGTTGGTGTTGATGAACCATCTAAAATAACTCTTGCGGCTGTTCCTGTTCCTGTACCGTCTGAACTTGTTTGTTCAATATCGTAAGTGCCTGGAGTACCACCTGTACCGCCTGTAATCGTATCAAAGTCAACAACATCTCCTGAAGTTGCTTGTGATAATGCATAATAAACTGTTTTGAATGGTAAATACTGAGTACCAGGATTACTGTCTGAACCAGAGTTTGCAACATAGTGAACATTTTTACCTTCAGCGTTTGACCAAACTGGATCCGTGCCGTCTGTAGTTAGAACACCACCTGAAACACCTATTGGTAATCTTGACGCTTGAGCAGCGTCTTGTACAATTATATCACCTCTAGTATTCAAGACTGCGCCTGTATCACCTTGAGCAATTAATTGCCATACTGCACCGTCTGTACCAGGAGTAACATTTTGTTGTCTGTCTTTAATCATCACATAAGATGATGAAGTATATCTTACAACATCGCCGATATTATAAGTTGAAGCCGAATCATAACCACCAGTTTGGTAGTCAAATCCTGTTACAATTAAATTCCAATATGTTTGTTCAGTTACACCGTCTGTATCTGTAGGATATTGGTTTGTAGCATTAGCAACAGCCACATATGCATTACCACCATATTTAACTACATCACCTGTTTTGTAAGCTGTTCCGTGTGCATAGTTTCCTGTAGTATTAAAACCTGTTGTTACTACATCCCAATAAGAATTGTCTGTAGGAGTTTGTCCTGAAGCTGGAGTTGCGTTTACATAAACATAAGTATAACCACCATAAGTTACAACATCACCATCTTGGTAAGTTGTACTTGCATCATAACTATCTTCAAATTGTAAACCCTCTGTAAATACTTGCCAGTTTGAACCAATTGCAAAAGTTGAAGCTGATGTATGTTGTAAAATACAACGATACTGAAATGCACCATTTTTAGCTAAATCGTTTAGTTTATAAAATGTTGAACCAGCCCAATCACCTTTGAAAAATAAACTTTCTGAGTGTAATGAGTATTTTGCAGCTGTTAAATCTGTGTAGAAATCGGCAGTTGCGGCTTGAGATGTGTGATTTGTTAAAACAACATAAGTGTTACCACCATACTTAACAATATCATCAATTAAGTAAGCTGTTGAAGCAGCCCAATCACCACGCCATTTAAATTTTAATCTTCCTAGTACAAAATCTGCCATTTTTTTACCTTATTAGTTCCATATATTTATACTACACCGACCAAGTAGTTGAGTTAACAATTGCACTTCCGTTATAATTACCAAATTCACTATCCAATACATCATCTGGAAAGTTTGTTTCATCAATCGGCATTTTTTTATTTTCTACTCTAACTAACTTACCATCACTATTTAGCTTGTAGTGGTTTCTACCACTTTCAAACTTGTATTGTTGATAGGTGTCTGTTGATTCGTTTTTATATTCTTTATCTATTACTTGTACATATATTTCAGCTGCATTGTGAGGAGCTCTAACAAAAGTCAAGGTTGTTCCTGATAATGTATAATCTGTTGTTACTATCATTCTCACTCTATCAACAAATACGGCTAAATGGTCAGCTTCTCTTCCTGTGTCTGAGATTGTAAAAGTTGTATCAGCACCGTCACCTGCAAAAGTTTGAGTTTTACCTGCGATATACTGTTCTACAACTGCAACAAAAGTATCATCACTAGATAATTCTGTAGTGCCACCATCATTACTAAAAGTGCCTACATTTTTATCTCTTAATGTATAGTATAATTTACCATCTACTGTTCTTCTTAAACCATGAAAAGTATTACTATAAGCATTTGAACCTCGGCCATTTGTATTAACAACCTGATTATTAATAGCCATTAACTAATCTCCAATATACTTGCAAACGCTTCAACATCTACAGACGAACTGTCTGGATTGGGGTCTGCATAAACTCTTAATATATCATTAGCTTCCAAATTTATAGGTTTATCTAAAACTAAAGTATTGTTTACATCTACTTCTAAACTTTTACCTACATGAAAGAAAGTAGAACCACCATCTGTTGTGACTTTAATATTTACATTAGCAATATTAGTTGAACTTTTATTTGAAATATATAATGCGTGAACTACAGCAGATACAGAACCACCAGCTGTGTACATATTACCTGTTGAGTCATCTAAAACTCCGACATCTAATCCAAAATTCTTAAATGTACTTGCCACTTATATTATCCTCCGAATACGATTGAATATGCCAAAGCGTCACCGTCCATCGCTAAAGCACCTGATTGGTCAGGTAAAGTTATTGTTCTATCTGCTGTTGGCTCTGCAACATTTAAAAATGTTTCATAAGAGTTTGCTAAATTACCTTCAAAAACTAGATTGGCACCTTGGTCTAAAACAATATCTGTAATTGTTACATTACCATTAGTCGTAATATCTTGTAAAGTAGCCGAACCTGCACCACCAACTTCTTTTACTACGCCAGCAGATGTTTTAGTATAAAACTTACCATCTGTAATATTCATTGCCAACTCGCCGGCCGCTAATGACCCCGCTGATGGTACGGATAATGCCGTTTCACTTCTTTTTATCTGTATTACTGTTGACATTATTTACTGTGTTTTCTAATCTGTTTAATAAGTTTTTCTTTTGTAAGTCTTTTATCTAACTCGACACCAATTTTTCTGCCTAGTTTTTCTAACTCTGATTTTGTTTGTGTTCTTAAATGTTTTAAATCTGTTTTAACTTCATCTTTTAACAATAAAGGTTTTTCAAATCCAGGCATACCTGTAATCCAAAAATTAATAAATTTGTTCCATAGTTTCATTAGAATGAACCTCCGTCAACTGTTGTAATAGCCACATCACCAGATGTAACTGTAAAATTAGAATTAGTAAATGAAGCAACACCAATGTTTGATGTACTTGCTAATTCACCTTGAATAGTAAGTGTTTGTCCTGAAGCAACTGTATTAATTCCTTCGCCAGCTAAGAACTCCATAGGAGTACCTATTGTAGTTGCACCTTGTGTAGAACTTTCGTCTGTGAATACAAAGTTTT
>Ga0222711_1000524_pt1 | contig 11022 bp, 13 predicted proteins | sample AntAcemetage1699_FD_179814 | JGI IMG/M metagenome (GOLD analysis project Ga0222711, IMG submission 179814) | Saline water microbial communities from Ace Lake, Antarctica - #1699 | ecosystem: Environmental > Aquatic > Non-marine Saline and Alkaline > Saline | place: Antarctica: Ace Lake...
GCCGCGGGCCGGCCGTGGCGAGCGAGTACCGGCGCGGCGTGACCGAGCGCGACCCGTTGCTCTTTGCGCTGGTCTACTTGCGTAAGCACTTGAGCGACGAGTCGGGCGCCGTGACGCTGAGCGAGGTGCATATCGAGTGGGCCGACCGCGCCGCGGCCTGGCGTAAGCGCGCCGTCAACCCGCAAGAGCGCCGCGAGGCGATCGTCGCGCCGCGGAATATGGGCAAGACGACTTGGCACTTCCTGGCGCTGCCGCTTTGGGCCGCGGCTCACGGGCACGTCGGCTTCGCCGCGGCCTTCGCCGACTCGAGCACTCAGGCCGAGACGCACCTCGCGACGTTCAAGAGCGAGCTCGATAACAACGACCTGGTGCGCGCCGACTATCCCGACCTTTGCGCGCCGAAGACGCGGGGCCGCGGCACGGTCGAGGCCGACCGCGTGAGCCTGTACCATGCACGCAGCGGCTTCGTTTTCGCGGCGTCGGGTATGGACTCTAGTAACCTCGGGCTCAAGGTCGGCGACAAGCGGCCCGACCTTATTGTGCTTGACGATATCGAGCCGCATGAGTCGCGCTACTCGTCGGCGCTGGCGGCTAAGCGCCTCGACACTCTTACGAGCGCGATCCTGCCGCTCAACGTGCGCGCGACGGTGATAGCGGTCGGCACCGTAACTATGGCCGGGTCGATCATGCACCAGCTAGCGGCGGCGGCCGGGGGCTCGGGCAAGGTTGAGCAATGGGTGAAAGACGAGGGCTTCGTCGCGCGCCACTATCTGCCCATTGTGCCGAGCGACGACGGGGCGCCGCGGTCAGTCTGGCCGGCTAAGTGGTCGCTCGACTGGCTACAGTCGATCGCGCACACGCGCAGCTATGCGAAGAATTATCTCAACAACCCGTTAGGCGCTGACGGCGACTATTGGAGTCTCGACGACTTCACGCGCGGCGAGTTGCCGGGCGTAACGCGCCGCGTGCTGAGCGTTGACCCGGCCGTGACGACCAAGGCGTCGAGCGACTTTACGGGGCTTGCGGTTGTTGGCTGGGCGCCGCCAGCGCCGGGCAGCTTGAGCCGCGGGCGTTGCCGGGTTGAGTACGCCGTGCAAGTCAAGCTAGCGCCCGACGCGCTGCGCCTGGCGGTGCTCAAGATCGTTGAGCGCTTCGGCGTGGGGCTCGTGCTGGTCGAGACTAATCAGGGCGGCGAGCTTTGGCCGCGTATCTTGTGGGGCTTGCCCGTCAAGATAAAGCCCATCCACCAGAGCGTCAAGAAAGAGCTACGCGCCGCTGACGTGCTCGACCATTACCAGCGCGGGCGGGTGATTCACGCCGAAGGCTTGAGCGAGCTCGAAGGCCAACAAGTCGCCTTCCCTAACGCGCCGCACGACGACATGGTCGACGCGGTCGGCTCGGGCGTGGCTTACTTTCTCAACCGTAAGCGCGGCACGGCGAAGGCTGGGGCGGTAGGCTCTGCGCCTTACGCCTAGCGCTTGCGCCGTCGCTACTGACGCGGGGCGCTTTCGTGGGCTATCCTGGCGCTATGCAAGCACCGGAGACTTTGGCACAAGCGCGCGGCGACCTGAAGCAAGCGCTAGCGATCATGCACGAGCGTCGCCCGCGCTACCTCGAGGCGCGTAACTACTACGCCGGCACGGCCGAGGAGCCCATGCTCTCGCCGACTTTGCGCGCGCTGATCGCTAAGAGCGGCGGCAAGCTACGCCCGCCCAGCTTTGCGCATATCCCTATTGACTCGCTGGCTGACCGTATCGAGCTCGCCGGCGTATCGGCCGACGGCGCGGTCGGCGATCGCCTGGCCGACATTCTAGACGGCCTTGACTTCGAGGCTGAGGCTGACGAGTGGGAGCTTCAGGCGTGCCTATTTGGCGACTACTACGTCGTCGTCGACCCTATGGCGGTCGACGAGCGCGGCGCGGCTACCGAGGCCGCGGTCGTGGGGCGCTCGCCGCTGACGGCCGTCGCGGTCTACTCGTCGCGCGACCCGCGCGTCGCTTTGTTTTTCGCTCAGGTCTATAGCGAGGGCGAAGGCCGCACGCGCCAGCACTACGCGATTCTCTACTACGATGACGAGACTTTGCTCTTAGCGACCGGGCCGGGCAGGGGCGGCAGCGACGGCGAGAGGGTCGCCGACTATGGTCCCGACCTGGCCGACCAGTCAGAGCCCGATTCGTGGCGCCTGAGCAACGAAGCCGGCTCGCCGCTCATGGTGCATTATCGCGTCGGCGGGCGGCCGTATGGCACGCCGCAGCATATCAAAGCCTGGGCGGCTCAAGACGCAATCACGAAGATATCGTCGGTTGACCTGGCGGCGACTGAGCTTCAGGGCTTCCCGTCGCGCTATGCCTTGCTTGACCCTATGGCCGAGAGCGACGACGATATCGACGCCGACTTCGGCGACGACGGGCCGGGCACTCAGGCGGGCGACCGCGACGGGCTGACTTCGGCGACGACCGGCTCAAGCAATCTCAAAGACTTACCAGGCACGACGAAGCTACTGGCCGGCGTCAAGAGCGTTACGCAGCTTGCGGCGGTCGACTCGGGGCCTATGCTCGCGAAGCTCGAGTGGTGGGTGCGCAGCATGGCGACGAGCACCGGCGTGCCTTTCTTTGAGTTTGACGCGGCCGGCGTACAGCCGAGCGGCGAGTCGCGGCGGCGCGCTTCGGCGCGACTTATCAACCGGGCTAAGAAAGCGCAGCGCGCTCTCGGGGCGGCGCACGTTCGCCTCGTCGAGACGTTGCTTGCCGCCTTCGGCATTGACGCGGCGAGCGCCGGCGTAAGGGTCGCATGGCTACCGGCCGAGGTCGCTAACGACGTCGAAGGCATGGCGCTAGTGAAGGCCAAGACGCGGGCGGGCGTGCCGCTGAGAGACGCGCTAGTCGAGGCGGGCTACTTGCCCGAGACGGTCGACGGCTGGCTCGAGATCGCGCCGCGTAGCCTTGACGAGGTCGAGGCGATCGCCGGCACGCTGGCAGAGCTCGGCAAGGCGGCGACGCTGGGCGTCGTCAGCGGCGAAGAGTTGCGGGCACTCTTGCCCGACGTGCTTACGGGCGCGGTCGGCGAAGGCTTGCCCGCTGCCGTTGAGCCGGGGCTACCGCTTGCGCCGCTTGAGCCGCAAGGCCCGACCGACGCCGACGCGATCGCGCTTGAGTTGGCGCGGGCTAACGTCGCGCGGGCAAAGTTTGAGGCGGTCGGCGTGGGCGTGCGCGCTGGTGCCGACGCGCTCGAGGCGGCGGCGCTCGTCGGCCTTGACGGCGTCACCTTCCCGAACGTGCCGACGACAGTACGCATACCCGAGTCTGAAGCCGGCGCGCTTGAGGGTTCAGGCCCGGCGGCGCCTAGCCCGGCGGTCTAGCGCGTGAGCGCAGAGCGTGAGCTTGCGGCGCTTGAGGCGGCGCTGAAGTCGTCGGGCGACGTCGGCGGCTGGCTCGCCGTGGCTCGGCAGCTACGCGAGGCGCTGGCGCTCACGCCCGACGACGTCGCGGCGCTGGTGCTTAGCTACGCGCCGCCGGCGCTACGGGCAGAGCTTGAGGCCGCAATCGCGCGAGCCTTTCGGCTAGGCGTTGACGACGCGCAAGCGATCACGACCGCGCCGAGAGCGACCGCGCCAGCGATCGAGACGCGGCTCAGCGCGGGCCTTCGCGCTAACGTCGCGGCCAGTAGCAAAGACGCAGCCTCGGCGCTTGCTATCGCGCAGCGGCTTGCGCGTGCTGGCGCGCCGGCTGACACGATCGCGGCGCCCATTCTCGGCAACGCGCGCAACCTTTCGGCGCTCACGAGCGACGCGATCACGCGCGCCGGGTCCGAGGGCGTCGAGGCGGTCGCCGAAGAGACGGGCGCGGCGCTGCTGTGGATTGCCGAGACTAACGCTTGCGTGCATTGCCTGGCGCTTTCCGGCACGATCGCGCGACCCGGCACAAGTTTTGACGGCTCGGCGACGTACGGCGCTAAGCCGCTGGCCGTCTACGGCGGCTCGGTTATGACGCCGCCGCGGCATCCGAATTGCCGATGCACGCTCGAGCCGGCCGTCTCGCCAGAGTTTGCGGCGGCGCTTCGGCGTGAGGCCGACCGCTCGGTGCTGCGCGGCTTTTCGCTTGAGTCTGAGTCGATGCGCGTGAGGGTCGACGCGGCCGAGCGGCTACTCGCTGACGGCGTTGACGCGCCTAAGAGCGTGCGCGCTTTCGCTCGTGGCGCGGTGCGTAAAGGCGAGTTCCCGACCCGCGGCCGGCCTAATGCGTAGACTATGGGCAACGCTAGCCCCCGAGAAGAGAGACGTTAGACAATGAATCCAGAGACAACGGTCGACAATCGCCACAAGCTCGCGCTGCCTTACTGGGCGCGGCCGGGCTTTTCTAGCATTGTGCAGCCTGACGACGCCGGCGGCAATGACGACGAAGACCTTGACGACGACGAGGGCGACGACGAAGACGATGACGATCCCGACGCCGATAAGACCGAGGCCGAGCTACGCGCTGAGCTTGCGGCGGCGCGTCGTGCGATCAAGGCCGCTAACGACTCGAGCGCAAGCAAGCGCGGCAAGCTGAAGGCGGCGCGCGCTCGCGTGGCGGCGCTTGAGGCGGCCGGCGTAGGCGGCAAGCCGAAGCCTGACGGCGACGACGACGGGGCGGTCGACCTTGACGCGGTGCGCGCTCAGGCGACACGCGCAGCGACTACGGCCGCTAATGGTCGCATTATCAAAGCCGAAGCCCGCGGGTCGCTGAAGGCGGCCGGGATTGACCCGAAGCGCGTCGAGCGAGCGGTCGGGCTCTTGAGCCTTGACGATATCGACGTCGACGACGACGGCACGGTCGAAGGCTTAGACGAGGCTATCGACGATCTTCGTCGCGAGTGGCCCGAGCTCTTTGCAGCGGCGGCCGGGCGGCGTCGGCGCTCAGTCGCGGGCGACGATGACCGCGACGGCGCTAAGCGCAGCGGGCCGAAGTTGACGCCGAGCCAACAACAAGCAAAGGCGCTACTGGGCTAATCTGCCGCCTTGTCGGGGGTTAGGTGCTACCCTGGGCGCTAAGGTCTCACGACCCGCGCTCGGGATGAGCTCGACGGCTTTCTGCCGTCGGTAGCGTCTAAGCCCCCGAGCGGGGCGTTAGGGGGGTCTATCATGGCCCGTAACACAATGGAAGCCTGGCTTCGCGAAGAGCAAGGCAGCGAAGTAATCAAGCGCCTCGCGCAAGTCTCGGTCTCAGAATCGGCTTTCAAAAAGGTTTCGATGACTGGCACGACCAAGAGCGAGCCGCGCATGGTCGACATGGACGTCTCGGTTATTGCTAAAGGCGCAAGCTACGGCGAAGACACCGGCGCTAACGACGAGATCCTGCTTACCGCGCGCAAGTTTGGCCGCGCGCTGCGGATTGCCGAAGAAGACATCGACGACGACGTCGCCGACGTTATCGAAAGCAAGAAGACCGGCTGGGTTACCAGCTTCGGCCTCATGCTCGATAACGCCACGATGGGCACGACCGCGGCCGAGAACGGCACGACCGTGCCTTTCACCTCGATTTACCGGGCACTCGGCCAGAACAACGCAGCGACTGGCTACACAGCCAACGCGCACAAGCTGGCAACGGCCGGCGCGTTGACCTATGACGACTTCAGCGATCTTGCAAGCCTTGTCGAGTCGGGTCAGTACTTTGACGCCTCGACTTCGGCCTTCGTTGCTCACTCAAAGATCAAAGGTCAGATCCGCAAGATCAAAGACGACCAGGGCCAGCCGATTTTCACGCCGTCGCCGCGCGTGGGCGACCCCGATACTGTCTTCGGCTACCCGATTCTGTTCACGAACGGCGCGGTTACTTCGGCTACGGCTCTTGCGAGCCAGGCCGTCGCGGCAACGCCGGGCGTCGCGGGCGTCGCCGGTAACGCGCTGGTCGTCTTCGGTAACACCGAGTTCCTGCGCCTCGGTATCCGAAGCGGCCCCGAGTCTTACCTGATCCCTGGTAACGCTGGGCTCGCCGCCTTGACTGACGAGACGATCCTCAAGGTTCGCGCTCGTCGCGGGTTCGCACTCGCGCACGAGTTCGCCGTCGCGGTGCTCGAGGTCACGGTCGCGGCTTAGCCGCACTAGCCGCGCCGTCGCATATAGCGGCGGCGGCGCGGCCCTAGCCGACTGGGAGGTCGTAGCAATGACTAAAGCAAAGAACGAACAAGAGCCGAAGCTTGAGCCGGTTGAGATTGAGGGCATGGAGTCCGGCGAGGTTGAGGCTTACGAGTCCGAGACCGCGGCCAGCTACCCCGAGCACGACCTCGACGCGGCGGAAGTGCTGCGCGCGGTTATCCGCGGCGACGGCGTGCTCGTGCTAACACTGGCAGCGCCGCGCAAGTAACGGCCCTTAAGCTGGGCGACGGGCGGCGCCTCGGGGGTGCGCCCGTCGCCCATTATCGAAAGGCTAGACCGTGTCAGAGTTTGCAACTGTCGCCGAGGTGCTGGCGCTTACCGGCGCGACCGTGACAACCGCGCAGCGCTCTCAGGCGGCGGTCGTAATCGAGATGACAACCGGGCTAATCGAAGGCACCTTAGAGCATCGCTCAGACATTAGCGACCGCGATCGTTACTGGCTGCGCGTCGCGTGCGCCTATCAGGCGGCTTGGCTTTTGAGCCAGCCCGATTTTCTGACGCGCGACGACGTCACAAGCTTGAGCCTTGACGGGCAGAGCGCGAGCGGTAAGGCCGACTGGCTAGTGCTGTCGCCGCTGGCTCGCCGAGCCATGAAGCGCCTATCGTGGCGCGGCACGCGCACGCTTTACAACGAGCCGACCGAGCGAGACGTTGACGCGGCGATCCGTCGCCACGCCTTAGACGGCTCGCGCGATCATCCCGGCGAGTGGATGCCCATAGGGTCAAGCTCGTGATAAAGGCGACGACGACGCTCTCGCTCTTGCGCGGCACGAGGCTAAACGACTTTGGCGACGAGGTCGACGACGACTCGGGCGCGGCGATCGTCTCGGGCGTGCCGGGCTCGCTCGTGGAGGTTTCGCGGCGCATAGATGACCCCGTGACCGGGGCGTGGGTTGAGGTTTCGCAGCTGGTCGCGCGCTTTACGCCGGGCACCTTCCCGGCCGTCGCGGGCGATCGCGTGCGCGACGAGACTACGGCCGCGCTTTACTGGGTGCGGCGCGTCAAAGCGACGCCGCGGTCTATTGGCGGGCTAGGTGCTTTACGCTTAGATATGAGCCGCACAAGGCCCGAGTAAATCGGGCAGCACGGCATAACACGACGCGACCGTAGAGGGGGCGAGCATGACGGCACGGATACGCATTACCCGAGTGATCGCCGCTGACGAGGTGGCAGACTTGATAGAGCCCGCCATGCGCCGGCTACTCAACGCCATGCATCGCCGCGCTCAGCGCGCCGTGCCTAAGCGTACCTTCACGCTTCACGACACCCTAGAGACCGAGATAGAGGTCGAGGGCTCGCGCATTGTCGGCACGCTCGCCGCTGGCGGCAAGACGGCCGCGGCGCCTCGAGGCGCAAAGTACGCGCTCTTCATTGAGCAAGGCACTAGCCGCATGAGGGCGCAGCCTTACCTTCGCCCGGCGCTCTTACAGTCGCGCAGCGCCGACCTCAACTTCAGCGGCCAGCCTGACAGGCCGCGCGGGGGTGGCTCGTGACTTTGATTCCCAACCCCGAGCTAGTCGCCGGCGCGTGGCTTGTGCAGCGGGTCGGCTTCAGCGTCGGCCAGGTTGCGACGTTGCTGCCTAAAGACGTCAACGCCTGGCGCGCTGGCGGCTTCGTCGTCGTGGCGGCGCTCGTCGGCGGGTCGGCAGATATCGACACGCCCGAAAGGCGTCAGGCCGTTGTGCAGGTCGACGCTTACGCAGCGCCCGCGAGCGAGGGCGGCGGGCGGCCTCAGTGGAACCTAGCCGCGCAGCTTGTCGAGCGCGTGAGGGTCGCAACCGAAGGCGGGCAAGTGTACGGCCAGGCGGTCGCGCTTTCGTCGCTTTACGGCGGCGCCCGCGTGCTTTCGGTTTACCTTATAAGCGAGCCGCGCCGCGTGCTCGACGACGTCGCAAGCTTCGCCCGGTTCACTGTAGACCTGGCGATTGACTGGGTTAGAGAGTAGGCGAGACCGTGGAGAAGTTGCGAAAGATTGAAACAAGCTTCGGGCTGAGCGTCGAAGTCGGGGCGGCAGAGCTTGCCGACCTGACGGCGCAAGGGCTCGTGAAGGTGTCTAAGCCTTCGGGCGCGACGGGCAGCGCAGATAGCGCCGCCGATAAAGCCGCGAAGGCGGCCGACAAGAAAGGGGCGGGCGAATGACCGTTACCAGTAGCAACCTTATCCAAGGGCCGGCGACGCTTTTCGTCGGCGTCTTCGGCGTAACCGAGCCGGCAACGATCGCGACCGCGCCCGGCGTCGGGTGGACTAACCTCGGCGGCACGCGCGACGGGGTCGAGCTCACGATCGCGAAAGAGTACGCGGTGCTTTCGGTCGACCAGATCGTTGACGAGATCGGGCGCACGGTCACCTCGCGCATGGTCTCAATCACGACAACTCTCGCAGAGGCGACGCTCGCCAACCTCGCGCGAGCAATCAACGAGACCGCGCCGACCGCCGGCGTCTTCACGCCCGACACTAACGCCGCGGCCTTCACGCCGCCCTACCAGGCCATCATTCTCGACGGTCTCGCGCCTGGCGGCTTTCGTCGCCGCGTCATTGTGCGCAAGGTGCTGTCGACCGACTCGGTCGGCATGGCCTACCAGAAAGACGGCATGACCGTTATTCCCGTGACCCTCATGGGTCACTGGGTCAGCACTTCGGTCGCGCCGTTTAGCATCACCGACGCTTCGGCCTAGCACGCGGCGGGGCGGTCGCTCTGGCCGCCCCGCTCAACCCCCGAGAATTGAAAGAGGCAACAATGACCAGCACCAGCCGCGACGAGCCCGTCGTAACCTTTGCCAAGCGCGACCCAGCAAGCGACTGGGCGACCAGCGACGAGCGCGTGCCGCTCTTTACCGTCGAGCGTGACGGGCAAGAGCCGCGGGTCTATTCCATGCCAGCGAAGCCTAACGCCGGGCTGACGCTTGAGTATCTGCGCCAGGGTCGCAAGCTCGGCGCAGAGCTTGCCGCCTCGTGGATTATCGAGACGGCGATCGGGGAAGAGGGCTACGACGCCCTCGTCGACGAGCTCAGCCGTCACGACGGCAACCCTCAAGAGTTGCTGCGCTTGCTCATTGAGCGCATCCAGGTCGTTGCTATGGGCGGCATCGAAGCAAAAAAAGACTGACCGGCCTAGAAGGATTAGCAGAGAGAGGGGGAGAGATTGCCTGGGTGCTTGACTATCTCGAAGACGTCGCTAGCGACCTGTCGGCCTTTCATCGGGTCGACGACTGGCGCGCGCTTGACGGCCCGCGATTCTTTTCTCTCTGCCATAGGCTCGCCGCCTATGCCGGGGTTATGCAAGCCCGCGTCGTCGCCGAGCAAGAGGCCGCAAGCAACGGGCCGCAGCGCGGCGCAAGCGGCGGCAACGTGGCGCGAGTGCCCGAAGAGGTCGCGCTTGCTGGCCTTGTCGCTGACGGCTGGCTTGAGAGACGAGAGGGCTAACTAATGAGCGTCAAGATCGCCGAAGGCGTCGTCGAGATTACGGCCGACGCGAAAGGGGTCGGCCGGCAAGTTGCTAGCGACCTCGACGCCGCCGGGCCCGAGATGCAGAAAGCTGGCGACGGCATCGGGCGTAAAGTCTTCGGCGGGCTCGTCGGCGCGTGGGCCGCTATCGGCGGCGCGCAGATTGTGGGCGGCTTTCTCACTGGCGCGATCACTGGCGCGAGTGACCTCAACGAGACGCTAAGCAAGTCAAATACAATCTTCGGCGAGTCGGGAAAGTTTGTCGAAGAGTTTGGCAATCAAGCGTCGCGTCAGATCGGCCTAAGCAAAGAGGCCGCGATCGCGGCGGCGGCGGGCTTCGGCGATATGTTTACGCAGCTAGGCTTTGCCGAAGAGGCCGCGGCCGGCATGTCGCTACAGACTTTGCAGATGTCGGCCGACCTCGGCTCTTTCAATAACCTCGAGACGGCCGACGTCGCCGACCGGATTAGCGCCGCCTTTCGTGGCGAGTATGACTCTTTGCAAGCGGTCATCCCTAATATCAACGCGGCGCGCGTTGAGTCTGAAGCGCTAGCGGCGTCGGGTAAAGAGCTCGCGTCAGAGTTGACGGCGCAAGAGAAGGCGACCGCGGTGCTCGCGATCGTTCAGAAAGACGGCGCCCGAGCTATGGGCGACTTCAAGAAGACGAGCGACGGCGCGGCTAATCAAACGAAGATCGCGACGGCAGCGCTCGCCGACCAACAAGCAAAGCTAGGCGGCGTACTATTGCCGGCTTACGTCGGCTTTCTCGGCTTTATCAATGGCACGGTTTTGCCGGGCTTCGCTAACCTCGTGACTTTTATCGGCGAGAATAGCGACATGCTGCTACAGCTAGGCGGCGTCGTGCTAGCCGGCGCGACGGCTTACGGCGTAATCACAACCGCCATGAAAGTACACAGAGCCTTTCTGATAGCCAGCGCCGCCGCTACCGGCGGGCTGACGATCGCGCAGTTTGCGCTCAACGGCGCGCTCTTGGCTAACCCTATCGGGCTAGTTATTATCGCGATCACGGCGCTCGTCGCGGCGATCGTCGTCATTGCCACTAAGACGACTTTCTTCCAGGACGCCTGGGCGGTTATGTCTAAGGGCATCGGCACGGCGTTTAGCTTCGTGTGGAATAGCGTACTCAAGCCGGTTTTTACGGCGATCGGCGCTGGGTTTACTTTCCTTTTTGAAAACGTAATCAAGCCAGTAGCTACCGCCATGATGATAGTCATAGGGCTCTGGGCGGCGCTCTTCACTTTTGTATGGCAGTCGCTACTGAAGCCAGTCTTTGACGCGATCGGCGGCGGCTTTCGCTTTTTGCTAACGAATATCTTTGAGCCGGTCGGCAAGGGCATGGGCGTGGCCTTCGGGCAGATAGGCGCGGCGCTCGGCGTGGTGTGGAATAGCATTATAAAGCCAGTCTTTACCGCGCTCGGCGACGC
>Ga0222711_1000531_pt1 | contig 10905 bp, 23 predicted proteins | sample AntAcemetage1699_FD_179814 | JGI IMG/M metagenome (GOLD analysis project Ga0222711, IMG submission 179814) | Saline water microbial communities from Ace Lake, Antarctica - #1699 | ecosystem: Environmental > Aquatic > Non-marine Saline and Alkaline > Saline | place: Antarctica: Ace Lake...
AAGACCATGAAATACAAGGTACTCCCTTCTCGTCCCAGGCTAATAAAGCATATCCTTTTAGATCCATCTTCTCCATAATCTGGAGACATGCATCATTTAAACCTAAAACTACTTCATCATCTTGTTTTTGTTCTACTTCTTTAGAAGTAGGTGGCCTATCTTTAAAAGGTCTATACCGATTAAGAGTAATAATGTTTGTCTTTTTTTGTATATTTTGTTTGTTCATAATCTTCATCGTCAGGATCATCGGGGTGTGTTACTAAAAAGCCATCACGAATACGCATTAAAGCTTGAACGCAAGTATCGTGTATGTCATCATGCTTTCCATAAGGGAAAGATCCCGATTCATCTAATACACTTTTAGTCCAATCTTCGTCCATTGTAAAGACTAACCCACCTTCGAACATGGGAGCAATAGCATGAGTTCTTGAAACTTTATCTCTATCTGGATTAAATGTAACTACAGGAACTCCTGATCTTCTCATATCTTGTATAAGAGATTGACCAGAGGCTCGTTGCTCAATCAGTACTTGATCGGGTTTCCATTCTTCGAAACTCTCTTGTGCTCTCTTTCTTAAATCAGGATACTCTAATCTTTCTTTCCATGCGTCTAATAATATTGCTGCAGCGTAAGGTACATTATTTTCATCACGAGCATTGAATACTCCCCAAGTAGTGCAAGCTGAAAAGTCAGCAGAACTTTTTGTAGAGAAGGCAGTATCATAAGATTGAAGTACATAAGATAACGAAGGGATTTTTTCTCCATCATAAATATTCCACCACTCTCTTTTGATAATGGATCCTTCATCATTACTTGGCTGCTGTTGATAAAGAGCTTGCCATACACGTTGACCGACTGTATCTTTAATTTTTTCTAAATCTTTTTTAGAATAAGCTTCTGGCCATAAAGCGTTACCTTTATCATCGATAGCAGGAAGGTCTAAAACTTTCCAATCTTCTTTACTCTCTGCTAAAATGTGGCCTGCTAAATCATCTTGATGCCATCGTGTTTGAATAATTATAATTTTTCCACCGGGTTGAAGTCTAGTGTAAGCGACTGACTTATACCATTCTACTAAATTTCTTCTTTGTGTCTCGGACTCAGCATCTTCTCTACCCTTTATAGGATCATCGATAATAAGTAGATGAGCACCTCTACCTGTAATCGCTCCACCGGCGCCGACAGCAGAATAAGTTCCACCTTGCATAGTGTGAAATCGTTTAGCTGAACTTGAATCAGCACGCAAGCCAACTTGTGGAAAGACACTATTAAAATCTGGAGAAGCTATCTGATTACGAACTTTACGACCAAAGTCATCAGCAAGTTCCTGAGCATAAGTAGATTGAATTACAAACTCTTTAGGATTATTTCCTAGATACCATGCTGGAAAGAACTCTGAACAGAGCATAGACTTTCCATGCCTTGGTGGCATAAAGACTGCTAATCTATTTATCTCTCCTTTTTCTAGAAGCTCTAAATTTTTTGCAATTAATTTTATATGTGCGGGATCCTTGTATCCAGGATATACATGCTTTGCATAATCTAACAAACTATCTCTCGATTTAGAAGTTGATAGTATCTTAGTTAAATGTTCAATGACTTCTGAAGCTCTTGGATCTTTAGTCTTTTTGTATATCTGAATAGCTGACTTTAACTTTTCCTTGATCTGGGATTTTTGCATTTTGTTTTCCGGCTCCTATCGCACCCGCTTTTTGATACTCTAAAAATTTTTCTTCTAATTTAATAAATGGTTTAATCTCTTTTTTAGTAATTTTTTTCCAATGTAAAGAAGATTGTCCAATTTTATCAAGGAACCAAGATAACTTACTTGCGTCCGCAAATCTGGCATTTACCATTTTTTGATGATGAAGATCACCTTCTTGATCAGGGTTCCCTTCTTTATAAGTTCTTTCTTTAAAGACTTCGTCATTATTGTTACCAGTAATATCTGCTCTATCGTGAAAAACTTTTATATCAACGTCTTGCATTATATCTAACATGTAAGCAACCTCAGAGACCCATGCATCATTTTGACCATGGAGACTTATGTGATCTAAACATCTAAACCAATCATAAGGTATAATGGGAAAGATACTATAAGGATGTCCTGTTTGTTCTTTTACTTTAAGAAGCTTGAATTGTCCATCAAACTTACCGATTTCTAAATCCCAATTTTTAGTTTCCATAATTGCATCGTCATTAAAGAACATTATCCAGTTACCTTGAGCATAGGCTCCTAGAGCATTATTATATAAATGTAAGTTCTCATATCCTTGTCTTGGAAATTTTATTACAGACCTAGCTGGATGTTTATCTTCTTTTAAAAAATCTATTGTAGCTTGATCATCATCATCTACTCCATAAAGTAGTTGAATTTTTGAGGGATCAGAAGCATTATCTAATAATGATTCTCTACATTTTTTAAGCAAAGATATCCTTTTTCTTGTAGGAAGCAAAATCGAAATAGTCATATGTTTATTTATTTCGTTTTAGATACTATAGAAACAAAAAAGTTGCCCACCATCACCCCTATTCAAGTAAGTCTCCCTACCAATGAATATCGCCTAGTTCTTTTATATAAACTTATATAAAAAAAATTTTTTTTTTACACAAAAATTTATACACATTTAAGCCATTCATCACTCTATCTCTCTCTTTCTCTACTAAAGAGTAGATTTCGTTTTTAAACTTTATACGATTAAAAATCGTTAAACTTAATACGTTTTTATTTTAGCTAATTATTAAAGAGAATAAGAAAATTTAGAAAAGAAAAGATAAAAAAAAAGCGTCTATAAATTAATATAGACGCTTAATTCTTTTAGTTAGATTTAAAGACTATTAACTAAATTACGAAAATATTTATTATTCTCGATAATCTCGTTCGATACTTTATTTTCTTTTATATAAGTATCGTTAGAATTTAATAAATCTAGATATAAATTCTTTTTACTTTTATCTAAGTAAGAATTTAAATCTATTAATAGATTTACTTTTTTAAATCTATTATTTTTAGTAGTATCGTATTCTATATCTATTTTACGATAATTATTATTAAACGCTAACGCTATATTAGTCGATAATTTAGCGTTCTCGTAAATATCGTAACTTTTACTTTTACTACGCTTATTATTAACTAATCTAAATAATAGTTTTTTATTAGCGTATTCTCTAAAAGATAAAGAAATTTTATTCTCTACTATCTTTTTTTCTACGTTATTTTCGATTATTTTTTTCATCTTTTTTTTCTACTTTCTATTTCTTTTAAAAACTCTTTTAATATAAAAAGATTTTATTTTTAAAAGATAATAGAATTATCTATTATTTTTTAATTAAAGTAAAATAAAAAAACGTTAAATTCTAGTATAAGTAGAAACTATTTTGTTCTCGTTTCGTTCTCTCTTTATTCTTATTATTCTAGTATAAGTAGAATTTCATATTAGTTAATAAATAACTATTATAAATAATAAAGCTAATAGAATTAATAATAAGTCTTTAAAGTATAAAATCATAATTAGTCTAACTTTCTTTTTAATTAATAAAATTAATTAATAATCTATTTTAAAAAAAAAAAAACGTTTTAATATATTTTTAAGTTACGGAAGGTCTAGAGCTTTTTCTAACAATTTTTTTATTATATTCTGATCCCTATTGCTCAATACTTTTTTCTTTCCTCCTTGATCAACGGTGATCAAGTCAATCAAGTCAAGTCAATCGAAGGGGCGATTTTTTCGCCCCCTCATAATTTATTATTATAAGCTTGATACTATTTGCTCGAAGTATTTTTGATTGTTTATAATACTTTGAGGTACTTTATTATCTTTCATAAACTCTCTGTTAGATGAAAGCATTTCCTCATAGAGCTTCTTTTTAGATTTAATGATATACTGAGGCACATCTACTAACACATTAGCTTTTTTAAATCTAAGGTTAGCGGTTGTATCGTACTCGATATCCACTTTTCTATATTCATTATCGAAGGCTTGTTTGATAGTTGAACTAAGTCTAGCTTTTTCATAAATGTTGAAAGACTTAGATTTATTTCTTTTAGGATTGAACAATCTAAAAAGAACTTTTTTGTCTGCTATTCCTCTAAACGATAGAGGTATTTTGTTTTCTACTAACTTTGTCATATATTTCTTCTTTCTGTTTTAGTTAATATCTGTACAGTATAGATATTTTTATACACAATTAAACAAGAATATAATTATATTGTTGTTGATATATATACTCCTGATCCTCGTTGCTCCATCTTGCGCCTTTGATCCCTACTGATCCTTTGATCCTTGCTGATCAACTAGGCACAAGCACCACAAGTCAAGTCAATCAAGTCAATGACTGCGGCGGCGTGTTATTGTATGTTGTGTGTTATATTATATTATTGTATGTTGTGGTCTTTCTCTATCTTGTCTAGGTATGTTGACATCTCATCATCGTTCATTGCGTCAAGTGTACTATGTTGTACTTCTTTCTTCTCAATCAAAAACCCTAACAGTTGGGCCTTCAACCTTATCGCATTGACCGCGGCGGAATATTGTTTCTTGCTACAAGCATCTTTGTACACCACATCTAGCTTTTCGACCTCTTGAGACACGCTTTCACCTGTCAAGCGCCTCGCATCAACCCTTAATCTATCGATGTACTGGATAATCTTATCTTTCTTTAAGTTTCTTGCGGCTTGTACATGAGCAGAAGTTTCAGAGTAACCTGCGTCAACAGCACTGGTTCTTTTACCTTTTCCTTGTGCTATACCCTCACAGAACTTCTTTTCCATTGAGGTTAAGGTTGCTTCGTTAGTCTGATGAATCTGGTCTATAGTTATCGCCATAATTATCCTACTATAACGATTATTTTATGATTGTAAATTAAAGATTATTCTCTTGTATGATTGTTTCTTCTATAAAATAATGGTCGTGATATTGTTTTCCGTTGTCGATAGTATATAGATAATAACTTCCTAAGGCGCTATCGTGCTCTAATTCGAATGTGCCAACCTTTTTATTATTATAGAAGATGTTTCCACCTTCTTCTTCGTATCCACACTTATCTATTACTTTACCTTTTTTATTTTTAAGAATTAAACTCATGATTGTCTCCTATATTATATTAATTTCTACTTCTTTGATTACGCATGTCTCACCAGTATTACTCTCTACGAAATCTCTGTGTTCTTCTGCTGATGCTTTATCTAAGAAAATAGAAATTGATTCGTATTGCGACTTTTCTTTGTTGAAATCTAAATTAAATCTACTAGGAAATGCCATATAAGTTACTGGGTCTTGACTGATTTTTTCTTTAGGTCTAAAATCTAAATTATTAACTATGTAGCCCCATACTTTCTTTTTAGAAATGTCCATACTTTCTCCTTTTTAGTTAGTTTTTACTAAATTTAAAAATATAGAATATTAATCTTTGTTATACCAAGATATTTCTTTTAATGTATCTTTGTAAACTTGATTATCCTCTGGATACTTACTTATTAAATTATTGAGTGTTTTTCTCTCTGATTCAATAGTGTTGTAAGTTTCTTCTTCTATAGTGATGGTAACTTTTCTAATTGTTGAATAATCTTCGTTAGTGCTGCTTGAATCCCATTCTGCGTCCGCTTCTGCTTCTTTATGCGAAGTGTATATAGGTAAGATTTCTGGTCTAAAATCTTCTTTTTGTTTGATATCCATTTCTGGTTTTAAGAAGATAGTATTGTGTAATCTTTTATTTGTATCTATTGGTTGAGTATCTTTATCGTTAAATTTTAAAACGATGTATCCAGTATATTCCATTAGGCTCTCCTTTTTAGTTAGTTTTTAATTAATATAAAAATATAGAATAGAAACTAAGGTTATACAATATGTTTTATTTATTTTTCCATTCTGGATAATCCTTGTATATTTGAGGCATGTTTTTCTTTATCATTCTTGAAACATCTACTTTTGATATATTATAATATTTTTGTCCATCAACAGGATATCTCCCTGTTTCGTCCATTGTAGGATCGACTATATATTGTCCATCGAATTCGAACCCTAACATACCATCTGATATTTCACTGATTCTTGGAGATTTTTGAATGCTATTCATTTTAAAATCTTTAGGTAATACAGTTTTGTTGTGTGATTTTACGTCTATAAATTTACTCATACTCCTCCATCTCTTGTTGCTTTTACTTGTGCGTCTACTCGTTGAACATTTCTCTCTCTTTCGTGATATTCTTCTCGTTTGATACGGTCGATTTCTGTAAGGCAACTAGCTTTTCCATCAACATTTAATATCTTATTAAAAGTTGTAATGGTTTTACCTTCTAACTCTATCTTCCACACATTATCTTTTTCGAAGATATCATACCCTCGATATATTCCTTCTAATCGTTTCATATGTCTCCTTTATTAAAATTTAACTTATTTAAATAAAATAAATAAATAATAACAAAATTATACAATATTATTCTATCGTTTGACTATTAAGATGTAGTGTAGATATATCGCAAGTATTAGGGTCTACATCGGTAATCATTCTATTATGAGTTTCCTCTAATCTTTTACTAATGATTCCTACTGTATAATGTAATAAGGGAAACTGTTCTTTTCTTATTGCCATTACATCAAAGTCTTTTAACACTTTTTCTTGTTCTTCACTAACATAGATAGTTAGTTTTTTATATTTGTCCGCCATTATTATGCTCCTTTATTCGTTGAGGTATTACTTTATCCATATCGCATTGATCGCAACACACGCCTTCTTCGTATTTTGCTAGTGGTTCAGGATTATTTCCCCAGCCAACAAAACTTTCTTTACATAAAACACAAACTTGTGAATTATCTCTATCCATAGCTTTCGCTTCTTCAGAATCCATAGGATCTCTCATTATTGGTTTATCAGCCATTTAATCGTACCTCCTCTATTGGTATTACTTTAATTCCATAAGGCATAAGTTCAGGTTGTTCTTCTGGAGTTTTCCATGCTGCCTTATAAACAATCATATTTTTCTTAAAATTGGCAATATATTTAGAATATTCTACAGGAGACATTTCTTTTTTATATTTATCAAGCCAAGTTCTCGCTACAACATCTGATACACAAGTTTTAGACATATATTTCTTCTCCTTTCTTAATTTTATCAACAACTTTATCTACTTTTGCTTTATCAATCTTAATAGGTCTTTCAAGAAATACATTACCTCTTATAGAAGTATTTTCTAATGTAGTTCTATCAATAAGGCCTTGTCTTTTTTCTAGTTTGTCAAAACGATTATTCCACCATTGTCTATAACCTTCTGTAGCTTTTTTATTTACAGGAGCATTATTACTAATAGCATTTTCTCCACATAACATTTCGTAATTTAATTTACCTATACATAAATTACTAATTTCAATGGTATCATCTTTAATTAAACCATAGACTGTTTGCCAGTCCATCTTTTCTTTACTTGTTCTGGTAAATAATTCACCAGTAGTAAGAAGTAAGTGTTGTTCGTACATATTCTACCTTTCTATTAATTTATCTTAAAATTAAGAATAAAATATTTTTTAGCAATTAAAACAATATTATTATAAGGGTTGCCATTTACCATTTTCTTTATAAAACATTTTAGTATGTCCATTTCTAAAAGCCATAATTTCTAATGGATCAAAATCTAAATTACCATAATACATTCCATATTCTTTATCTAAATCATCGTCATCACAAGTATAAAATTCTACACCCGTGTCGACTATTTTAGTGTAATGATTTCTCACTCTTGTATCATTTAATCTAACAGCAAAACCTTCTGTCATATCTTTAGATTGAAGCCTAATCCAGGAGGGAATACTTTTAAAATAATATGCCCAATCAAGTTTATCTTTTTCTACCATTTATCACTCCATAATCTTAATAAGACAATTGATACAATCATTGCTAATAAAAATAATTCCATTATAGCAAATCTCTTGATATATGTATTTCAGGACATAATCTATTAATAAATGTTAATAAATACCACACTGCTAAATCGTATTTAGCACCTCTAGTTTTACAAAAGTGAAAAGATATATCTTGCTCTTTGTAATTTCTCTCTGCTTCTGTAGTTGCTTTTTGAGTAAAGAAAAAAGTTTCGCAACTTCCATCGAACACTATATTATCAATGCTAGAACTATCTTCAATAAGATCACCAGCAACTGGTTTTACATATTCCTCGTATTCTTCTTTGATTATTTTCCACTTACCTTGTGGTATATCTGTTTTCTGTCTCCAATAGTTTGTATATCCCATATTCTTCCTTTCTAGTTAAATGGTAACGAATAGAAAAATGAAAACAAAACTATTCGCTACCAATATTATAAGTATAATTTAAAGATTATCAAATTATACCGTATAATTATTTTTTAAGAGTAAATGTTGCTTTAGCAGATTTGCCTGCTCTGCCAGCTTCATCTATAATTTCTACAGCAACAAAGCCTCTTTCTCTATCCCAATCAAGGTCGATAGTCTTTCCGCCGTTTGCTAAAAAATCTCTAATCTTTAAACCGTTTTTGTAAAGATTAAATCTTTTCCAACCACCACAGCCTTCTCTCTTAGGGTTTTTATCTACACATATCTGAATTCTAGAATCCTTATCATATTTATAAGTTCCCTTATAATCTTTAGGATCCATAGCTTTAACCTTAGCTTTAGGTTTAACTACCTCAGATTTTGTCTTTTCAGTTACTTTAGGCTTTACGGCCAGATTTATATTACTCATATTCTACCTTTCTAGTTATTATTAATTATTCTTACTCTAATTTGCTCTATTTAATTAATATACAATAAAATAAAACAATAAACAAAAAGAGTAAAAATCACTTCTACTATACGGTATTATAAATAAATATTTAAATAAACAGAAAAAAGTCCTCACGGCAGCCTCGGGTTAGAAGAAAAGGTATTGGAGGTATTGGCTCCAGTAAAGTGCCAATACCAGTACTATCCTTTAGTACCAATGATAATAGTCAAAAGGTATTGGTATTGGCTCTTTTGAGATTATTTGAAATATTTTTTTTTATTTTTATATTTCTATATAGTATAAACCACAAGTATGAATATGACAGCTAACACAAATAAAATAAAATCTAGAAAATATAAAAACACTTAATTATCCCTTAAATAAGTTAAAAAACTCTTTATATATAGAATATATCTAATGAGTACAAGTATTACTACTGTTCGTTCCTATTTAATTCAAGAACAGATAATACTCCTGAAACAACGTCACTTGCTGCAGCAGTAATTGATAAACTTTCTGATTCCTGAAGGATCAACGGCCCTTTTAACAAGTTTGTTGAAGTATTACTCAAGATAGTTTCCACAGCAGTATTATAACTTGTTGTTAAATTATTTGCTGTAACAGTAACTTGTACATTAGCTCCAATATTAACAGCTTGAAGTGTTTTAATAATAGCTCGTGTATCAGCAGGTACAGAATAAAGTAAATTAGCTCCTGTATTAGCTAAAGCAAACATTTCATTTTTATAAATATTTGCCATCTATCCTCCTAATAACCATACTTGTCTTTCTCTCTCATCATTCTGGTCTTTAGGATAAGTAGAGTTTAAAATTTTTACCATGTCTTGTAAGTCTTCAATTAATTGATTAAATTCATTTGCTGCATACTTTTCAGGTGCAGAGTTTAGTCGTGAGATAGGTATCTTAGCCATATAGCTATGGTAATTTAAAACTTATAATTTGTACAGTAGAACTATTTGTGTTCTACTACTTCTTTAATTTCCCGTTCAACAGTTTTTACCTCTTTAGAGATATTTACCATTTCAACAGTAACCGCACCATTAGAAAGTAATTCGCTAGCCCACTTGGCTTCTAGCTTCATCTTTTGGTTCAGTTTTTCCATCAGAGCTTCGCTCATATTTGTACTCCTCTATAGTCAGATAGTTGGCGTTCTCGGGTTGATCTTTAGTTTGATCTTCCCATTTAAAGGTACCAACGTGCTCAGCCCACAGAGCCTTTGATGCTGCATCTAAACTGTCAGCTTCAACAAGCCCTTTGGCGTAATAACCACAACGCCAAAACTGAAAATATACTAACATTATATGAAACTGTTAGCATGTTTTAGTGTTTTTGTAAAGCTAATTAAACCAGTGTGGTGTCTGATTTTTCCATGTAGCAAACTCACGTTTGTGAGCTCTGTAGAAACCACGGTAAGCAGTAATAGAATCTTCTCTTTTACAATCGTCAGGCATACATTGTGGTGGTTCTAAAAAACCTACATTGTAATCTATATTATCAGGCAAGCCAGATAATTCACCTCTTAACTTTTTCCAAGTCAAGTGAACTTTGCCATACCGATGAGTATATTCTACACAAAGATAATGCCACAATTTCCATAACCATTCGTAATGCTCGCTTGAAGAACGAACCCATATATTCGATGGATGATTTACATGAGAAGCTTTATAAATGAGAGTATCACGCTTGTAATCTAAAGTCCATACTCGTACTTGCGTTTTACCACTCTTGCTTGATCCACGGCCCTCTACGCCATCTAAAAGCCTGTGTGCTGTCGATAGTAGCTGCGCATATTCTATAATCATTTTAAGAACGTGCTTATCGCAATGATAAGTTGCGCAGATATCTGGATCTTTATGTAAATAGAAGATGTTCATTCTTTTTATACTCCTTTGCTTTTTTTTCACTTATAAAAAATTTCTGAGTAAATGACTGATGATTAAGCATCTCTATTAATTTATCAAGTTTTATTTTTTTAATTTTTTTATAGCCATTTTTAGAAACCCATACATGTATATTATTCATTTTAGTACCACTGATTTTTACCATCGATGACTATGTTTTCTATTTTATGGACTTCTCTATTAGGACTATCTTCATAATAACTATCTTCAATAACTTTTAGTCCATAAATTCTTTCGTCAGAAAAAAT
>Ga0222711_1000534_pt1 | contig 10860 bp, 13 predicted proteins | sample AntAcemetage1699_FD_179814 | JGI IMG/M metagenome (GOLD analysis project Ga0222711, IMG submission 179814) | Saline water microbial communities from Ace Lake, Antarctica - #1699 | ecosystem: Environmental > Aquatic > Non-marine Saline and Alkaline > Saline | place: Antarctica: Ace Lake...
GTTCTACTGTAATGCCAGAAAGAACCAGCTTGTTTTGTCCGTGCCAATTAGTAATAAGTTCATCGATTCCAAGCACTTGAGATCTTGAAACGGCCATTGCGCCTGCCGCAATTGCAGTCTCGAACAATACCCTTCGGCGCAACCCTGGTAGCACTGCGATAAGCCCTGAAATCGATAACTTAGTTTCCGTGCTTGAACTTGAAACAGTTATCTCTAAAGCCAGCTCACTGGCCATCACAAACAAAACTTCGTCCGACTCACTCGCAAGGTCGGCCGTCCTGGCTAGGGCGCCGGCGAAACCGGGTCCGAGCTCGGCTTCCAGGGTGTCAAGTAGCTGGCGAATACGAACCCTGGTGAACTTGGGGTCTTTATTATGTGGGTCCTGCCAGGGTTCAATGCCTTGGTCATTACAAGCTTGCAAAAGCACCTCGCGCTTGATGCTAAGCAGGGGCCTGACTAGTTTTTTAGCTTCGTCAAAATCCTGCATGCCCGCAATGGAACGCAAGCCCGAACCTCTGGTCAGCCCCAGCAGCACAGTCTCGGCCTGATCTTCAAGGTTGTGACCAAGCAATAGAACCTCTGCTCCAACCAGCTTTCGAGCACGCTCTAAAGCTTCATACCTGGCCGACCTAGCCGCCGCTTCCGGACCGCTACCTGATTCGGTGACGCTAATAGTTTCGATGACGACCGGATCTAACCCAAGTTGCTCTAGTTTCAAAGCGGTTCTGCTGGCAACTTCTTTAGATGCTTTTTGCAGGCCGTGATCAACCACGACTGCCGAAACCCGAAGACCAAGTTTTGGGCCTTCAAAGATCACTGCCGCAGCCAGGGCCATCGAATCTTGACCGCCCGAGCAGGCGACCAAAACCCGAGAGTCCGGTTCAAGATTTAACCGCTCAAGATTCTCCCGCACTGCTCTGCGAACATCAGCAACTGCCGGAGTAAGCCGATTTCTAATAACCATCACTCCCGATTCGCTAATCTTTTAGCTAAGCCTATTGAGGAGAAGCCTTGTCATACGACGTAGTTATTGAGATTCCACGCGGTTCCAGAAACAAATACGAGGTCGACCACGAAACTGGTCGAGTGTACCTAGACCGAGTTTTGTTCACTCCGTTTGTGTATCCAACCGATTACGGCTTCTTCGAGAACACACTCGGTGGCGATGGCGACCCACTGGACGCTCTTGTTTTGCTCGAGCACCCGCTGTTTCCGGGCGTCGGCGTGAAGGTTCGCGCAGTAGGCATGTTGGTCATGGAGGACGACGGTGGCGTGGATGAAAAAGTGCTCTGTGTGCCTGCCAAGGACCCTCGTTGGGACCACATTCAAGACCTAAACGATGTTCCTTCTCAAACCAAGAATGAAATTGAGCACTTCTTTTCTCACTACAAAGATCTAGAGCCAAGCAAGTGGGTCAAGATTGAGGGCTGGGCAAATAAAGAAGCAACCCAGAAGGTCATTGACGCCGCTTACGCAAACTACAAGGGCTAAGATTTCAGATTTTTGGGTTGATAACTCTAGGAACTTCTTCGCAGCGGGTTCGCAGCCAGCAGCTAGATTCAGCCCTCCGCGGAAAAGCGGGAGCCCTAATCAGAAGTGGTAGCGTCGAAGTTCTGGCAAAGAAAAAGTTTGCTAGCCCGAATTTCTTTGGAAAGAACAAGGGACGCTAGGAACATGAACTGAACGCGGGCCCCACCCGTTAGAAGGATTCCATGACCACCTACCCAAATCTGAGTGCTCTTTTTGTGAACTGCACTCTGAAGAGATCCCCCGAGCTCTCTAACACCCAAGGCCTTATTGACCTGAGCAAGTCGGTCATGGATTCGCAGGGAGTTCAAACCGAATCATTAAGGCTTGCCGATTACACCGTTCCTCCCGGAGTGAGCCTTAGCATGACCGATCAGGGCTATGACAACGATGATTGGCCTTCGATTTGGCCAAAGGTTGAAGCGGCAGACATCTTGGTGGTCGCCGGTCCGATCTGGCTTGGTGAAAACTCATCCATAATGCGAATCTTGATAGAGCGGCTCTACGCCATGAGCGGCGAGCTCAACGACAAGGGTCAGTCCCTGTTATACGGCAAGGTTGCCGGAACCCTACTAACCGGCAACGAGGACGGAGTGAAGCATGCTGCAATGTCGAATCTTTACGCCTTGCAGCACATCGGTTACACCATCCCACCGCAGGCCGATGCCGGTTGGCTCGGTGACATTGGACCCGGGCCCAGCTACCTAGATGAAGGATCAGGCGGACCAGAAAATGACTTCACTAATCGCAACACTTTGATTATGAGCTGGAACCTTATGCACTTGGCTCAACTTCTCAAGTCAAGCGATTTTTACCCAACCCGCGGTAACTCTCGCACCGATTGGGACAAAGGGATTCGTCCCGGCTTAGAAAGCTAATGCGAACCGAAGAGGTCACTTTTCCCGGCTCCAAAGCAAACCTAGCTGGCAGGATCTCTCACCCCGATGGACAAGTTGGGGCCGTGGCGGTTTTCGCACACTGCTTCACTTGCTCGAAGGACATTCCAGCCGTCACTCGAATCACCTCCAGGCTTAGCAATCACGGCATTGCGGTTATGAGCTTTGATTTCGGTGGACTGGGTCATTCTCATGGCGATTTTTCGGAAACCAATTTCTCAACCAACGTGCTGGATCTAAAGATGGCGATTGATTATCTTCAATCCCTAGATCTTTCGCCAACGCTCTTAGTCGGTCACTCGCTGGGGGGCGCAGCGGTGCTTCAAGTTGCCAGCGAGTTGAGGCAAATTGAGGCAGTGGTTACTATCGGAGCACCCTCCAGCCCTAGCCATCTGGAGGGTTTGTTGGCCGAGCACCTGCCGGAAATCGCTGAAACCGGCGAAGCAACCGTCACGCTAGCTAATCGCGATTTTGTCTTCAAGCAGCAGTTCCTTCAAGACATTAAAGATGCAGACATCTTGTCCTGCGTCAAGCTAATGAAAGCCGCGCTTTTGGTAATGCACTCGCCGCTTGACAACACGGTTGGCATTGATAACGCCGAGGAGATTTTTCAAGCTGCTAAACACCCCAAGAGTTTTGTATCGCTCGATGACGCCGACCACCTGCTTCGAAAACTGAAAGACAGCGAATATGTCGCTGACCTGATTGTTAGTTGGGCGTCTCGGTATCTAACGATCACAAAGACCAAGCAGCCAGAGGCAGAAGGAGATGGCTCTGTCGTGGTTTCTGAGGTTTCGGTAGATAAGTTCCAGCAAGATATTCTGATTGGCCAGAAGCACTCGATGTTGGCGGACGAACCAAAAGACTTCGGTGGTCAAGACACCGGACCAACCCCCTACCAGTTCTTGGCAGCCGGACTTGGAGCCTGCACCTCGATGACTATTCGCATGTATGCGAAGCGGAAGGAAATACCGCTCACCGGCATCAGCGTTGAGGTTAGCCACGATAAGCGGCATGCCGAGATTGATCCAGAAGCAAAATCAACCCACGATCACTTTGTGAGAAAGATAAGGCTCACCGGCACACTGACGGCGGACCAGCGGCAGTCGCTACTAGCAATTGCGGATAAATGCCCAGTTCACAGGAGCCTTGAGGCAAGCGCTCACATTGAAACCGTTGAGGTTAGCTAGGAATCAGTTGCGGCCGGTTTAGCTTTTTTATTACTCGGCCCAACCCACTCCCAAATCAGCATTGTCAATGTGACAAGTGCAAATCCGAAAAAGAGATCTTCAATCGGGGCGTAGACAATCCTGGTCCCGGTAATTGCTTCGGAGTTGTAAGTTACGATTTCTTGGCTGGTCAAATAGCCGTTGGTTAGTAGCTGAAAGAAGCTTATGATGGCCCACGAAATCCAAAATTGCGGTCTTGAAATAAGGCCGGATTTCATTACCGCTATGCCAAAGACGAACACCAAGATCACTGCGATTCCTGCCAGCAACGAATAGGTGATCATTTTCTGACCTTTCTGACGCGGGCAATCCAACTTTTAACCGTCGGGAAGAAGTTTGTTACCCCTTCCAATGTCAAGATGCCAGCAATCGGAATGATGATGAAAAATCCATACTCTTCGACTGGAATCCCAAAGGGTCCGTAGATACCCAGAGTGAGTTCCTCTGAGAAAAACCAGTGGCGGTTTGCAATAGCGAAGGCGTCCCAAAGTACAAAAACGGGTGCCACAAGTGCGATGGTTTTTAGGAGCCGCCTTGGGTCCCTAAGAACACGAAGACGAAATGCGAATTCCAGCCAAAAGGAAGCGAGAATAACGAACCCCAGCATCGCGAGATAGGACCATTCTCTAAACAACTCGGCTTCCCCTCCAACGCTAGGATTTCAAAGATGGTGACCTCCGAGATAAGACTGCTGAATAACCTCAGGGCATTCTCACGGTACTGCATATTGTTTGGCATTCTGATCTCACTGGTTTTTTTGAGTTTTGGTGGACTGCCTATTGGTTGGCAGGTGGTGCTCGCCCTAATTGCGATTACGGTTGGCATCCCCCACGGTGCGGTGGACCACATAATTTCGGTGCCAGACTTTGCCAGCCTCAGAATGTTCTTATTCCTAATTGGTTACCTAAGCGTTGTGGGAATTGTTATTTGGGCGATTCTCAGCGCCAATTTACTCGGCTTTCAACTTGTTGTTTTGATGAGCGCAATTCACTTTGGCATTGGGGATGCGGCTTTCATTTCCGAGCTGGAAGCTCGTAGTCCAGGTCAGACAAAGTTTCCAAAGTTGCCCTACATAATCGCCTCTGGATTCACCCCGGTCTTGATTCCACTTTCTAGCGCTCAGAGCACCGAGGCACTCAATGCAGTGAATCCGGTTCTGGTTGGTTGGGCGGGTTCAGTAACACCGTTACTTTTTTCGGGCATGGTGATCATTTCAATAGCCAGCATCATTTGGATGCTTGCTAGACAACGCATTCAAGAGGCTGTTGACCTAAGCCTGCTTTTGGTTTTGGCTCTCGTTGCACCGCCGCTAGTGGCCTTTGCCTTTTACTTTGGGTTTTGGCACGCGCTTAGACACACTGGCAGACTCTCGCTTGAATTGAAATCCGCCACCAAGCTCCACGGGCAAGACAAATCGTGGGCGGCTCTTGGCAGAGCAATTTGGGCCGGTGTGCCAGCACTTTTTATAGTGATTGTTTTCACCGTGGTGCTGGGGCTAGTTCAAGGCTTTGAGTTTGGTCAAGATCTACTTTGGTACCTGCTGGTCGTGATTTGGGCACTGACGGTGCCACATATGGCACTTACCTTGCGGCTGGACATGAAAGCCTTGCGGCCTAAGAATCCGAAAGCATCACTGAAACTCTAGGCAGTCGGTCTTCCGGCATACGGCCAAATTTCACCGTAGCGAACTGGCACAATTCTCACGGTTCTAGCAGGGTTTGGAGCTTCCAGCATCATGCCATCACCTAAGTAGATGGCGACGTGATATTTGTCCCCGGAAAAAGCAGTTTCTTTACTCCACCAAATTAGATCGCCCCGCTGAACATCCTGAAAGGGAACCAGTCTTTTCGCGCTAGCCAGCACGTTGTACTGGGCGGTGGCTGAGTGCCAACCGATATAAACACCGGCTGCCGAGTAGGCCTTCATGGTGATGCCGGAGCAGTCCCAAACATTTGGGCCTGACCCTCCGAGAACATATCTTTCACCGAGCTGCTCTTTAGCAAAAGAAATTGCAGTTTCAACCTTTGACCAATCGGGCTCTGCCACGCTGTAAAGCTCTGGAGCGGTTGGTGCGGACTTGACTAGGTTTTGTCTGCGCTCGGCCTCTAGGCCTTCGATCCGCTGGCGCTGAACATCATCTGCGGTGTCCTTCAGGGTCGCCAGCTGACTCATCATGTTGGCGCGCTGGCGCTCAGACTCATATACCTTGGCAATCACGGCATCTGCTGCCGCTTTAGCTTCGGCAAAAATCTTTTCTGCCTCAGCCTCAAAGCTCTGCAGTTCAAACCTTGCGCTGTCTAGTTCTTCGGCTAGTGATTTGGCCTGAGTTTGCTTATCAATTGCTGATTGGTAGATTGCGCCGGTGCGCTGGGCAAGCATGTCCTGCATCGTGAGCTGATAGAGCAGATCTTCTGCGTTTTCAGGATTAAAAAATAATTCCATCGAAGTGTTGCCGCTTGCTTGATCGCGATACATCTTTCCGACTATTTGAGCCAGTTGGATTTTCGCGTTTTCGGCTTCGGTCGCAGCTAATTCAACCTTGGACTGCAGGCCCTCAACCTTGGCGGCCATCTGAGCTACTGCCTCAACCGCTTGGTTGTACTGCTCATTTTTCTGAAGAGCAATTACCTCAAGAGCGTCAGCCTCAACCTGAAGGGTTTCTAGAATTCCTTCGATGCGCTCGACCATTTTTTGTTTATCTTGGACATTGGCCTTTGCGGCTGCAACCTCAGCTGCGGTTGGATAGCTAGGCACGGCATAGGCGGGCGCCAGCGCCACGCTAGTTAGCAAAATCCCCAGTCCAGCTAGAGCTGCAACTACTTGACTACGACCTAATTTCAAAACTGCTCCATCGCTTTAGGATAACTGAAAGGCTCAAGTAATGCCTGAAGGTTTTTTGAGTGTTGCTAACTCGCTATTTGACCAGTAATGTTTACCTCGGTGCTTTTGAGGTTGCCAACTTCATGGCCCCATCGTTTAGCGGCCTAGGACGCTGGCCTTTCACGCCGGTAGCACGGGTTCGAATCCCGTTGGGGTCACCAGGCGATGTCCTTAGCACCATTTTGACCCTGTAGCGCAGTTGGTTAGCGCGCCGCCCTGTCACGGCGGAGGTCGCGAGTTCAAGTCTCGTCAGGGTCGCTTCGCCTAGTGCGAATGGTGGGGTATTTCCCCACGGCTCTGTAGCTCAGTTGGTAGAGCGAACGACTGAAAATCGTTAGGTCACCGGATCGACGCCGGTCGGAGCCACATTGGAAGAAGGCGGATAGTGACCATCATTTTTGGCATACTGTCCGCCTTTTCTTATGGCTACGCGGACTTTGTCGGTGCCCTTGCTGCAAAACGAATTCGTGCTCTTGCCGCAACCACTTACTCTTTTAGCGTCGGGTTAGTTCTAGCAATCATTTTTAGCCTTTTCATCGGTGCCGATTATTCAGCGCAAACAATCCAGGCTGGAATTTATGCCGGTATCGCCGCGGCGGTCGCACTTAGCTGCCTATACGCAGGACTTGCAATAGGGCCAATCTCGATTATCAGCCCACTTACGGCAGTTATTTCCGCAATCATTCCGGTGATGGCAGATGTTGCTTCTGGGCAAGAGCTTTCCAACTTCGTGGTCATCGCGGTGGTGTTGATTTTGATTGCGGTTGTCTTGGTCGGATTTGTGCCGGGCGACAATGTGAAACTGCCCTCCCCACTGGCACTGGCCTATTCGGTTGGTGCCGGTCTGGGTTTTTCCGGAATCTTCTTGTTCCTTGACTCTGCCGCTGCTGATTCTGGGCTCGCGGTTCTGGTTGTCATGAAGGCAGTCGGATTGGTGCTGCTAATTGCTGGTCTTTTAGCGCTTTGGCTGAGGGGGCCAAAGAGTCGTTACATAGAAAAAATAACCGATTACAAACTAGCCGGGCTTTTGTTATTAGCTGGATTCGGCGATGTGCTGGGTAACGTAACTTTCCTGATTGCCACCAGATCAGGCGCGCTTGCAATCGCTGCGGTGCTAACCGCGCTATATCCAGTGGGAACGATATTGTTGGCGCGGGTGTTTCTAAAAGAGAGAATTGCGCTATCGCAGGGCGCAGGAATAGTTTTGGCTCTTGGGGCGTGTGCTCTCTTGGCTATCGGGTAATAAACAAACTAGAAAGTAGCAACTTGTCATCACGTAGACGCTGGATCGGCCTTGTCTTTATTTCTTTGGCCGTTTCGCTGGTAATCATTGACGGAACTATTCTGAACACAATTTTTCCCGTCATCATCGACGACCTTGGTTTGTCATCAACCGAAGTTCAGTGGGTTCAAGAGAGTTACATCTTGGTCTTCGCCTCATTGCTCTTGGTATTTGGCTCACTAGCCGACCGCTTTGGCAGGAAGCGAATTCTGAACGTTGGAATAGTCGTTTTTATCATCGCCTCGGTTTGGGCCGGACTTACTGACTCCGCATCCGAGTTAATTTTGGCAAGAATCGTCCAAGGCGTTGGCGGAGCTATGGTGCTCCCCACCACACTTTCGCTAGTAAACGCAAACTTCCAGGGCCGCGAACGCGGAATTGCCTTCGGTATTTGGGGCTCAACTATCGGTGGCATGGTGGCCGTTGGGCCCGTGCTTGGAGGGTGGCTAGCAACAGACTTTACTTGGCGCTGGGCTTTTATGATCAACCTGCCGATTGGAATTATCATTTTGGCAGGGCTTTTATGGTTGGTTCCAGAATCAAAGTCTCCGCAGCTTGCCGGGGGAATCGACTGGATCGGAGCAGTTATCTCCGTGGTTATGTTCTCCACCCTGGTATTCGGTCTCATTGAAGGCCGCATCTACGGCTGGTGGAACCAGACCGAGAGTCAGTTCAGTCTCGGGAGCTTTGTTTGGCCAGCAGATGCAATTTCCGTTATCCCGATATCGCTTGCTATCTCGGTAATTGCGGGTGTGGCATTTGTACGCTGGGAAATCCGGCAAAAAAAGGCGCAGAAAAACGTGATCTTGGATCTCGGCCTGTTTTCAATTACTTCATTTAGAAACGGATCTATCGCTGCCGGAATCATCTCGATGGGTGAATTTGGAATCTTGTTTGCGCTGCCGCTTTGGCTGCAGAACGTTGTCGGGCTGTCTCCAATCAGCTCGGGTTTGGTTTTGCTCTGGCTCGCAGGAGGGGCTTTCTTGGCAAGTGCCATCGGTGGTGCAATGACCGGAAAACTACCTCCGGCAAGGGCTGTTCAAACTGGCGTATTGCTTGAGTTGGTCGCCGTGATTGGCATTGCTCTGTTGGCCAGCACCGAAACTGGGTGGGTCGCGGTTGCTCCGCTACTACTTATTTATGGAATCGGCATAGGTTTGGCCACAGCCCAGCTAACCGGTGTTGTGATGCAAGATGTGCCAATGGATCAAAACGGTCAAGGCTCTGGATCGCAATCAACTGTTCGTCAGGTGGGTTCGGCTCTGGGTATTGCAGTGCTCGGATCGATGTTGTTCACTGGAATTCAAGGAAACTTGGAAACCAGATTGCAGGACACCGGGTTGACTGCCCAGCAGCAGACTCAGGTTATTGAACTTGTGGTTGACTCTGCCGGAGGCGCGATACCGGTACTCGATGAGATTCTGTTACCTCAGCAAATTTCTCAGGAGGTGGTTGACGATGTCATCTACCAATCCGGAGAGGCTTTTACAGAGGGCGTCCACTTGGCGGCTTGGGCGGCAAGCTTTTTCTTGTTCATAGGCTTCCTGTCTACCTTCAAGCTGGGACGAAGATCAAACGTGCCGCTGAAGTAAATTCGGGCGATTTTCATTGGCTATTCTTTAGGGGTGTCTACCAACTGGAGAATGGCAGGATACGTCTTTATCGGAGGCGCCCTCGGAACAATGCTTCGATATTTACTTTCCGAAGTCATTGCGATAAACACTGAGTTTCCAACCGGTGAGCTAATAGCTCTGACCACGGTTAACTTGCTGGGAGCTTATTTCATGGGCCTCACTGCAAGACTTCCCTACTTCCAAACAATGTGGTGCAAATCGCTTTGGGCCTATGGTTTCGCGGGCGGCTTCACCACAATGAGTGCGGTAACGCTCTTTATTGATATCAACGGTCTGACCTGGGAGATCTTCGCAATGTTATTTGCCGGAATCGCAAGCTATGGATCCGGCTGGCACCTTGGCAGAAGAATTCAGCAGAAGGCAGATGCTAAATGAACAACCCAATCCTGATGACGCTATTGATTGGTGCTTTTGGAGGCTTAGGCAGCATTGCTCGAGTGTTTCTGATTCGCTGGGATGGTGTACTGCCCTTTGGCTTGTTTCTCAGCAACGGCTTAGCGGCCGCATTTGTTGGGTATATCCACGCTGGAAACCTGGCTCAGGATTATTTGGTTATTGGCGCAGTTGGTCTAGCTGGCGGACTGTCGACCTTCTCGGGCATCGCCAAATCTAGCTTCGATTTTTTCCACCGTGGCCGGATAGCCCAAATGCTTTTGACCGTGGCAATAAACATAGTTGTTCCACTGCTTGCCCTCACACTGGCGTTGAGGTTCACATAGCCCTGATACACTTGAGGGAAGATTCCCACAAGTTTCCTGGTTAGAAGTTTTAGCCAGACTAGTTAGAGAAAAAGGGGGCTCGCCATGGGGCGTGGCCGTCAAAAAGCCAAGAATACCAAGGTTGCCAGAGAGCTTAAGTACTTTAGCCCGGCAACCGATTACTCCGCGCTTGAAGCGGAGCTCAGCCACCTACCAGTGAGCGAACCCGACTATGAAGACAAGTGGGCTGACCTTTATGATGACGAAGATACCGAAGAAGAAAAGGCCTAGCTACTCAATAGTCCAAAGAGCAATTACCAGGCGGTAGCTGAAACAACCAACCCAACGAGAATGTTGAGATTGATTCGGGAATCCGAGTAATCCTCGGTCATTGCAAAACTCTCACCCTCCTCGGAGGCAATACGAACTGTGACATCCGAATTCTCTGCGTAGGCAATTGCGTCCTGTTTACTCATCCCAACTACCTGGCAGCCAACCAGCTTGGTCTCGGCATGCTGCTCGGAAAACTGATCGGGACTGGTGTCAATGAAGCAAAGCTCGTTGGGAGAATCAAGAATGCTTGAAACCGCAGCGTTGCTTGCGCCGGTTATGAGGCCAATCACGAATGCGGCCGAAGCCAACAACAAGCCAATGACTGCGACAACGGCAGTTTGTTTATTTGGCATACTCCCCAACTAGTCGAACCGAGCCGCC
>Ga0222711_1000535_pt1 | contig 10844 bp, 26 predicted proteins | sample AntAcemetage1699_FD_179814 | JGI IMG/M metagenome (GOLD analysis project Ga0222711, IMG submission 179814) | Saline water microbial communities from Ace Lake, Antarctica - #1699 | ecosystem: Environmental > Aquatic > Non-marine Saline and Alkaline > Saline | place: Antarctica: Ace Lake...
TTCAATAGTAGGCTCATTGCAAGGTATTCCGATTAAAAATATTGGTTTTGCTTCCATAATTATTTTATTTTAAATTTTCAACTGTTTTCTTACGCAATAAATATTCGCTCCAAAATAAAAAGTATTTCGTATCGTATGTAAATATAACTTGCGGACTAACCGCCTCAAAGATAGCACAAAGATACACCATTTCGGTATACCCGCCGTATGTTAGTGAAAAGTTTTCACGCTCCATACTTCCTTGCGTTATTTCGCTTGTGTTGGCGAACTGCGGTGGGGTATATATCCACGGAAAACTAGCTTTGACTTCATCGGCTTCTTGAATATACAAAGCAACTGCGTAACGCTGGACGTACTCTGGAATTGTCAAAAAACAAAGGCGTGGCGTTACGGTCGCTTTTATGAATGCTTTATCGTCTTGATCTTTTATAAATGTTTCTAGGTCTATAAACCTGCCCACATTTTTAAATGTTACGTCAATTTTATAAAAGATTTTGATAATCAAAAATAACTTTAAGCTTTTCAATGTTTGTTTCTTCATCGCCAAATAATTCTTTTAAAGTTTCTTTTTTCTTGACTTCCTTTTTGTCTAGCTTGCGGTATTGAGTTTTTAAATACGGAAAAAATCTGCGAAGGTGTATTTTTTTGTCTGTCATGATAAAAGATATTTAAATAAAAAATAATAAAATATTAAGCCCCCAATAATGTATAAAAAATTAAAGTCGCTGTTTGGTTCTTTTGGATAACTCATAATTTCTCTATTAATTTTAATACTGCTTTTGCGCTTAGCATTATTCTTTTTTTTTCTTTATCAACTATTAAGTTAATTACTATAATTCCATCAATTACTTTTGCATCAATTATTTCGTCTTTCATAATGGCATTGGTGTTTTTCTTTGTGTATAAATAAAATAACCGCCTGCTTCGGTTATGTGGTCAAATCCTGTGGTTTTGTCTGGCTCTCCGTTTTTGTAAGTTTGTCGTTCTAACGCTTCGGAATAAACGGGGCAGTTGTTAGTATTAACAAAAGATAATCGTTCGCCTTTTGCATTCTTAAATGCGGCATTAACCGCATTAACTCTATCTTTTACGAATGGATTTTTAGATTGCTTTCTGATTGTAAAACCCGCTTCCCGCAATACGACAATATCACTTTTACCGCTTGACTTTCGATTGTCGCCGCTCGCATCAGGATAGATAACAATTGAGTGATTTGGGTGCTTTTGTTTGATTATTTCCACCATTTCAAAAGTATCATAAGCATTTACTATTTCAGCCACTGCTGTTTTAATATTGCCATCAATTACGTGGACCACTGCATTCATTTTAGTAATGTTAAAATCCATTCCAATATGTAAAACATCGTTTGGTTGTATTTCTCGAATAGAATTATTTTCTACTCTGTCAAAGTGGTGGTAAACATTCCCGCTTGTTAGGTTTACAAATTCGCCATTTAGGTAGGCTTCGAGTTGTTGCGGTGTGTAAATGTCTGAAAGAGTTTCAATATATTCTTCTGGTATAAATGGATTGTCAAATGTTTTGCCTTTAATCATTTTTCTGTTTGCCTTTGTTTTGGTTACAAAGAACTCGTACGCCCACTTAAAACCCTCTGGAGTTCCAACTACATCAGTTTTGTTTTTGTCTCCATTAGGAAGTTGGCATCTATTACGTGCAATTATCTTAACAAAAACATCTGTCATTGCATCTTTTGAAAGTATATCTGTCTCGTCTATTAGCGAATAACCAACCTCATAACCTACGATGCGTTCAGGGTTCGACATTGAACGCAAAATGATTTTTCCGTACTTAGTGTTAAAGAAGTGTTTTGATTGGTTCAAAACGTACGGTATATTCATATTCGTCAAAAGTTCGGCAAATTTTGGTATCGCAACATCTTCGATAAGTCCATACGTTGGTAAATAGTAAGCGACTGGAATGCTTGGATATTTCAACTTCATTAGAGTAGTTTTTAAAACTCCCGCAAATGATTTGCCCGAACCGTAACCGCCAATTAATCCAGTGTGGGTTGCGTTACTTTCGACAAATGCAAGTTGATGTTTTAAAATGTCTACTCCTACTCTCATTTTTTAGAAATTACGTTAAAGTCAATTCCAGTTAATGCAACACCGCCCGATGTAAAGTCAACGGTATCTCCGTATTTTTTAGGGTTTAATTTAGATGCTACCCATTTGCGAGCGTCAATTCTTATTCTTGACCGTGCGACAAATTCGGAATCCATAACCTCTTCGCCATTTTCAAGTACTTTTTTGTCTCCATAAGAAGCGTCTGCTATTTGAATTATTTCGTCAAAGATTGCGTCGCCTCTAACTTCGCACGCCTGCGCGTATTGTTTTGATTTTAATTCGTTAGATTCTAACCAACGGTAAAAGGTTTGAGTACTTGGCATGTCTGAATCTTTTAAAATAGTTCTCAATGCTTCGCCGTCCTCAATCCTTTGAATGATTAAACTAAAAATAGTTTCAATTTGTTCTTCTTGGTATGCCATAATAATTAAAAATTCTGCATTCTTAACCATAAATTCATTCTGTAAGTTCTCATACTTTTTAGCTGTAAAACCATTAGATTTTGGTCTAATGTTGAGTCTTTTTTTAAATCAAAACATTCAATTTTCAAAACTAAATCATTTATTTTTTTGGTTATTTTTTTTGCATCTTTAATAACTTTTTTTTGCTCTTTTGTAAATTTATTCTTCATAATTAATTGCATTTTACAATTCTTCTACTTACATATCCTGGCTCGTAAAACTCAAATAACAATTTACCGTTGTCTTTACAATCATCGCCGTAATAGTAAGTTTCCCCGTTGGGTACATTGTTAACCGTTGTAATCGCATTACAATCACATTCCGTCTTTGTATCTTCTGCTGTACAGCTACTTAAAGCAATTGCACAAATCAATAATAGTTTTTTCATAATATAATAATTAATATTGCAACAATAGCAAAGATAGCTATAATAATTGTATGATGCTTGTCTTTTTCATGCAAGTCTGCCCAATATTCGTGACCCTCTGTGGTTTTTTTCCAATGAAACGCCCACTGCAAGTTATCAGTTTCTTTTTCGCAAGGATAACTATCTGAATTTCTCTGATAATCTAACGCCTTTTTTTTAATCTTTGGAGGTAGTTCTGATATTTTCATAACTTTTTTTTTAACTAAATTTTCATTATTTAAAGTTTTTAATTTAAGCAAATATAGTGAATTATTTTTTTACAGAGGTACATTGATGTACCTCTGTTAATTAATAAATTTACTGTTGGTTTTTATCTCTGTTGGTAGTTCTAATATTTTCATTTTAAATACTTTTAAATGTTAAATTTTAATTCCGTAATAAAACCAATCTAAATACTTTTGTATTTCTTTTCGACGTTCGGGAGTTGCGGATTGCTTTTCCTTTTCAAGCTGATCAATAGTTGTCTTTTTTGGATTCATTTTTTACTATCTTGTTTGTATTTTCAATCGTAATTTATTGTTATTTATTTTGCATGTAGGTATTTATAATATTAATAGTCATTTCAAAAGACCAGCTAAAACAAGCATAATATCCTTTTGCTTTAAGCTCGTTAATAGTTTTTTGTTGACCTTGTAAATGTTCATCTTTTAAAAGAGTTCCGTCTTTTTTTAAAGGAGATTTTACTTTTAATTCAATAAACAATGCTTTAAAATCTTTGTTTGGTTCAAAAATTAGTAAATCTGGCGTTTTAAATCCTTTTTTCTGAACATGTGAGTTTCTTACTTGCTGTGGAATAGTTAGTTTAACTGATGCAATTGTATCGCTTAAAAACAATACTTTTGGGTATTGCATAGAAATATATGTACAAACTGCTTTCTGTAATTCAAATTCTGGTTGGTTTTTAAATCTTGGCATAATTATAATATTGTTAGTTTTTCATTTGGCAAAGGACAATCCACGTTAAACCATTCCTTCAAAAATTCTCGTATTTCAAAATAATAATTTTCCTGCTCGATGGTTGTGTTTTCCGTGGTGCTTTTTGGAACTCTTATAATTTCGCTCGTTTCCTGGTTTATTTTTTCGTAGAACAAAAATTTGCTTTTTAAAAATTCGTGTGTTTTTTCAGTGTTCCAAACCTCGCCCCAACTTTCGTTTATTGCGTTTTTTGTGATTGGGATTATTACGGCCCAATAATAACTATTTTGCTCGAGGCTTCTTTTTTTAGAAAGAATTGATAATTTAAAAGTAACTGTTTTACCTTCAAATTGCTTTATTGCATTCAAAATTTCGTTTCGGTTGCGTTTGAAATTGCCATTGTTTACTTCTGTAATTATTTCGATTTCTTTCATTTCTTTACCATTTTATTATAAATTGCAATTGCTTTTTCTTTTTGGTTTTCTGGCAATTTGTGAATGTGATATGTGTAACTATTGCCAAACTTATTGCATCTTTTAGCCTTTGTGGTTTCTAAATTTAAACCGTAATCTAAAACTAAATTAGATACTCTCGTTCTAAAGCCTGCCATGTACGAATGATCGAATAATGATACCTGACCTTGCGATATCAAAGTTAGTAAAACTTCTTGCAAATTGGTCTTAGGATATGCAAATCCTTCAAATAAATTTTCTGTTTTCATAATTAATAATTTAAGTTGTTTTTATTTTACATCCAGTCTGGTGTGCTTTTTGGCAACCAGTCGTTATCGTCAACATAAAATGTTATCGGATCAAAAGGTTGATTTCGGCTATACTCGCATTTTACAATTGTGTTGTTTTCGTCTTTTTCAACAAATACAACCGTTTCCGCTTTTTTTAATATCGATGAACCAATATGCCCAACTGGCTTTGAGGTCCCGAAATTCTTGTGAAGTATGCCAGTGCAATGTAAATTTCCTTTTGAGGTCCATTCTAATAGTTTCTGCGTTAATCCAGTCGCTTGCTCTAAACTATTAAAATCAGTGACCAAATCTACAAATCCATCAATTGACATTAAACCTATTTTATCTTTAAAATCGCTTTCAAACACAATCCAATCAATAAAATCAAATCTTTCTTTTGGCGAATATTTTCGCAAACAAAAAGTTTTATAAAATTCATAGTTTCCGCCAATTAATTCTAAAACCCGTCTTTGCACTCTTTGCGTGTGATAATTACTTTGTTCAGTATCGAACGAAATTACAAATTTATCTTTAGTTTCATGTCCTTTTATTCCAGGATTAAATACCGATGCTGTACCGCCAATATAACCCGCTTCAATCATTGATTTAAAGAAGGTTTTTCTCGATTTTGACGCGCCAACTATGCAAGAAAAGTCTCCGTAACTTCCAAATGGTATCGGGTAGTAATTGCCTTTGTATTGACTTTCGCCAATGCTAATTGCTATCGGTTGCTGTTTTATCTCTTCGCTTGGGTCAATTAATGCTTCTTTGTAAATATCAGCAAAATTAATTAACGGCTGGATATTTATTGTTTTTTCTAGTTCATCAAAGTTTAGCTTTTCCATAATTATTTTTTTTTCGTCACTTTATAAAAAGTAAATACATCTGAATATTTACGCAAATCTGTGACAATATGGTATTCCTCATTTTCAATTTCAAAACAAGTTAAATAACAGTACTGCTTGTTATTGTTTGTAATTCTGCCCATTTTTATAACGCTTGTTACTGCCTTTATAACTGCAATATCGCTTATTTCACTTTGATTGTGTATTATTATTTTGCTCATAATTTCTATTTGTAAAAATCTATATTTTTAATTATTTCGTTGGCAGTATTGTAAAATGATTTTTGAACATTTTCTAAACTCCAACTTTCTCTAAGTTTTTTTTTAAATTCCTTTTCGTTTTCTGCCGTAATATTTTTAGTTTTATTTTGCTCAAAATAATCATTTACAGCCCTCTGGTTTAATTCTTGTTGCAAAAACGTAATATTGTATTCCAACGTATTTTTAAGGTCATCTTTTAACGCTATTAAAGCCGTTTCAATACTTCCGTAATATCTTACATTTTGCGTAATTTGTAAAGATAAAAGTTTTGCGAATAGTTTGTTATCGTTTACAAATTGCTTTTGATAGGCTTCTAGGCTTTCATTAATCGTTTTTAAGGCGTTTATATCTTCTGGATACACATTTGTCTTGTTCCGTTTAAAAACGTTGAATATGCGTCTTAATGCGGTTTGTTCTTGCCAGCTCATATCTGGATATTTTTATGATTCTTTTCTTTTAAAAATTCTCGAATCCAAATACAAACTTCTTGCGTGCAAAGTTTATAAGTTCTGCCATATTTACCAAGTCCACCGCTTCTAATTGCTTGAATTAAATCTTCGTCTTTTAATCTTGGAAATTCAGAAAGTAGATCCTCAACCATTGTATCAATTCCAAAAGGGTTTGTTTGTGTTCTTTCAAAAGAAATTAAAACCGAATTTTTAATAATTAATGCTCGGGTTGTGATTTCTAACTGCTGCTGACATTTGTCTAACTGTTTCATTGTTTTGGTCTTTTATTTGATTATTATTTAAGTTTTTTAATTCAAAAAATCCCGTCCAAGAGTTTGTGATGGATTCGTCTATTATTTTTTTTGCTGTTATTGGGTTTCCTTGCGAAAGTTTTATTAATTTGTCAATTGCCATTTGCTCAAATTTTGCGCCAGCGTAATTTTTTATTTTTTTTGCTTTTCTGTATTCTAACCATAAATCCCAAATTAATTTTAAATTTTCTGGAATTGTTAAAATCTCTTTTGTTTCTTTTTTAAAAGAAATATCATTTACATTATCATTTACATTTACATTAACAGCGAGATTTGCGACAACTTTATCGCTTTGCGATGCTTTGCGAGTTTTTGCGATGCTTTGCGCTTCATCTATAGTTAATTTTTCGGCAACAACTTTATCAAATAGATCTAAATTATACTTTTTTAAATTTCCTAAAATACCCGCTTTACTTCGCTCATCTTTAGTACATTCATAAGTTTTTAAATCCCTTTTTAATTGCTGTTTTACGGGATTAAAAGCTACTTGTATAATTCTATTTGGTGCTTCTGGTTTTTTGTCGTTAACGTAACGAAAAACGTGTTTAATTAGTTGTCCTGCTTCTTCATCTGTTAAATCCTCAAAGTGCTCTAGCTGGTCAGCATATAAAATAAATGATTTTTTATCTTTTGCCATAACTTTATTGTATAAAAAATGCCCTACAGATTGGAGGTAGAGCTCCGCACTGTAAGGCTTTTTAAAAATTTCTTTAATTGAATAAGTTCTCTACCAAATATCCAACTGCAAATATAAGAAATACTTTTTACTTTTCGTGTATGTTTCCGATAATTTTGTCTAAAACTTGTAATTGTGAAAACGGTTTAATTTCAAAATACCATCTACACTCTTTTTCGTTACAATTTACCTCTTTAGGAATAAAACCGATATAAGGCAATATCAAGTCCCCCGAGTAAATTTCAACATCATCGATTGTTAGTTTGCCCGTAAATTGACCTAGTGATTCGGGTATTACTTCGTATGTATTTATTCCAGAAATAATAAAAGATTGAATCTCGTCATCATAATAATGCCCATAAACCCACCCTTTACCGTCAACTCTTAATCCTCTAAATTTTATCGTTGGCATATTTCGTAAATTTTAATAATATTAAATAATTCTCTTCGCTAAAAACTTCATTTCGTGTTTTGCATTTTCGTTTTCTGAATGCAGTGTAAGGCATTCCTATCACTTCTGATGCACGTTTACCTGACATTCCTAATGTAGTGGTCAGGCTGTTTATTTTCTCGTTAGGGGTCATATAATTTCTAGTTTTTAAGGGGTTTTTACACCCCGATTATTTCTATAACTTGATTGCACTTCATGCATTTACCTTTTGGATATAGCGGCTTTTTATAAGTTTTATTATTTCTCCAATCCAAACTGTAGCCTTCTTTAAGCATTAAATAAAATCCACACTCAGCAACAAAAGTTGCTCTTGGGTATGGAATTGTTTTAGGTTGTGGGCTTTCTTTTTTATAATTGCACATAATTTTTATTTTAAGAATAGTAAGCAAATCGCTCCATTTTTCCGTCGTTTTTAACGGCGTATCTTTTTGCAATAACAGTCCATAATGCAACTTCTTTCGTATCTCCTAATCTAACTAATGATTTTTGAGTGTTTATTTCGCTTTCGTTAAGTCCTTTTAACAAGTTGTTAAATTGTGCTTCTGTCGTTTCGTTTGCTTGTTTGTAAATTTCTTGATTTGTCATAATTTATAAGTTTTTGAGTTTGCCGTAATAATCACTTCCTTAACTCTGGTACAAATATAAGGAACAAAAGTGTTCCAAAATGTTAATGCAGTGTTAAAGTTTTAAAACAAAAAAAACCACCAGATCAACGGTGGTTTTAAAATGCATCTTTCTATATGAAAGCACCCAGTACCAAGGCGTAATACATTTGTCAGGCAAATATAAATAAAAAAAAGCCTCTAAACTAATAGAGGCTTCTAACTTTAAAAACAAAAAAAATTTAACTATGAAAAAACAAAGATAGTGAATTATTACATTGTTTCGTCAAAATCTTTTCTAATAATTGTTTCAATCTTTTTGACAATATCATTAAAATAAGTAGTTTTTTGAACGGTCGAAGTATCTGAAATACTGTCTATAAACTCCTCACAAAACTTTACCTGCTGTTTCATCTGATTAGACGTTGGTTTTAACTGGTCATAAATCTCTAATTCAATCATTTTAATGCAGACCAATTGATGCATTAGTTGGTGTTTTTTCTTTGGATTCATAATTCCTTTAGTTTTAAAAATTCATCGAAGGTTACGGTTACCTTTGTTTTTGAAAAAACACGAACATAAAATTCGTTATCGCTTTCGAACTTTGTAAAATAACATTCCAAATCACTTTTAACCAATGATCTTGGATTTTTCCAAACTGGCAATCCTTCTGCTAGTTCTTGAATTTCTTGAATTGTAAGATCTTTGACATTGACCTGTGTGTTGTTTATTGTATTCATAATTTTGTTTAATTTTGAGTTTATAACGATAAATTCGTCTATTATTTTAAATTTTATGTTTTTTAAATGATGTTTTTTTATGATAAAATCTTTGTATTCTTTAAAACTATTGTACCCTTTAATCTGATTTTTTGTCTGCTTCATATTCCTTTAAATACAAATCAATTAATACTTTCGTACTTTGCAAATCCGCTTCAAACTGCCCCTTTTTGCGACATCGCATAATGCGTTTGATTAAATCAAATTCATAACTATTTAGCTTTTGATCCTCGCAAAATTTGTAAAGCGATCCTTTGCTATTGTCGTAGTGTGCGGGGGTGTTTGTTGAAATCTTAAAGTCTGTTGTGTTATTACCCACCTCTTGATCGTATTTTCCTTCTGAATACAACTCTCCCTTAGTGTTTAAAAAGTAGTTTCTCCCTACCTTAAACCTTCCAAGCCAACCTTTTGCATTTACACAGTCAGACCAATTTCCTTTTATAATTTCCATTTTTTTAAGTTTTTAAATTAACCCGCTAAATAAATAGCGGGCTTGATTAGTTTTAGAAAGGTAAATCGTCTGCCAAATCTGATTCCGCTTGTGATACTTGGTCTTTTCTTGGCGGTGCTACTATATTTCCGTCAGTCCAAATTACTTGACCATTTGCCACGTATGTACGCTTTTCTTTGGCATCACGTTGCTCTTTGGTTTGGGCTAAATACATTGATACATTTTGCCCGTAATCGTTTGCCTCGTCTGAAATTGAAATTGTATACTGCTTGTACTTCCCATCTTTGCCTTTAATTCCTAAATTGATAAGTGCGCTCATAAGATTCTATTTATTGGTTAACTTTAATTTTAATTCGTTTTTTAGTGGCTCAGTTCTTTTTTGCTCGTAAGCGTTTAAAGCCTTCCAGGTGTTACCTAATGATTCTAAATCTTTAGAGTTAAGCAAATCCTTTTCGTTTTGCTTTTGCTCTGCATTTAACGCCTTTGGTGGTTCAACTGCCTTTTGTCCATCGTCGTCCGCACTTCCAACGGAAACAAAACTTTGCAATCCGTAACGTCTAGCATAACTTATTCCTGATCCCTGACTTTGTGCATCGTTTATTTTAGAAAATATAATCTCGGTCAAAGATTCTATTTGTTCGCCTGATTCGTGCATTAAAATCGTTTTAACATAGTTTTTCCCATCAACCGTTGTTGTGGGTTGTAAAACCACAATGCCGTTGTTATTAAATGCAGGAAGTACAGCCTCTAAAACACTATTCAAAGAAGCATATGAGTTTTTGTAAAATGGGTTTGTAGATTGTTTTTTTGGAGTTGTCATTTCTAACTGTGCCTTCACTAATGCTGTTGCTAAATTTTTCATAATACTAAAATTTAATTGTTATTGAGTCTTTGCGTGGAGTTGTAGAAACTTTTGGTACTTGATTCCCATAAGCATCAAACACTTCTTGCTTTTGTGCTAATTTTAGTTGCTCGGTGCGTGCGTCTAAGTCTGATTTAATCGTTCGGTAAATTTCATCGTCTGAATAATTTACCGTGTTTCCTCCATTTGTAGGCGTAAAAGTAACTCCCATTAATTCAGTTTTTTCAGTTGGCAAATGATTCCGCAATTTAGCAACCGCACTACTTACTACTTCTTGCAATCTTACTAAACTACAAGTCAATTCTAAAACCCCAACTTGTCCGTTATCTAATACGTTTTGCACTAAATTTTCTCCAGTTTTTACCGCTTCTTTTTTGGTAAAAGTACTATCATACAATGTAGCCATTTCTTCAGCTCGCATTTCAAAAAATTGTAATTTGCTCATAATTATTTGTTTTTATAATTTTCAAAAAAGTTATCTAAAATCTGTATTTCATTCGGACTTAATTCAGCGTATGGCTTGCCGTTC
>Ga0222711_1000540_pt1 | contig 10773 bp, 13 predicted proteins | sample AntAcemetage1699_FD_179814 | JGI IMG/M metagenome (GOLD analysis project Ga0222711, IMG submission 179814) | Saline water microbial communities from Ace Lake, Antarctica - #1699 | ecosystem: Environmental > Aquatic > Non-marine Saline and Alkaline > Saline | place: Antarctica: Ace Lake...
ACGACTGGTTCTACGACTGGTTCATCCGGAACTGGTTCTACGACTGGTTCTACGACTGGTTCTACAACTGGTTCTACGACTGGTTCTACAACTGGTTCCACGACTGGTTCTACGAATGGCTCGGCAACTGGCTCGGCAACTGGCTCGGCAACTGGCTCGGCAACTGGCTCGGCAACTGGTTCTACGAGATCAGATTCTTTGATAATAGGTTCTAAAATAACATTGGCTTCTTCTGTTTCAAACGACATATATAGATAGATTATATTATTTATTTATCTTTTGTATAACCTCTTTTGACATCATTAACGCTCCTTCTATCCAAGCTTGTTTTTTAGAATAAGCTTCTCCGCATACATATACATTTTGAAGTGGATTTATTATAGATTCATGTATTTTATCGGAATTAAATTTTGGTTTCCAAGCATGTGTTCCTACTTTCCAATAGTAAGAAACTATGTACTCAGGATCTTCTATATGTTTGTTTGGAAACAATAGAGACAACTGATTATGAATCATTTTACGTAATTGGGTTTCATTGTTCAACAAAGGTAAAAATGGTTTGGTATCTTTGTCATCAGTATAAGATATCATAATAATACCATTCTCTTTATCAATCGGTATAATTTGTCTCAGCAACTGATTGGTAGTTATTCTATTTAAATCTTTGAACCAAACCTTATTGTATTTTGCATATATTCTTAACAAAGGAGCTTCGTGTAAAGCCTCTAAATAATGATGTATTGGTTTCAATAGGTTAAAATCATTTAGTTGCCGAGCTTTTGTACAAAATATAATCTTGTCTACTTTAATTTGTCTCTGTTTAGTAATAATCTTATTTGATTTTACATCGATTACTTTTTCATTTGTATAAATGCGCGAACCATTATGAATAATATCATTGGACATTCGTAAACATAATTCACTTAATCCTTCCTTTAATACATAGTAAGACTGACTTACAAAATCATTTTTAAACGTTTCTATTGCGTCATAGGCATTCATTATTTTAATCTCAGTATAATATCCGAATATACTTACTAATAAATCCGATTCTTCGCTTCCAAGTATATTTACACAATGTTGATAAAAACTGATTTGTCTTAATTCTTCGCTGATTTTAGTTTTTCGTATAATATCTTTTATACATGAGTCAAAAATTACATGTATATTTTTGTATAAGGTGCGATTACATATATAATCTTGATTTTTGGGAATAGCTATAGGAGTTAACTTATAGTATTTTATAAGTTCAAGTAATAGTGTATGTGTATCATTGAATCTTGCCGCGCCTAATTCTAAATGGTCCTTGGTCATTATTCTCCCACCTAAATAATCTCTTTCATCCAATAAAACCACTTCATTGTGTTTAGATAACTCTAAGGCACAATATAATCCACTTATACCCCCCCCTATTATACCAATCAACATTATATTTTAATAATACATTTTATATTTCTTCTTTAATTAAATGATTTTTATTATGTCTCCCTTACCTTTAATCTTTTTAAAAATTAACCGAACCTTGCGTATAATTTCAACCATTTTAGTGGTTATTTTATTTTCGTCTCCTTCTATTATAATTTTTATTAAATCAGGATTTTTATGAATAGTTTCAACTATGAGACCCTTATTTAGATAAAAAAATGGAATAATGCTTTATCATTTTCTTCCAAGTGTAAAATGTCTGGTTGAATATCCATATTTTCTATATATTTTTTCAGTTTCATTTTGGTATCTCCATTTAATTTTGTTATGGCATCTATAAATGGATTTAATTTTTCTATAGCGGTTGAACGCAAAGCATTCGCTTGATTTCTTATTTTTTTTGTAGAAGGTATCATACTACTAGCGGTTGAACGCAAAGCATTTGCTTTCTTTGTTATTTGATTTGTATTCATACTACCCCCCTCTAAGAGTTCTTTTTTTATGTTTTAATTTACGCATAGTCTTTTTCCGTCTTTTACTTTTGTTCATATAATAACTTATTAATTTTTCCTGGTAAAGAATGTCCAAACATAATCATATATAACAATACTAAACCTCCTAAAAATATACTTCGTGTTTCAGCGACCATCGACGTTTGTTTTAATACAAATATCATAAATACATATAAAACTAAAGCAATCACTACCGAGTGTATAACCATCATCAATGGACGTTCCATTATATATATGAATTATATTTTAATTCATTATTTGGTTAATGGATTTTTTTACACCTTAAAACAATTACATTAAAAAATTGATTTATTGATACATGATATTGTTCATTAAATGAATATTTGTAGATATTTTTATTGTTATAACTATTTTAATTCCTATAACAATGTGTTTCCTTTACATTTTATACGGTATATTTACACTATTTAGAGACAAATAATATAAATAATTATGAACAAAGAATGGCCCATAGAATGGTTTCAATTTATTTTGAGACAAAATGGAATTCCAGATTGGGATATTGTAAGTGAAAATCCTATTGTAACATGGAATTTAGTAGAATCATACCCAGATATGCCGTGGGATTTACCATTTGTATACAAAAATTCAAATATATCATGGGATATAATCACCTATAATAATCTGGATAATTGGTACTATATAAGTCTTAATCCAAATATAAATTGGGATATCATTCAATCCAATAAAGATAAACCGTGGAATTGGAAATGTTTAAGTATAAATATGAACCTAGATACAATCTCAGATAATTTAGACCAACCATGGGACTGGGAAACCATAAGTATAAATAAACATATTACTTGGGATTTTGTGGAGAAAAATATAACAAAACCATGGGCATGGCATTGGTTATCTAAGCATAAAAATATTACTATGGATATAGTAAATAATAATCCAGATCACCCATGGTGTTTTTATACATTAAGAGAAAATCCAAATCTTACATGGGAAACTATACTACTATATCCAAATGAGAATTGGAATTGGTTTTATATAAGTTCTAACCCAAATATAACGTGGGAAATCATAAAAAATAATCTGGATAAACCATGGTCTTGGTCCAACGTAAGTATGAATAAAAATATAACCTGGGATATTATTATTTCAAATGAGGATATACCATGGAGATGGAATTTTGTTGGTAAAAATCCCAATATAACCATGGATATTATTCAATCAAATAGAGACAAACCATGGGATTTTATCTTTATTAGTGCAAATCCCAATTTAACATTTGATTTTATATTAGAAAACCCACAAGAAGATTGGTCTTCTATTATTATGAATGGAAACTTATTTGAGAAACAAAAAGAAATATTTCAACAAAGGGTACAATATCAAGAATATATACAGGAATATATTTTTGAGGAATTGGTTAAGAAGGCATTTCATCCATCCAGAATAAAAAAATGTCTCGACCTTGGATATGATACAGATGATCTTTAAAAATAAAATTTATACTTTTCTTGTTTATTCATTATATATTTTAATGATTGTTTTACTTAATTTTTTAGGCTAATTTGTTGAGTCCAAAATTTTATAACTACTAGTGAGCTGTGTTGAGTAATCATACGTTTTAAATATTGTTTATCATTTACAAAGAATTGTTGTCTTAAGCTTTTAACATTTAAAATGCCGATATTATAAAAATTGAAATAATACTTATAATTCAATAACTAGAAAAATGACCGAACTAATCCGTATTCCAAATATTGAAAACTATACTCAGGAAATTATTAATGGAGAACTTATACTTACACCAAAAAAACAATATATGACAGAAAATGAACTTAATATGACTCAGATTAAACACTCGACGATTGAAGGATGTATAATCAAAAAAGAACAAGAAAATATATCAACCAATACGAGTTATCGGTCTGTTTTAGTTGATATATGGAAATCTATGCCAACCCAAAAAATATTGCAAACTACTACATTTAATTTCAAATTAACAAAGGAAAATGGCGAAAAAGGTTATAAATGGTGCGATGATATTTGTATGTCATTTCAAAGCAAGGACGCGAGAGGAACACTCAAAGAAATACTTAATATGGTTAAAGTAAATCAATTTACCATTGAGTTGTCAATTAAATTAGAAACAGGTAGAATCATTCATTTTAAAATAGAATAATCAGAATTTAAAATGTTAAAAGGTCTAATAATAAATATTCTAAATTTTCAGGCAAATTGATTATTTTATTATCATTACATGATAATGTATTTACACCCTTGAAGATTTAAAATGGCACGCTTAATGCCAAAAAATAAAAAAGGTTTGCCCTTCGCAGAGCGTGTAAATTTTGGTTTTGTTTCAATAAATCTAAATCAGTATTTAGTTATGGTTTAGTAATTTACAAGATATATGTTTTTGATTTTTCTTGTAAGATTTTTAGAAGTTTTATATTTATATATCCATTTTTACTGCAGATTTATTACAATCAAAGATTTTACAATTATTGTCATAACCGACATTATGATTTAAGTAATAATTAACGGCAGATAATTAGAACTTTTATTCTTCAAAATAGAATAAAATTATATTAAGCGTGCCATTTTAAATCTTCAAAGGTGTAAACCTACTGGCAAACTAGGCAATTGAGTTAATGAACAATTTATACAATCAAAAAACGTACAATCATCTGGTACTGGTGGTATGATGCGCGGTTTGATTTGTTTCTTTATTTAACCCATTAGTTACGAGTGATAATGTATAACTCGTGATATATATTATTTATGATTTTTTAAGGGAAAACTACAATGTTTCAACAAATGAGCATCTACTTTACTTGCTGGACCACCTGTGATAGCACTTGCCAAACGAGCCATACCCCACGACTTTGCCGTTTGATTCGGTCTTGAACCGCTACTATAATACGCACCCATACCTTTATTTACGATTTTATTCAGTATTTTTCTTGAGCAACCAGTTTTTTTTATTAATTCTTTATTGATTAACAATGGTTCTATATTGTACATCGTTTTTACTTTTTTCAAATGTTTTGACGGTTTCGAGCGAAATGACTTCATAGATTTGCGTGTATAATATTTATTTTTTTTATACATTTTAATGGATTTCATTAGTTCGCGTTTTTGTTTACGTTTATCATAGACATTTAAACTATTTGGAATATATTTTTTATTCATTATAAATAACAATATAAATAATAATTAATGAATTACTTATAATGACGAATGAAATTTTAATGATTCAAACGGTTCAAATCTCTCCATTTAAAATTTTAATTACAGCATTGAAAGATATTTTATTAGAAACTAACATTACTTTTCAAAAAGATGGTATGCGGATAGTGAATATGGATAAATCGCATACAATTTTAGTCCATTTACATTTGTTAAGTGACCATTTTGAACGATTTCAATGTAACAAAGAAAAGATTATCATTGGCGTCAATATGGCACATTTATTCAAGTTAATCAATACAATTGATAATGATGAAACACTAAGCATATATATCGAAGAAGAAGATTATAATAGCGGTATTGTTGAAAATTTGACGCTAAAATTTGAAAATAAAAACAAAGAACAATGTAAAATCCAAAAACTAAAACTCATTGAACCTGACAATGAAGATTTAGATATTCCTGATGTTAAATTTTCATCTATCATTAACTTACCTTCTTCTGATTTTCAAAAAATTATTCGAGACTTGAATGCCATTTCTGAAAAATTAGAAATAAAATCTATTAACAATCAACTTATTTTCAAGTGCGTAGGTACATTTGCGAGTGCGGAAATTATACGCACAGAATCGGAGGAAATGGGTATGATACAAAAAACCGATAAAATTATACAAGGGTTTTATTCCTTGAAAAATTTGAATTATTTTATAAAATGTACGAATTTATGTAATCAAATCGAAATATACTTGGACAATGACTTGCCATTGATTATCAAATACAACGTGGCATCTCTTGGTGAAATTAAATTGGGATTGTCTCCAATACCTGGTTAAAAGGTTGAATCACCAATAGTTCTAACAAAAAATATATAAAAATAGAATTGACAAACAAACACCAAAGCGAACCATATCCTTTACCAATATAATAAATCAACGCAAAAAAAATAAATAAGAAAATTAGGGATATGTAATGTTTATTGTATAACAAAGGAAAAAATAAAAAGAATAAATAAAAAGAAACAGGTAATCGTGTATATTGTGTCCAATTCCAAGTTAAATGTCCGCGAGGTGATATAGCGGTATGAATATAAGTGGTTTGAAAATTATACAACACATAAATAAATGCGATTATACCATAAATCATAACGAATTGATTTCTAAATGAAATATCTTTTATTAAATATAAAGAGGTAATCGGTTGAACCACTAAAAGTATAAACCCTAATATAGATAAATTATGATTTATACTTTTATTATGAATATTTCTCCATAAAAAAAATTCAATGAGTTGCATCAAAACAATCGACAATACAAACAAATATGCATATTCATTTTTAAAGAAATCTATTTTATAGTCCGAATAAGTATTATTCATTTTGATAAAACATAATGTAAATATTCCAAATAAAAAAGTATTGATCGAAACATATTGATTCCAACACATAATAATAGGTTATATTTAATATTCATGTTTTTTAAATAAAAAACCCTTGTAATCTACTCCCTTTATAGGTATAAAAATATCAGTATTTTTATACGTACAATCTTTCATCCATATTTTTAAAATACAAAACGTTTTTTTGGGAGACACACTAATACCATTCAAATGGTGTAGTATTTCCTTATTTTCAACTAAATCACCGCCCACCATATGATATAGGATTTGCCTCCAAACAAACTCGATGTCTTTGTTATGTATTTTAAACGAAAAACTACCACCGTCTCTATTTTTAGGTTCTTCCCATAAAGGTTGTATATCTTCTTTCATGACAAAAACCAGAGATTTTTTTAACATTTCACAACCTAGTTCGTTGTTCAAACTTATGACTTGATTTAAATGGTCGCATTTGAATAGTTTATAATAACTTTCATACGACCAATCATTTGTATTTTGTAGATGAATATAGAACGTCCAACTGCTCCATAATTCACCCATATACTATAAAGCAATACTTATTTATATCAATTAACAATATAATTTTTTACTCTATCTTGTGGGTTTGTGCCGAATACAAAAAATATAATCAACGTTGTATATGTATATACTATAATAGGTATAAAAACCAATAACCACGATATTATTTTCATATTTTGCATACAAAATGCTTGTAATATTAAGGTAAATAATAAACCTATGATTAATTTAACCATTGCCTCTTTGTATTTTAAATTTGCCATTTCGGTTATCACATGTATCAAAATAAAAATTAAATATAATAGTGCTGGTGAACATAAACTTGTTAATATCATTATATAATATTTATATTTAAAATAATATACACAATGATAATAATGGATGACCATATAACTATTTTAATGCGACAAACTAACTATACTAAAGAGGAATGTACTGAATTATTAAAAACATATAGTGTAGAAGAATGTATTATTCAATATTTACAGATAAAAAAAAAAGAAGAACCCAAGAAAACAACCAATCAAGCGATTTTCAAGACAATACGTGATTTTTTCTAAAAAAACATTTTCCCTAATGGGTGTGATGCTTTTTTAGGTTGATTATTTTTCAATATAGACATTTGTTCCGTGTTAGAACTAATTCGTAGACTGCATACAAAATTGGTTACATCTAGCATATTTTCTTTTTTTTCATAACTTACATTTTGTAATGTATCCAATCCATCGCGTACTTCTTCTATATTCTTTATGGTTGGTCTTCCCTTGCTTATGGTTCGAGACAATCCGTCTACAAAATGCAAAATATTCATATTACCAATGGTATAGAACTGGTCACGATTTACTTCTATATTGTTCTTCTTTGCTCGGTGATAAATGACATTGTCTTCAAATCCCCATGTCCAAAAAGATGGAAACCCATTTGTTTTCTCAAAGTCTTCACCCTTTATAGAAAAAATGCCACCTAAACAAAAAGTAAATCCATAAAAGTGTTTGATAACATTTTTTTCTGTATTATAATGAATTAAATTCTTTTTGTATGGTAATGTATCTATATCATGAAATACAAAGGTGATGTCTTTATAATTATAATATTTTTCTTTGGCATATAAAAATCCAATATTTTTCATTGCTCCACGATTGAATGGACGAGTATCTTTTTGATTTACAAAAATGATTTCATAATCATAATCTTCCAAAACATATTCCATATGTCTCAAAAAATAAAATTTATGTTGTTCGCGGTCTCTATATGGAACAATGAATATTATGTCAACCATATCATAGTATATTATATTTTTTTTTAATTTGTTCCGGTAAAAATATACTTTCATAATGTTCCAATTTTTTGAAACATTTATTGATGGTCACTTCACTGATTTGACTAAATTCGTGAATATTTTTTTTAGTAACATTCAAATTACATTTTTGACAAACCAAATAAATGATTCCGGTAGATATAGAATGTGGAGTATTTTCACAAATGAGTCCTTTAGATTCTACAATAGAGGCAATGAATAAACATAACTGGGTAAGTTCTTGATTCATACCTAATTTACTACAATATCTATAAATGAATGAACTAGGGGTAGAATTGTTTAGTTGAGTTTTTTCCTCCGAAAATTCTTCGATGTCATTTAAAATACTTAGCGCATTTTTACAACCCTTTGTAGCACTTGTGTTGTCTAGATTAAATATACTCGCAATTTCTTTAGATGTTCGGGGGTATTCATTTACACTAAACGATATGTAAATAGAGGCAGCTAATAATCCATCGCGATTTAACCCTCTGTATGTCTTTTCATTGGAAATTTTATTATAATATCGAATAGCATCATTTATAATCAATTTAGAAATACCTCCTTTACTTGCTAATACAGTTATCATTTGAAAATCGTCGTATTTTGATTTTTCTTTATAAGGCATAGATTGCCATTCTGTGTAACGTCTTATTTTTCGCATTTCATAAGTAGATTTACCGTTGCAATTAATTCTACAACCGAATGAGGATTCTTTTAAAAGATTATTGACAGGCATACCGCACCGAGACATATCTGGACCACTATCGTCGGCACCATAAAAACGCCATTCGGCACCGTGGTCTATCGTATCCTTGATAAGTATTCCACATAAAGGATTTCCGCAACAATAAAATCCTTCTTCTGTTATTTTCAACAACGCATCACATGATTTACAATTTGATTTATGAGTGGTTTCAACGGGTTCCAACTTTTTTTTTTCAAAGTGTTTCCACAAATCTTTGTTCATACACAAAAATATATGGGTTGTGTTTAATTCAATTTTATTTTATAATATTATTATAATGGGTATTTCTACATCGAAACCAAATGTAACCGAAGATATTATAAAAGACGAAGAAATTACAAATTTGCCTGAACAAATTGATGATATTGCTACAAAATATATATTAACCCAAAACACAATAGATTTGATACGATTAGGAGACAAAGATTATTATAACAATATGATTATATTAACCAGTAGTATATTGGATAAACGATTGACCAAATTAGAATTAGGATTTTTAAATGAACGTATTCAACATGGTGTTCAAGAACCTATTTACGCGCAAGACAAACATGATATGACTAGTTTAATACCTAAAAATGATAGAATAAAACATAAATTTCTTCACAATATTTCGAAATATTATATGAAAATCATAACCATATATAGTGCTGTAGTAGCTACAATGGATCCGCAATATTTTTATGAAGATGAACAGGGTGAACATAAAACATTTTATTTAAAAGACTTTGGTGACTACAAATCAATCCCTCAACACGTAAAACCTCGTATTAGTCAAATCACGAATCCACTTAATTTATGTCGAAAACGATTGAATATATTAAAAAATAAATTAAATATAGAAGGTGAACAAGTCACTATAAACCCCGGTGAAAAATTATGCTCTATGAATGATTCCCCAAAACGATTGAACGAAGAAATTGGTATAAAAGAAATGGATTTATTATATTTTGATATTTTTGATAACAACGAAAAAAAGTGGGCTAAAATGAGTAATAAAATGAAGAAAAAATATAATAAGGATTTAACCATATTTTATCAGATATTTACCGGTAAAAAAAATAAACCTAAAGAAATAAAATCATTTCATGATATTGAATTATTAGATTTTAAAACATTTGATTATTGCGATAAAGAACACTTCGTGAAAGATTTAATTGTATCCAAAAATAATCAACACATCAAAAAATACTTGGATAAAATATATATTATACAAGAACATACAAATACTACAAAAGAAAAATTACTATACATTTTAAAAAAAATATTTATTTCAGAAGGTGAAGAATATAAAATAAACCCCGAATTGACGCTAGATAAATTAATACAATTAGAAAATGATACACGAGACATTATTCTTCATTTATATACCACTTGTGAAAAATATTTCGTTCAAGCATTAATTATTTTTGAAAAAATATTCGAGGAACAAACGCATGAATTGAATCTGGAACGCGATAATAATATGAAAAATACATTTGTGATACCAACCAATATTCCTTCTTTTGGCGAAACAGATAATGACACTACAGATAACTCTCTTGGAGCAACAGATAGTTCTCTTAATGATACGTTAAAACCAACTATATCAGATAGTATACAATCTACTATTATGAACACATTTGGATTTAATTCATCATCACCACCAGAAACTCCGCCACCAGAAACTCCGCCACCAGAAACTCCGTCAGCAGAAACTCCGCCAC
>Ga0222711_1000544_pt1 | contig 10740 bp, 8 predicted proteins | sample AntAcemetage1699_FD_179814 | JGI IMG/M metagenome (GOLD analysis project Ga0222711, IMG submission 179814) | Saline water microbial communities from Ace Lake, Antarctica - #1699 | ecosystem: Environmental > Aquatic > Non-marine Saline and Alkaline > Saline | place: Antarctica: Ace Lake...
GTTGAAAGAGTTTGAATCCAGATTCAACATGACCATGGACCTAACAAAATTCAACGAGGAAGAACTGCAAGATTACGCCAATCACGTGAGAACAAAGATACACGAGATCACACAGAACACACACTTCGGACAGGAACTGAAAGACAACAACTACCAGAAGAGCCAGATGATGTTGGACGTCATAAACCAAGAAGTTTCACAGAGAAAACTTGGTGAGTACGGTGGACAACAAATGTCTAACCCAATACTGGACAAGGCATCGGCACCGATCAAAGACAAACTTGCAAAAGGACAACCATTAAGTCCAGATGAGAGAGGGGCGGCTTCAAAACTCATGGCCAGCAAACAGGTCAGAGAAGGTGTTGAAGAACAATCAGAATTAATACTAGCGGCCAAGGACATGATGGACAAGGTAACAGGTTTCCTGGAAACACTTGCTTCTATGAAGACCGAAGGTGCACTAGAGCTAGTAGACAGAATCAGAGATGAGATGGGTGCCGAGAAGGCAGACGCATTTCTACAAAAAATCCAACCAGCGATTGAACAGGCGGAAGCCACTTTAACGACTACCAGGCAAGAACTGGACAACGGTGTAAGAATTTTGACCGGAGAAGAAGTAGCATCAGACCCTATGGGCGCCGATGACACGATGGACATGGACAACACAGACGCAGACTTAGATGACTTGGGTGCAGGTGACCTCGAGACAGATGAGTTTGGCGCCTCTGATGCAGAAGCGGGTGGGACGGAACCTGAAGGCAGAGGGCAGAGAGAATCCCGGGAAGTGTTTGAAGCTTCCAACAGACTGTACAGCAAACTAGCGGGGAAGTAATCCCGTGAGATTTTTCGAATTCAACAAAAGCGACACTGACCTAGAGTCAGCACTTATCAACATCCTGATGAACATGAAGGGCGACGCCGATGAGCGGGAGCAGGCCTCAGACGTCAGCATGGACGCGGTCAAACAGATCATGAGCAACACGGGATACCCGGCATTCAACTACGACGTGTTCAAGAGGATCTACGACGCGGACGGTGACCTACAGAACGTTGTGGCGGACTTCGACAACGAGAAGATAGTTGTGAAGACTGATCAAGAAGCGGAGAAAGAACCTGCCATGGACTACGACGACCAAGGATCAACAGACGTGGTCAAGCAGATGGCCAAGTCGGCCATGAACCGTAGAAAATAATTACAAGTCTTTTACGATATCAAACATTTGCGGATATATTTTAGTCCAGTCTGTACCTCGTCTACGATCCAACTCGTCCAGGTATATCTTCCACTGTCTCTGTCGTTTTGGACTAGGCTCCCTTTGATCGAATTCTTTGATTATTCCTAGCATGTAAGTTTTATGGTTTACTTTTACTGAATCAGGATGTCCACGTGTTGTGGTATCAAAATTCTCGATCGCTTCACGCAGTCCCCATTCGTTGATCTTCTTGCCAAATATCCCCGGGTACATGTATTCTCTGGGACCAAACTCATGTTGATTGGCCTTCATCATGCTCCAATAGATGGGTTTGATCCGGTTACACTCGTTTATGTATTTGACCATTGCCGGCATGCCCGGGACCGCTGTCACCGTTAAAGCACTGTTGATGCCTTGATCAAATGATGTGTTATGTAAAATGTATTCAAAGTTCTTTAGTGCTATATTCAAGTCCAATCCAGTACGCACATACTCTCCCTCGGGACCTAGAGCATCACAACTAAAAAATATCTGTATCTTGTCCAGCCTCCCAGACTTCTGTAACACTTCCAGTCTGTCCATCCACTTCTTGAATCTCTCATGCTCTATGTTCATGTTGCTGAAGAACACCAGTGTAAGGTCAGGATAGTTCCCTTTCTCAAGGAATTCTATGAATCTGAATGTTTCCTTCTGTAGGAATGGTTCTCCGCCCATGACCATTATCTTGTGCAGTTCGTGTAGATGCTTCTCAAACCATTTGAACAGCAGTTCCGTGTGTTCCTCTATCTTAGGATTCTTCTTCCAACTGTCTTCTATTTCCACACCCTCTACATCAAACTTGCCAAATCTTTTCTCTTCCTGCTGTATGGTCGAGCTGTAATGGGCCGCACAGTATATACATGCCTGTTGACAGGTGTTGCCCCAATACACTTCCAACTGCCTAGGAGTGACATCCACAGCCGTTAAATCTGTGTCCAATTCGGGTGGTGCTGTTGTGCCTTCTAGATTCAAATGCACCTGTCTGTCTGATTTACCACCTGCTTCTTCTATGTGTTTGCAGTGTTCACAGCCCCTGCCCGGCCACTCGCCTCGCAACATCTTACGTCTTGCTTCTAGCTTGGCTGGTATGTTGTGGAAGTTGAGTTCTCCGTCTCGCACTTCCAATGGGTCACCATTGACCCTGTGGCAACTGGCACTGACCCCGTCAGTCAGATAGATAGTGCTGTGTGTCCATTTCAGTTGACACGGCAGTCCCTTGGTAATAGGAAATAGTTTTGGTGGTTGCTTTGATATGCCCATTATTTCACTCCACAACAACTGTAACAGGCTTGTAGTCTTTCATCTGGCATTGTGCCATCGATGCCGCCTTCTAGTTTCTTGAAGAATTGACTCTGTAGAATATCATCCAGAGTATTAATGTTGAGATTTATATCGTCATGCACATCTAATATTTTTTGACTCTCGTGGGTTGTTGGATCCCCTATCCAACAGCAGGGAGTGACCCATCCCTTTGCCATTATGTAAATTTCATGATTGTCACGTTTCCATTTTGGGTGTTGCCCTAGAAAGTTTGACAGACATTTTATCTTCCTTGTCTTGAAATCATTGATCACCTCCTTGCTAACTTTAACCTCCATTCCAATATACTTGTCTTCCTCGACTACCTGCTCTACTTTTTGCTTTTGCACACTGGCCATTTCTATTGTGTAATCGTCCACCTTAAATTTTTCAATTTCTCTATAAGTTCCATCATAATCATAGTCTCGCCACCTCTCTGTTTGATCAAAGCTAACACCGTCGAGGCCCAAGTCCTTGGCCAAGTTTCGCATATCATCCTTTTGATGTTCATTGTGTTTAAACAAGAAACATCTCCATCTTGCTTTACTCCTAGAATTTTTCTTTGCCCCGCGTACAAAGGCTTTGACGTTTCGCATAAGTTTGTCCCAATTGACTTTCCTTCTGTACAGATGATTGGTGTCCTCTAATCCGTCTATGTGGAACAGAACCTCAACTCCCAACGTGCCCAGATCATACCAGAAGTCTTCAGTCCGTGCACCACCATTGGTGTAAAGTTCCGTCCAGCACTTGTTGTTGGTTTTGGTAATGTACTCAAATATCTGCAGGGCTTCAGGGTTCATGGACCCATCACCGTAGGTACCACAACTGTAGAAATGCCAAAGATTTTTGACGATATTGTCACCTATCTTTTCTTTGAACAATTCAAACGATGTGTGTTTGTCGTTTGTCACATCTTTTCTGAGATTCAAATCGAAATCAAATCTTGCACACATCGGACATGCCGCGTTGCAGTAGTTTGATAATTCGGCATTTATGGCGTTTATATTTTCAGTTGTGATATATGACATTATATTGTATAATTATGCTTATGATGATACCCAAGGATGTTTTACAGAGCAAAGGCATCACCTACAACCAGAAATATCCATATGGAGAGCTGTCCAGGGTGACAAAGAACCACAAGAGACACTACGCCACACCAGACGGAAGACAGTTGCCCAGTGTGACCACGGTGCTGAGTGCGACCAAGGACATGACACACCTACACGCATGGCGCCGGAGGATCGGAGCGGAGAAGGCACAGCAGATCACCACGGAGAGTGCCAACATAGGGACTGTGATGCACAACTCACTTGAGAAGCATGTCAAGGGCATGGACAGGACACCAGGGTCTAATCTCATACAGCAGAAAGCATGGGGTATGGCCAACGTCATAATAGACAACGGACTGAAAGATGTTTCAGAGGTATGGGGATCAGAGGTATCACTGTACTACGAGGAACTGTACGCAGGCACGACAGACCTAGTTGGGGTGTACAAGGGCGAGCCCGCAATAATGGATTTCAAACAGTCACGTAGACTCAAGAAGAAGGAGTGGGTGGACGACTACTACCTCCAATTGGTAGCATATTCAGAAGCACACAACAAACAGTACGGAACGAACATAAAGAGTGGACGTATGTTTATATGTACACAAGCCAACGAATTCCAGTCGTTTGACATAGAGAACTATGACTACTGGACCGACCAGTGGTATCGTAAGTTGGAGCAATACTACAAGCAAGTGTTGTAGATGCCAATAGTTCAACTAAATACAGTTGATGTATTCCATTTATAAAACAACCAACACAATCACGGGCAAGTTCTATGTTGGCAAGCAACACAAGGACTATGACTACTACCTAGGTTCTGGCAAGTTGCTACGGAAAGCGATTGATAAACACGGCAAAGATAACTTCACAAAAACTATTCTCGAAGACAGGCTAACAGCAAAACAGGCCTCTATCAGAGAACAGTATTGGATTGCCAAGACAGGCGCTCTAGGCAACCAAGGTTACAATATGCACCCAGGAGGCATAGGTGGCGACAACAGCAAACACATCGATTACGCAAACAGGAAGATCAAATACAACACAAAAGGAATGAAACAATATTGGGACTCATTATCTCAGGAACAAAGGACAAATTTACACAGGAGACAAGCAATGGCAAGGTCCAAAGGATGGTACGTGAGCAAGGTCAACAGCACTAAGGAAACTTATGTTCAGAACATAGCAGAATGGTGCGACAAGCACGGCATAGACAAAAGTATGCCCACCGGCTTGAATAATCCCAACAGCAGGTTATTCCAGAAACAAACAAAAGGTTGGCGTATAAGGCGTAGTGATATGCCCAAATTAAAACTTTATGTTAATAATCAACATAAATCAACTGTCAATATAGGTAAGGGCAAGACCTGGCGTTTGAAGGACGGCAAGCGTGTTTGGATCACTGTATAAATACAGTAAATGTTAACAAAATTTAGAGGAAATTATTAATCGTGCCCATCGTACAAATCTCGAGAATTCAGCATAGACGTGGAAAGAAAACCGATCTACCGCAACTAGCGGCCGGGGAACTAGGGTGGGTGATTGACGAGCAGAAACTGTATATAGGAAATGGCACAGTTTCAGATGGTGCACCAGCAGTAGGCAACACAGAAATAGTCACAGCAGGCAGTTCCTCATTCACAACAGCACTAAGCCACACCTACAAGGGATACCTAGGTGCAAGTACACCTGTTGGAACTTCACAGCAAAGAACTGTAGGAGACAGACTAGACGAGAGAGTGTCAGTGAAAGACTTTGGAGCCAAAGGCGATGACAGCACGGCAGATATAACAGCAATACAGAACGCTATAGATGAGATCTACAGAGACACAGACAAGGATGATACGAGAGCAAGGAGAGTTCTTTTCTTCCCTGCAGGCACCTACAGGATCAACGCCGCACTCAAGATACCACCATACGCACACTTGGTGGGCGAAGGTCCGGACAAGACCATAATAAGGAATTCAGGCAACAACGCAGTGATGGTCACGCAGGACGACGAAGGCAACGTTGGGGCCAACATAGGAAACTCATCAGCGACCACACCAACACAGATACAGATTTCAAACATGACACTGAAGAACACAGTGGCATACGGTGGCATATCACTAGACAGGGTTGAGAAAGCATACTTCAACAATGTCAAGTTCCAAGGATCATATGCGATAGGAGGAGCAGACGCTTCCAACTCGCGAGGAATAACTGTCACGAACTCAACAGCATTGCACACGTCGAAAGATGTTGTGTTCAATCAATGTCAGTTCACCAAGTTCGCTAGATTGGTCGATGTCAGTTACAACATCAACAACGTCAAGTTCATCAACTGTGACTTCTCGATCGCCTACTATGGTGCGTTGCTGGGTGCGGAGATGGATGGTAGCACAGCGGGGCTGACTGACGGTCCGAGGGACGTGCAGTTCACCGGCTCCAGTTGGAGCGACATAGGTCAACAAGCGATCTGGGTCAAACCCACGGCGGGTGCTGACACAGGCACAGGTGCAAGACACATAGTTTCATCAGGTAACTGGTACGCCAGATCAGTGGCCAACAACTTCGAGGGCATAGGTTCGATCAGAGAAGTTCCTGTGATACAGTTTGACAACGATGAATGCACATCAACCCTGGACTTCTTCGAGAGATCAGACCTAAGAGCCGCGGACGGCAGTTCAGAGCTCAACGCCGCGCCAGAATTACAAGGCATCGGAATTACAACCAAAGCAATCAAGACTTTCACAATGTTAAACAACCAATCATCGGCCGCCACCATACAGGAATTTCCAGGACTTAACGGAAAAGGATTTTCAATTAGATATAAAATAGAAAGAGGGGGCAACACACGTACAGGTGAAATGATAATCTCTTCTGATGGAACCAACATCGCATATGACGACAACTCCATTGACAGTGCCACTGACGTGGGCGTTGACCTAATCGCCGCACTGGACGACAAAGACTCGACCGCGGGCAACGAGACCATCAAGATACAGTACCAGACCACCAACACAGGTACCACGGCCACAATCAATTACCAAGTTACTATCCTGGCATAACACCTTAGGTTGTCCATATAAAATCTATTATCCACTAGACAAAAAAGTCTTTTCAATATAATATTAGTATATTATAAAATAGCAAAACAACGTTGTAGTTTTAACCGTAAGGCTACGGCAGGATCACAACAAAAAAAGTTATAAACACAGATTTAGATAAATATGGATACACAAAAAACACAAATCAAAAATAAAAATTACAAAAACTTAATGCCCAACACCAACTCCTCAACAATCAAGGTACAGAAAAGAGATGGCAAGTTGGAGATACTAGACATCAACAAGATCCATTTCGTCGTTGAAGAGGCCTGCGAGGGATTGGCGGGGGTCAGTTCATCACAGATAGAGATGAATGCCAACATCCAGTTCTATGACGGCATGACGACTAAGGACATTCAAAATGTTCTAGTGCGTTCTGCGAATGATCTAATAACACTGGAAGAACCAAACTATCAATTTGCGGCGGCGAGACTTTTATCATACGACGTGAGGAAGGAAGCACACGGACAGTACGAATACATTCCGTTGTTGAAACTGATCCTGAGGAACATCAGATCAGGTGTGTATGACAAAGACATCCTTGACAAGTACAACAAGACAGAGATCAAAAAATTAAACACATGGATCAAGAGAGACAGAGATCTCAAATTCACATATGCGGGTCTGAGACAGATATGTGACAAGTATCTCGTGCAGGACAGAAGCACAGGACAACTGTACGAGACACCACAGGACATGTACATGATGATCGCGGCAACACTGTTTGCGGAGTATCCAACAAAGACAAGATTAAGTTATGTTAAGAAATACTACGATGCAATATCACAACACAAGATAAACATTCCAACGCCAGTGATGGCAGGAGTGAGAACTCCCATAAGACAGTTCGCTAGTTGTGTGTTAGTTGATAGCGATGATACACTGCCAAGCATATTCTCAAGCGACATGGCCATTGGTCTGTACGTGGCCAGGAGAGCAGGTATAGGGATCAACGCAGGACGTATCAGAGGTATCAACAGCAGGATCAGGGGTGGAGAGGTTCAACACACAGGAGTCGTTCCGTTCCTCAAGAAGTTTGAAGCAACAGTGAGATGTTGTACACAGAATGGTGTGAGGGGTGGTAGTGCAACTGTCCACTTCCCGATATGGCACCCAGAGATAGAAGACGTCCTTGTACTGAAGAACAACAAAGGCACAGAGGACAACAGAGTAAGGAAATTAGATTACTCGATACAGATCTCAAAACTGTTCTATGAGAGATTCATGAACGAGGAAGACATCACATTGATATCACCACACCAAGCACCGGGACTGTACGAAGCATTCGGCACGGAAGACTTCGATGACCTGTACTTGAAGTACGAGGCTGACAAGACCATTCCAAAGAAAACAGTTCCAGCACAGGATCTGTTCGGCGACCTATTAAAAGAGAGAGCAGAGACAGGACGTATCTACATCATGAACTTGGATCACTGTAACTCACACAGCAGTTTCAAAGACAAAATTTCAATGAGTAACCTGTGTCAAGAGATCACACTACCCACAACACCCATACAGGACATACACGATGACCAAGGGGAGATTGCACTTTGCATCCTTTCAGCAGTCAACGTAGGTGGACTGAATGACCTAGGAGAACTAGAAAGCATATGTGACCTGGCAGTCAGGGCACTGGAACAGATCATAGACTACCAAGACTATCCGGTCAAGGCGGCGGAGGTCAGCACAAAGAGAAGAAGAAGCCTAGGTATTGGTTACATCGGGCTGGCACACTACTTGGCGAAGCATGGCGTTAAGTATTCAGATCCAAAGGCATGGGATCTAGTTGACAGACTTTCAGAGGCATTCCAGTATCACCTGTTGAGAGCGAGTTGCAACATCGCAATGGAAAAAGGCAAGTGTGAAGGTTTTGACAGAACAAAATACGCAGATGGCTTATTGCCAATAGATCATTACAAGAAAGATGTGGACAAGATCGTACCACACAAACAGAGAATGGCATGGGAGAGTCTAAGAAAAGACATCGCCAAACATGGACTGAGACACAGCACACTGTCAGCACAGATGCCAAGTGAGAGCAGTTCCGTAGTTTCAAACGAGACAAACGGCATCGAGCCACCAAGAGCACTGTTATCAATCAAGAAGAGCAAGAAAGGTCCACTGAAACAGATAGTTCCGGGGTTCCCCAAACTGAAGAACGATTACACACTGCTATGGGACATGCCAAGCAATGAAGGTTACATCAATGTTGTTGCCATGATGCAGAAGTACTTCGACCAGGCCATATCAGGCAACTGGAGTTACAACCCCACACACTTTGACAACAACGAAGTGCCGCTATCGGTCATGGCACAAGACATGCTGACAGCATACAAACTTGGTTGGAAGACGTCATACTACCAGAACACGTACGACTTCAAGGGTGAGGAGGAAGACATACAACCGGCTGGGATCAGTGCCGTGACCGACACCGATGATGGCGAGGACGTGGAACTGCCCACACAACAGATAAGTACTGACATTGACGGTGAAGACGATGAAACGTGCGATGCCTGTACAATATAAAGAATCAATAAATTATGAGCAAGACAGTTTTTAACCAGAGTAACGTTGACTTCACAAAACAACCTATGTTCTTTGGCGAGGAACAGAACGTGCAGAGATTTGACACGTTCAAGTACCCTGTGTTCGACAAACTGACACAGACACAGTTGGGCTACTTCTGGAGACCAGAAGAGGTATCACTGCAGAAGGACAGGGCAGACTACATGAACTTCCGTCCAGAACAGAAACACATATTCACATCAAACCTCAAGTACCAGACACTGTTGGACAGTGTACAGGGTAGGGGACCAGTCATAGCGTTCCTGCCATACTGTTCACTGCCTGAGCTGGAGAGTTGCATAGTGGCATGGGACTTCTTCGAGACCATACACTCAAGATCATACACACACATCATCAAGAACATCTACTCAGATCCTGCAGAGGTGTTTGACACCATACTCGAGGACGAGGAGATACTGAAGAGGGCTAGGTCAGTGACCAAGTACTACGATGACTTCATAGAATACGCCAAGCAGTGGGACGTCAATGGCAAGGGCTCCACTAAAATATTGAAGAAGAAACTGTTCCTGGCCATGATGAACGTCAACCTACTGGAAGGACTGAGATTCTACGTGTCATTCGCCTGCACATTCGCATTCGGTGAACTGAAACTGATGGAAGGTTCCGCCAAGATACTGTCATTGATCGCAAGGGATGAATCACAACACCTGGCCATAACAACACACATCATCAAGAACTGGCAGGCGGGCGACGACAAAGAGATGAAAGGTGTGATCAAAGAGTGTGACGCAGAAGTCATCAAGATGTTCAAACAGGTCGTGGACGAGGAGAAGGCATGGAGCAAGTTCCTCTTCAAGGACGGATCAATAATAGGACTGAACGAGAAGCTACTGGGAACATATGTGGAATGGACAGCCAACAAGAGACTGAGGGCGTTGGGCTATGCACCATTATGGGATCATTCAGCAACACAGAATCCACTGCCGTGGACCACACACTGGCTGTCAAGCAAAGGCATGCAGGTGGCTCCACAACAAACTCAAGTTCAATCATACATAGTTGGTGGCATCAAACAAGATGTTAAGAAAGGTCAGTTCTCTAAATTTAAGTTATAACTGACGAGTTCAGTCATAAATATATGTATGGGTTACATATATAAAATCACCAACACAACAAACAATAAATCCTATATAGGATACACAACGAATCCTACTGAACGTTGGGCGGCCCATAGACACAATCAAGGAAGTAAACTTGTATTCCAAGCGATCAAGAAGTATGGATTGAATAAAATCAAGTTCAAAGTGATAGCAGAAGATAATGTAGACAACGAACAGTTATATATTGACAAGTATAACACAATAGCACCCGATGGTTACAATCTCACAGATGGTGGTGGCCTACCGCCTAACCACAAAGGTAAAACATATATAGAGATATATGGAAATAAAAGAAAGGCAGAACAGCAGAGGCTAAAAAGACATCTCAAACAGATACAATCAGGAGGATATGGACCAATGAGACACACAGCAAAATCCAAAGCAA
>Ga0222711_1000555_pt1 | contig 10581 bp, 9 predicted proteins | sample AntAcemetage1699_FD_179814 | JGI IMG/M metagenome (GOLD analysis project Ga0222711, IMG submission 179814) | Saline water microbial communities from Ace Lake, Antarctica - #1699 | ecosystem: Environmental > Aquatic > Non-marine Saline and Alkaline > Saline | place: Antarctica: Ace Lake...
TTAAGTAACTCCTACTACCTTCCCTAGCTCAACTGGATAGAGCAACTGACTTCTAATCAGTAGGTTGCAGGTTCGAGTCCTGCGGGAAGGACCAATAACTAGAGTAAGGTTTAGAGAAAGGCCATCTTCGCATGGACAATGGACCACCCAACAAGCAGACTAGGACACGCCGTAAGACTACCTACAAAGGTGCGTCAGAGGCTAAGACATCTGGCCTAGTCCCACGCACAGAGAAGCAAGGAGAGTTCCTAGCAGCCCTCAAGTCTTCTCGTCAGGTGTTTGTGCTAGGTCCAGCGGGTACAGGTAAGACGTATATCACAGCGACATATGCTGCTGACCTGTATGTCACCAAGCAGATTGACAAGATCGTCATCACACGACCTCATGTAGCTGTGGGTAAGGAGCTTGGGTTCCTCAAGGGTGATCTGACAGAGAAGACTATGCCTTGGGCTTTGCCTGTCCTAGACGTACTGGAGAAGCATCTGGGTAAGGGTGTAGTAGAAACTGGTATCAAGAATGGCAACATCGAGATGGCTCCTCTAGCCCTTATGAGGGGTCGTTCCTTTGATGATGCCTTTATCATTGTTGATGAGACCCAGAACATCACGACACATGAACTTAAGATGCTCTTGACACGTGTAGGAGATAATAGTACTATTGTCCTTAATGGTGATGTACAACAGAGTGACTTGAAGGAAGCTGATGGACTCTCTAAGGTTATTCACCTAGCAAAGAAATACATGTTACCCGTTCCCATTATTGAATTTGGTGTTGAGGATATTGTTAGATCAGATATCTGTAAGCAATGGGTAAAGATTTTTATGGAGGAGAAGCTATGACAGAGACTATTACTTCTGATGGGGGGCCTAGCATGTACTACGACTTCCCTGAGGGGGCCATCACACTTAACGATCTTATCGAGTATAAGAACATGGACTTCCATCGTGGTAACACCTTCAAGGCATGTTGGCGTTTTGGCAATAAAGATGGGACAACAAAAGAGTATGATTGCAGGAAGATCATTTACTCTGGTGCTAGGATGCTTATGAGGGAGGTAGGCACTGAGGCTCTACGTAAGACCTTGATCGACATGCTGCAAGACCCTCAGTTCTGCCGCAGCTAGAGAGGTTCTTGAGATGCCCAGACCAAAGAAACAACAAGTACCCCCTAAGATAGAGGAAGAAGCAAAGGCTTTCCTAGAACAAAAAAATCCTCCAACCAAACCAAAGCCTATGACTTCTAGGGTTTACCTAACTGGTCAAGCCATGTCAGGTCTCCTAGCAAGAACACAAGGTCCGGTTCGGATGGAGGATATAAAAAGAGAAGCAGAGGCTTGGGCAGACTTTATGCTCAAGGACTGAACACTGGGCTACCTTCGGGTGGCCCTTTTTATTGCCTGTTCCTCATCTTCCTGAGGGCAGACTCACGTCTAAGATCATCATCGTTGTCCACGTAGAACTTAAGGATTTCCAACTCTCTAGTCGTAAGCTCATGAATACTCTCTGCCTCAAGGCCAATGTCTGCCATGTACTTCTCCAAGTCTTGAACTCTTGTCTGCTGGGTAAGCTTAAAGAGTGCAGAGAGCCTTGGGTTATCAGGGTTAGTGCTTGACTGAAGACCCCTATGGGTAAGCTCTCTAGCTGTCTTAAGTACGTCAGACAACATGCTTTGCTTCATCTTCATGTCACCATCCATAAACAGTTTGTTGTTAAGGAGGCGTGTCTGAGCCAAGCTATTAACGATAGGTTGAAACTCTCTTGTCACAATATTCTGTGCAATAGGATCATCCGCAAACAAGTCTGCATCCCACTGAGGTCTCCCCACCATTGCAAAGACACGGGTGATGGCATTAGTAGGTGCCTGTGGCCTTTGACCCGCAATACGTGCAGGTGTACGACCAACAAACTCTGCTGTAGGAGAGGTAGCACCTAGGGTGTCCCCCATACCAGCACCACCGATCAACTGATCAATGTAACGAAATGCTTTAGCAAACCCAGGGTTACCTGTCTTAACATCGACAGCCATGTACTCCTGAGGGGTGTCACCCAGAGCTACGATTGCATTGATAGGCTCAGCAAATCTGGTAAGGCCAGAACCAAGGGTACCACCCAGTGACCCTATGGAAGACGCTAGGCCCACCGCCGCATCATCATAGTCCCCCTGAAGCACAGATGAAACAGACTCCAAGAAGGCATCGCCTGTAGAGCTAAGTTGACGAGTCAGCTGGCCTACAACAGCAGCAGATGCATCCTTCAAGAAGTCCTCTGGCACTTCCCCTGTAGTAGATTTATAAGCCAACCAACGAGCCAGAGCCTTGGTACCAATAGCAGGAGCATCATACCGTTCGGAGAACCTCTGACCAGTGTTTTCGTCGATACTCTCATCCCAAGCAATTCCACGCTCCAGCAAGTCTATCTCTTTATCCAAGATAGATACAGCTGCAACCCAACCTACAACAGGCTTGGCAATAGTTTCTGACCAGTCCTGCTTCTGAGCAGCTACGCCAAGTGCCTTCAAGGGAATGTTTGCACCAGAGTACTCAGAGATTGTGGCGATTACGTTATTAAAGAAACGACCGAATGGGATTGTAGCCCCAACGACAGGTAGGATACGGAAGTCTTCGATAAACCCTGCGACACGAGCAATAGCCTTATTGTCATGACGGGCATAAGGCTTAGATAGGATGTTATCCAGTGTGGTCCCTGCAGCCTTTGTCTGAGCCTCATTGAATTGTTTAGAGTTAAAGATAACACTGGCATCTGGTCTTGACATAAGCTCTCTGTAGCCCATGCCAAAAGTCTCTCTGAGGTTTATATCTAGGTTGTACATAACCTCTTGAGACTTAGTAAACACGTCCTGAGCCTTAACAAGGCCAATGTACTGCAAGACCTCAATAGCCCCCTCACCTACTTGCTGATAGGCAGGCTTCTCAGGGTCAGCTTTCCCGAGTGCAGGGGCTGTTGGCCTTACGATACCGCCAGGGAGTACGCCTACAAGGTCCTTAAAGATTTCTGGGTTTCTGTCCACCAGAGAGTCAAAAGCCCTTGCTGTTGTATCTGGGTCAATAAGGTTGCTAATCTTACGTAGATTAGCCTTATAGGCACCAAGGAGTTTACCCCAGTCTTTTGATGCCTCAGCAGTACGCCCAGTGAGAGCCTTGTAAGTACCTGTCGTACCGTAAATCGCTGTGGACCGTAGGAGGTCAGATGCTGACTGTCCAACAGACTTAGTACTCCAGCCTGCAATGTTCAGGGCAGAGGTACCTGGGTGGGTTACCAGCAATCTGATGTAGGAACTTTGCGCCCAATCAACGAAACTACCTACTTCACCGAAGGCAGCGCCAAGTCTTCCAGGGGGTTCTGTCAGGGAGCCTTCACGAACAGACTTTGTACCGGACTTAAAAGTAGCACTTACTTTATTGTCATCCAGTTTAGTGATCTTACCTACACCAAACTTAGGGTGATATATCTCATCTCCAACATTTCTTTTTAGAGACGTACCCATAATGTCACCAAACAAGTATGCAGCAGCATCCTCCATGGTAACTTCTTTAGCGTTCTTAAACTTCATTATCTTTGAGACTTGGCTCATCCGATTAAGAAGCCAACCAGACTGACTCATCTTCTTAGACATATTATCTGCAAGTAAGTCGATGCTTGGGGTCTCCATCCCCTTAAGCTTGATACCAGTCTTCTTTTGAAAAGAGTCTACAAACCGTAGGATATCTGGCTCAGGAGAGTTCTTCATGGCATCAGAGAGCCAGTTAGTGATGTTGTCACCAGTCTCCCGCTTGCCAAGATACCTGAACCCCTTGTCATACATGATCTGTGCCAGACCCTTAAACTCAAGCTCATCATCCCCCAAGATTAGACGACCCCAAAACTCTGTATCAAGAGCCTCGAGTTCTTTACCACGACCAACCTTCTTTGCAAACACTTCTTTAAACTGGTTGTCAGGGATTGCATCAAGAGAGTCAGCAAGTGCCGAGAGGGCACCTGTAAGATCGTCTTTATTAGTTACTTTAAAATCTGGGATATCGACATTAGCCATACCCAACTTAGAGCTACCCTTAACGGCAACCCCAGCAGCAGCTATGCCACCACCTACGATACCCCCCAGTGCTGCAAGGCCAGTCTGGAAGCGGTCCTGCTCTTCCTTCGCAACGATCTGGATAAGTCCGTGTTGGTAGGCAACATCAGTACCAGCTGCCACCGCAGTATCAAAAGCCATAGCACCCATGACTTCTTTGTATGCAGAACGCTTACCTGTCTTTGCAGCGATTTCTTTAAGTGTTTTACCTTTAATGACATTAGCAGCAGCCAACTGGACGGCGTCTGAGGCCCCTTGAGCAGCAAGCCTTGTTGCTTCCCTACGAGCAGCCTCTAGGGCCAGTCTGGATAACGCTGTGGTGCCTGTCTGAGCCACTGCCTTACCCACGAGGGGTGCAACAATGTTCACTGGGTCTACGACAGCACCAACAAAGTAATCTCTCACACGGTCAAAGTTCTCTTGAAAAGTATAATCCTTCCAGCTTCCGCTAAGGCCATCAAACAGTTCATAGCCATCTAGGAGAGCTTGACGACCCTGTTGATCTGTAGAGAGGATGTGATCTACAAAGCCCACAGTCTTAACTGTGTTACCTGCACCAAGGTACCGGAAGGTATTGACGAACTGATCTACCCTCTCTTGAGGTTCATAGCCATCAATAGAGTCAGTCCCGTAGTAGGACTTTAGTGTACGATCAATGATAGCCAGACGCTCAGGCTCAAGCAAATCACTTGGGGTATAACCTGAGGTTGGCAGTGTTCTTTCTTCTTCCTCTACAACAGTGGTCTGAGCAGGCTTGGCCCACGAAGGTAGACCAGTTTCAGCAGTAGGCTCAGTTACAGGCTTGGCCCACGAAGGTAGACCAGTTTCAGCAGTAGGCTCAGTTACAGGCTTGGCCCACGAAGGTAGACCAGATGCAGTTGGGGTAGGTTCGTTAGAGACAGGCGAAGCCCAGCTTGGGAGTTCTTCTTCCAAATCAAATTACTCCTTAACTTGTTGGATACTACCGTCGGGCATTCTGTAGAAGTACGTCATCACACCATCGTTTGGGTCAACCCCACTGCTATCCAATACGCCACCTTCTGGAGGAGTATGAGGGATCGGTAGGTAAGGGTTGTCTTGAAGGCCCAGAGTAAAGCTGTCAGCGAGGCCCTCAAAGCTTTGCAAGGCAGGTGTCCCAAACTGACCACGAATCCTAGCCTTAGCTGCATCACTGGAGTTAAAGTTATCTAAGTCGCTAGCAACAGAGTTAAGAATACCTTGCTCTTTCTCCGAGATGCCAGCCTCAGACTCTTTACGATATCTTAGTTCTTGAACCTTTTTATTAGCAATCTCTGTAACTCTTTGGTCAAACAGGGCAGCTTGGTTCTTCCAGAGTGTATCTTGCTCAGAAGGTGCCAAGGCCTTAACTGGCATACGAGATTCTATAACAGTATTTCTAGTTGGAGTCAGCGCTGGGAGGTTGGCTACAAATACCTCTGGGTCTTCTACCTCATCAAAAGCAGACAGGGTATCTTCAAGCACCTTAAAGTATTCTTGAGCATTTTGTGGTGTTTGCCCATCAACGACAGTAGCCCTGAAGATTTCATTGAGCTTCTCTGGCTGCATATCAGCACCAGTAGTCGATGCAAAGTCCATGGCTTGGTTAAACGCAGTGGGGTCTTGCGAGAGGGCGTTAAGAGTTGTCTCTGAGAGACCCCTTCCTTGCAGGTACGAGTATCCAGCCCTAAAGGCACTAACCTGCTCCTTCTGGGCATCTATCTTTGGTCTTAGGGCCGCAGCCACACTTCTACGACGACGAAGGATTTCTTCTTCCTTAGCCTCCCTAGCTTCTTTACGCTCTCTGACATCAGCCAAACCATCGGCAATACCTTGCCACATTCCCGCCGCCATTACACTGACCTCCGAGCCATGAGACCTTTAGGAGCCTCTACCATTTCTTCTTCTTCTTCAAAGTCTTCTACAACCTCAGGAGCTTCCATTGGGGTAGCCTTAGCCTTAGCCAAAGCCTTTCTAGCAGCCCTCTGGTTGATCTCATAGTCTAGGTCCATGTCTTCTTCGTCGGTTTCAAAACCTTCTTTATAATCAATACCAATCATGTCTGCTGTGGTCTTCAGGTACTCATGGATTGCAGGTGCAATGATAAGGCTTACGTCAATAGAGTGAATACCATCATAGACACCTTTACGAAGGATGCCTTCAGTAAGAGTACGAATATCAAGGCCATCTTCCATAAGCAAGGTAGCAGCCTTAATCCTACGTTCATCAGTCAACTTGTCGAGGTGATAAACCAAAGCATCCTCAGGATCAGTAATCTCTGGGGGTCTTTCGTAGGATGCATTCTTTGGTTCAAGGGTCAAGGACGCCCCAGGGATTGGTGCTTCAAACATTATTTATCTCACTGTACCAAAAATAGTTCCGCCAATTTGCAGAGAGTCTTTTGCATTTCTTACTCTATCCAAGAAGTTAATGTCTGTACCTTCCCCATATGCAGCTGGGTTTCCTGCAGTAAAGTTAAGCCAACCCTTGTCTTGGAAATTACTTAGAAGAGGGGTAACTTCAGTCTCAAATTTAGAGAGGACACCATCACTAAGCATCCGATACCTACTACTAGGACCAGGATTTTTAGATGTACCTGTCACAGCTTGAAACTGGTTATCTTGATTCAAGACATCGACGATTGAGTTAGGATAGTTTTCAGCTTTTACCCTATTCAAGACAACAGACATCACCGCAGCCTGCTCTTGAGGGTCGTCAGTTGCCTCTGCATAAGTAGCACGTACAAGCATCTCCCACTCTTGGTCAGAGACAGACCTACCAAGGTATTCTTCTGCTGCACTACGACCACCAACATCGCCAGATATGCCTTTACCTAAGGGTCTTGGCCTTGCTACAGGCCGCATAGTTTCAGTCATGGCTCCAGTGGTACTCTCTTCTTCAAAGGGTATGTCTGCTGATTCCCGATACTTCTGAACACGTCTAAGGATTGCTTCCTGAGGGTCCTCACGGGGGGCCTCATCCTTACGGGCATTAGCACGGGTCATGAGACCTGGAGAGTAGTCTAGAATGTCACTCTTCTCTACGTACTGGTTTAGGGTCTTCCTAAAGTCAGGCATATTGTACATTTATTATTTCCTTTAAATTAGGAGGGCGCTGACAATAGCACTAAACTTAGCTGTCCTGTCTCTAGCATCCTGTTCAAACTTAACTGCATCAAACTCCTTGTCTGCAATCATCAGTCTAGCTAGACGGTCCTGTTCACCCTCAGAGATACCTACAGCAAAGCCCATGATGTCTCGCTCTCTCTGCCAGATATTATCCAAGTTAGTGGATGTCAGGGCATTGATAGTCCGAGCAAGCTCCATGTTAGACTCGTTCTGAGCAGAGGTGTTCAAGGTAGCTAGGTTCTGTCTCCACTGAGCATTAGCTTGAGCGATGACCAAACCATTCTGAGCATTGAACAAGTCTCTCTGCTGTTGTACCTCAGAGTTAAACTGTCTCATAGCGTTGACAGAGTTAACATTGAACTGGTCCATGGCATTACGCTGAGTAGCATTGAACTGAGAAGTCTGACTTTGTAGATTTGAAAAGAACTGCTTTGTCTGGTTTTCACTTGCAGCGTTAAACTGAAGTGCAGCATTCTCCGCAGCTTGATCTGTGAACAGTGCCTGAATGTTCTGTTGTGACTTGAACAAGCTAGTCTGTTGCTCGTTGCTTAGGTTGGTCAAGTCCATCTGCATAAAGTTCTGAGCATTCTGAACAGCAGCCTGCTGACGGTTATTCAGGTTAGCTGCATCCATATTCGCAAGTGCAGCAGCCTCAGCCATAACCATAGCCTGATTGTTATTCAGGTTCTGCAGGTTAGTGGTGTTAGCCATACGGCTGTTCTCCAGAGCGATCTGTTGCTCCGCAGTAAAGTTCATATTAGCTACATCTGCAATACGAGATGCATTCTGTACTCTGGACTGAAACTCTTGGTCAAAGTCTATTTGCAAGAAAGCAGCACGTTGTTGTGCAGCCATCATAGCAGTTTGTTGACGGTTTGACAAGTTCTGTGATTCAAATTGGGCACGAGTTTGTGCATCCAACTGGGCGATAGGGAGTGCAGACTCCATGGTGGCTTGAATGACAGCCTGACCAGCCATGCTAGAGGCACCTAGGCCACGAGCAGAGAGGTTAGCCATAGCAGTCCGCATAGCCCCAGAAGCCCATGCAGGGATGTTACCACCCTCGAACTGTGTCATAAGACCTGCAAGCTGACCTTGTACTGTCGCCTGATCTGTTGGAGTAGCCTCAGCAGCCTGTATCTGACTGTTAAGAGCCTCTACCTTTGCAGCATCTACAGCACTACCAGAGATCAACTCACCAGCTTGGATTTCCCGTTGCATGGGGTTTTCCAACATGATCGCACTGGTCTGTGCAGCTTTGAGGTCAGAGAGGGATGTACCCTGCTGTTGAGCAGCTTGTACCTGAGCCTGAGTAGACACCTGACCCTGAGCAGCCTGTAGCTTATCTGTCTCCGCAGAGATTTGACCTGCAGCAGCCACTGGGGTAAAGGTTGAAGGGGTAAGGGGTTGAGGTATAGAAGCCTGCTCTACAGAACCCACAGTTGCTGACTCAGCAAAGGGAGCCTGAGGTACAGTCATACCTGCAGTAGGTGCAATGAAGTCTGCCTCCTGAGGAAGGGTCATAGATACGGGGGCTTGGATAGGCTGCATAGTCTGGGAGATCAAGCCTCTAGACATAGCTTCTATATCAGCACTGGACAATGGAGTACCTGTCTGAGGTACATTATCCGCAGTCTGAACCGTAGGAGAAACCATACCACCCTCAGCCATACCTGTAGTATATGACCGCAACTTAGTAGCAGCCCCAGGGTTGGAGTTGGCGAAGTCTTGAAGACTCTTACGTGTCTTTGGACCACTATAACCAAGAAACTTAGTAGCCATGTCATACATGTTGTCTAGCTTGGTATTAGAGACAGAGCCACCTTTGTTCATACCAACAACCGCTTGAGGTGTCAGATTCTGTTGCTGAGCTTGCTGTTGCTGTTGGCCTTGGTTAGACATACGCTTGAACCCAGGGGGTACATAGGTAGTAGGTTGACCATTAATCTCTGTCACTGTAACTGTCTGCCCCAGGTCATTGCCGTACATCACGGACTGGATCGACTGCTGACCCTGAGATGGCATTGTAAGGTTAGCCATCGTGGTCCCAGTGTACTGAGGTCTGACAGTAATTGTATCAGGTACAGCAGAGAGACCCGCAGTTTGCAGGGGAGAAGAGAATGTCCCAGCCTCAGGTCTTTGAATGTTACTTACTGGTGCAACAGGCACTTGACCATAGGTAGGCTTGGTGACAGGGAGAGTTACAGCGTCAGTAACAGTTTGTTGAATAGGGTCTGGAGTAGGAGGTGCTGCGAAGTTACTCTGACCAAAACCCCTAACACTTCCATCTTGATTGAAGCCACGATTAGCCCCAGCTGCAGGTAGCATAGGCTTTTTAAGCTGCTGGTCCCACTGAAAGATGTTAAGTAGGTTGTTACCTGACTTTTGCTCTTGACTCTCATAGGTAGCTGAAGGTGCATTCTTAGCTTTTTCCTGCCACTCAGGCATGGTGTCGGGAAGGGTTGCGCTAGTGCTACCTGTACCCATATTGCGATTTTGAAGCTCTTGCTGGAGATAAGCGGCATTTGCAACATTGTCATTTACAGCTGCAACTCCACCCCCCTCAGGAGCTTGCTGCCAACGCTCAGAGAGAATCTTTGCTCCCTCATCTACGGCAGTGTTACCACCATAAAAAGCCTTATTGTCCCCTGGAGTATACCCAGCAGCCTTAAGGGCATCGTTGATCTGACTAAAGTTTTCGCTAAAGGCATTAAACCCTGCAGCCTTAGCAGCGGCATCAGCTTTGGCTGTAGACACACCAGTAGTTTGGCTAAGGTAGACAAGGTCCGCCAGTTGTTTTAGTGATTCACTTGCCATTTTTATTCTAAACCCTTATCTTTCTGCAATGTTCTTATAACCCAGCAGGCTACAGAAGACCCTCTAAAACAACCCAATAGGGGTTCACCGACCAGTCAGCCCCATCAAAGAAGAACTTTCCGCCGGACCATCCATCTGGACCTGTGACGCCTTCGTGCAGCACTGTATTACCACTGTTGCAGTCACCTATGATGAATTTAGCCGGATTACCAACAGTGATGTTATCGGCCTCGACCAGTAGTGTCTCGTTATCTTCAAACAGGTAAAGCGACAAGCCGTCTTTTGTGAGCGTTTTCATGGGTTAACCTTTCACGATGAGTTTGGTAGCTGAAACAGCAAGGCCCGCATAGACCTCTGGCGCACCCGCTGTTGTGCTAAGTGTTCCGTCTGTTTGCACAAAATAACGAGCAGCTGTCGTAAGTTCGCTTTGTGCTTCGTTGACTGCGCTAATAAGCTGAACCGTAGCGGTTTGTGTGTCTGTATAAGACCCAGAAGAGAGCCCTATAAAATTGAAGACCCCCAAGTTTGTTTCTTCCGGCTTAAATACTAC
>Ga0222711_1000557_pt1 | contig 10567 bp, 8 predicted proteins | sample AntAcemetage1699_FD_179814 | JGI IMG/M metagenome (GOLD analysis project Ga0222711, IMG submission 179814) | Saline water microbial communities from Ace Lake, Antarctica - #1699 | ecosystem: Environmental > Aquatic > Non-marine Saline and Alkaline > Saline | place: Antarctica: Ace Lake...
GAGCTGGCGCAGTGGGTCGTGGACAATTTGAACTTCCGCCAAGTAATTCTTGAGTTTTATACCCCCGGCGTCCCTGATTCAGGTTGGGTGCATGTCAGCTACAACCCCGGCGACAACAAGAAGCAAGTCATGACCGCGGCAAAGGAAAATGGTAAAACAGTGTACTTGCCCGGCCTGCACGCGTAAAATACCTCCATGACTACGCTATCCATCAAAACATTCGGCGGAATAGCGCCAAAAACTCCAGCTCGCTACCTGCAAGAGAACCAAGCGCAAACGGCGCTAAACGCTCCTAGGTTTAATGGGTCTTTGCAGGCCATGTATGGGCTTAGCGCGTCGCTTACGACGCTGACAAAAGTAGGTACCCCGCTCACTATTTATCGGTTTGGGCAGGAAGCGCCATCAGACACAAACTACTGGTTTCACTGGACTACAGATGTCGATGTTTGCCGCAGCCAAATCGCAGGCGATACTAGCGAGTGGACTTTTTTTACTGGTGATGGAGTTCCTAAAGCCACTTACTCTACGATCGCACTGAGCGGGTCGGGGTATCCAACTGTGGCTAGACCATTAGGTGTTGCTGCTCCAGACTCAGCTGCCACAGCAGCTGAAGGGTCTACGACGGGGGTCGACACCGATGCCTTGCGAGAAACTCGCGTATACGCCTACACAAGCGTATCTAAGGAATCTGGTTTTGAGCGAGAGTCTGCGCCGTCCCCTGCCTCGAACTCGGTTGACGTATACCCCGGACAACCGGTGTCTGTTTCAAGCTTTAGTTCACTGCCGTCCGGGTACAACATAACACACCGCAGAATTTACCGCTCTACATCAGGCACTTTTTTGTTTGTGGCTGAGATAGCCGCCTCGGCAGCGTCGTACTCAGACACTTTGTTGGCAGAAGACTTGGGCGAGGAAATACTCAGTTTGACGTGGGCGGAGCCGCCCGAGACTTTGGCCGGGCTTACAAACTTACCAAATGGCATTGTGGCGGGCTTTACAGGCCGAGACATATACTTTTGCGACCCGTACAGACCTTTTGCGTGGCCTGTGGAGTACAGCCAGACACTTGACTACCCTGTGGTTGGCCTTGGTAGGATGGACACCACACTGGCGGTGCTCACAACAGGGACGCCGTACTTCATACAAGGCTCGCATCCCGACTCCATGGTCGCCGTTCAGGCCGACCTACAGCAAGCCTGTGAGTCCAAGCGCAGCATAGTTAGCATGGGGGGCTCCGTTTTTTATGCTAGCCCTGATGGTTTGGTTATGCTTTCTAGTAACGGCTCCAAGGTTGTCACAGATGCTATGTTTACGCGCAAGCAGTGGCGCGAGCAGTTTTTGCCGTCGTCAATACACGCCTACCAACACGACATGAAGTATGTGGCGTTTTACGACAACGGGTCTACGCAAGGTGGTTTTGTATTTGACTTACTTACGGGGCAGTTCGCGATGCACAGCGTTTACGCTACTGCTGGCTACTCCGACTTGGTAGTAGATAAGTTGTTTTTAGCGTTTGCAGACCGGTCTATAAAGGCTTGGGGGTACGGCGCTGAGCTAGACTATGTGTGGAAGTCCAAGAAGATTTCGCTTCCAGCCCCCTCTACTATGGCGTGCGCGCAGGTAGAGGCAGAGTCGTACAGTGTTGTGGCTAAGTTTTATGCGGACGGCGTGCTTATTCACACACAGACGGTCGCCAGTCGTGTACCATTTAGACTGCCTGCCATTACCGCAAGAGACTGGGAAATTCAGCTAGAGGGCAACAAGGAGATTTTTTCCGTGGCAATTGCGCAATCTATGGTCGAACTAGCGAATGTCTAACGCAAAACTACCGCACGTAAAATCCCAGATACCCCAAGACCTTCGGTTTTTTATAGACCGTTTGCGGGACGTACTGGGCGGCACGGGCTTCACTAAGCTTCTGACTGTAGGCGACCTAGTATCTTCGGGTTTAGCGTCAACAAACAGTGCAGGTTTTTTGTCTCCGGTAGCGAAGTATTTAGCGACGCCGCCTGCACCAACTAACGTGGAAGCTTCCGCAGCTATACGGAACGTAATTGTAACTTGGGGTGCACCTGCTTACGCAGGGCACGCATACGCCGAAGTTTGGGGGGCTAGCACTAATACTTTTTCTAGCGCGGTTTTGTTGGGGCTATCCCCCGGTGCTATATACGTTGACGCGCTAGGCCCGTCAGCCACTCGGTACTACTGGGTCCGATTTGTAAACACCCAAGACACACCCGGGTCGTATAACGCTACGGAGGGTACTTCCGCTACAACTGGCGGCGATATCGCGTATATACTCGGCGTATTGTCGGGCGCTATTACTGACAGCCAGTTGTCTACAGCCCTTAACAGCCGCATAGACTTAATTGACGGAGACTCCGCCACAGTTGGGACAATTCCCTACTACTTAGCGCAGGTTCAGGGGCAGATAGACGCGATTAACTCGTACCCCGACTACGACGCCGCGGCAGCGTACGCAATAAACGACATTGTTAAGTATGACAGCGGACTGTATAAAGCCACCGCAGCTACGACGGGCAACTTGCCGACTAACACCAGCTACTGGGTAAAGATAGGCGATTACACATCAATTGCGGACGCGGTTGTAAGTATAGCTAGCGATGTTTCTCAACTGCTAACGGACTTGGGCGCTGAGGTTACTAGCCGGGAGACACTGGCGGCTCAGATGCGGGGTACCTACACCGGTACAGACATCACCAGTATTACGGCTGGCCTTTTGTTCTCTGAGCGAACAGCTCGGGCGACCGCAGATAGCTCTTTAGCTAGCCAGATCAGCACGGTTTCGGCTACGGCTAGCGGTAAGAACACAATATACAGGCAGACTACAGCGCCCACGTCCCCAGCGGTTAATGACATATGGGTAGACACGCGTGTTAGTTACGCAGAGACTTACTTTGACACAGACTTTTCAGTTCCTAAGTACAAGCAATACCAGTGGGATGGTAGCGCATGGCTAGATATTACCGACACAGATGTCTCAGACAACTTTGCCATTGTTAGCCGCGAGCAGTTGGCCCGAGCCGACGCTGACTCCGCGCTTGCGCAGGACATCCTCACCCTAGGCGTCAGAGTAAATGGCGACATAGCTACCCTAAATGCGACTTTAGTAGAAGACTACTACACCGCAGCGGATACAAATAGCGCAATCTCTGTGTCCAGCACGTTTTTGCGCGCTTACGCCGACGTAGCCTCCAAAGTGTTTCGTCAAGCTAGCGCGCCTACAAACCGGGGTACAGACCCCGAGACTTCAGCAACCTTGCCGCTACGGCAAGGCGACGCGTGGGTAGACACTGATGATAGTAATAAGCTGTACTTGTGGAGCGGCACGGCTTGGGTGTATTCACCCGATGGCGTTATTCAAGGTGCTATAACCGCGGTAGACGCTAGAGTTACAAACGTAGAAACTGCTCAGATCGGATATTGCACGCTAGGCGGGGTAGCTACTGACTCTAGAAATAAGACAGCCTGTGAGGCCTCTGGTGGTACGTGGAACGTAGGCATTCCCTTTGCTTCTGCAGTTAAGCAAGTATCCATCTCAGACGGCGACGAGTCTATCGCCCTAGAGCAGCGCTTCACAGCGCAGCGCGGCGTGAACGAAGAGCTAGCGGCCTCTTACACAGTCAAGATTGACGACAACGGCTCTGTTTCCGGTATCGGCCTGTTTAGTGAGGCTGGCCAGTCTAAATTCATTGCCTCAGTAGATCAGTTCGGGGTTGAGGCTCCGCTGACATCAGTGCCTGTTCGCGCCAACTCTACTGCGTACACTGTTCATCAACTCGTCCGGTTATCTACCAACAACAGCAAAGTCCTTGTGTGTAAATCGTCTGGTACGACCGGCACGACTGCGCCATCACTAGGCGCGATTGGGACTATGCTAGCGGACGGGTCTGCGCAGTGGCAGATTGCTAGCCGAGTACCTTTTGCTGTTCAGGCAACCCCCGCCAATATCAATAACGTGGTCGTACCTGCAGGGGTCTATGTAGACGCCGCGTATATAGTCAACGCCACCATTAACGGCGCTCAGATTGGCAACGCTGCAATAGACAACACCAAGATAGCAGATGTCAACGTCGGCAAACTAACCGCTGGGTCGCTGTCGACAGATACGTATATACGCTCATCTAACTATGTAGCGGGCACGCAGGGCTTTAATATTAACGCTGACGGCACGGCGGAATTTAGCAACGCGGTTGTTCGCGGCTCTGTGTACGCCACGACGGGGGTTTTTTCCGGAGATATTTCTGGTGCTAACGGTACTTTTTCAGGCGCGCTAGATGTAAAAAGCTCAGAGTCCGGGGAGCGCATGGAGATAACAAGCGCAAGCATAAAGGTTTTCGATAGCAGCGGCGTCCTTCGCGTAAAAATAGGAGACCTTTCATCGTGAGTTACGGCTTTGATCTAGGCAGAATCCGTAGCGATAGCGTAGGCGTATCGTACATAGATGAGTTTACGCATACTGGGGAAACAACTACCAAGTTGTACTCATCACCCGTATTTGAATTTGTCACGCAAGTGCAGACTTTTATCGCTCCAGTGGAGGATATTAACGCAGATTTTATTGTAGAGTTTCCCGCTATAACTACGGCGTTTTCTAATGAAGCTAAGTCTATAAGCGTCGAAGTTTCAGGTGGCAATGTTGCGGCGTCAATTTTAGTTTTTGTGCGGTAGCCATGGCTACTTTTGGTGCTATTTTTAGGGCTAGCGATGGCTCACTGCTTGTAACTTCTGAGACGCCATGCTACGAACTCGTAGCTACAAAAAATCCAAACTCTAGGGTAGGCAACGTAAGTACATATACATCCGACGTTGGTAGGTTTCCTTTAGTGTTTGTGAATTGCGGAGTCGGTAATTCTGCAGGTGTTCTGTCTGTAGTAGGAGAGCCGGGGGATTGGACGATTACCGTGCTGGCTACAAACAACTGCCCAATAAATATTTTTATCCCATTAACTGCGGCTTCTACTAGCGGTTATGGGGTTTCGGTGTTCGACTCTGCCGGTAATCCGGTCTTTGACTCCGCTAAAGATGTGCTTAACGCCCGCGTAATAGGACTATTGTCAGAAAGCGCCGCTAGTTTTTATTCTGCGTCTGGTACAGATATGGTTGCGTACACTAGCGGCCCAGTGTTCCCACAAAAAACGGACTCGGTTGCAACCGTATTGGCAGATGTTTTGCCTGTTGAAGGTGCTGAGTTCGTATGCTCGAACAACCTTGAATATGTTTGCGAATATCAGTGGTTCTTCCGGTATGAGACGCGGTGCGGATACGAGGATGTTTGCACCTTTGTGGGCTTTCAAACTGTTTGTTCTACGCAGTATGTGTGTAGACAGGTTCCAGTGTATGGCATGGAGCAAGTTTGTACCTATCGGTTTGTACAGCGATGCGACTTTGTCACCTATTTCGGCAATATTTATATCTACGCAACCATAAAAACAACTAGCTGGGAGGTTAGCAGAGGGGTAGCGCGAATAAACGCCGACGCATCCGTGTTTTTTGATTGGCTTTTACACGAGTCGGGCGTCTATAGAGATGTTTTGTCGTACGAGTCCATTACCATAATTAACGCACTTAGCTCCACCGCAGCGGGCTTGCCCTTCGGCTTTACCCCGCCCGGGTCTTTTTTTATTGAGTTTGCTGGCTATGAAGGGCGGTTTACTTCGGAAAACACCTTCCCATACACAACTGACCGCGCTAATATCGGGGTATTACCTTGTATAACAGCAGTAAGGAGCGACTATGAGTAAACCATTTAGATTTCACCCGGTTGATGCTGGCCTTAGCACCCAGCGAATTTCGCTCACATTTGAGGGGGAAGCAGCTACCGAGTTTCCAGCTGCGGACTTATCACTGCCGGAAGACCAAACTGCTCGTTTTTGGGCAGTCTACAACTTTTTGGTGTCTGCGCAGGCTATACCAAACGATACACCGGTCTATACTGGTGGTTAGCTGTAAGCGGCGAAGCTCATGACAGACCTAGTGTTCGATCAAAAAGAGCGCGTAGGCGCTTGGGTGGCAGCTAAGGTCGGGCAGAAGGCTGACTGGGGTAGCTTCTACGCTATGGGCGTGGAGTCAGGCGGCAATATCATCGCGGGGGTTGTGTTTAACAACTTTAACGGGTCTAATGCTACCTGCCACATAGCCATATCTAAATATACGAAGGCTATTATCCCGCTGTTTGAGGCTGTCTGTGACTACGCGTTTAACCGATGCAAACTAAATCGCCTGACCGGCATGGTTCCATCTAATGAACCCGCTGTACTGGCGTTTGACAAGCACCTTGGCTTTGAAGAAGAGTTTATAATGAAGCACGGCGCACCAGACGCCGATATGCACGTTCTTGTGATGTGGCCAGACAAATGTCGCTGGCTACGTAAGGAGTAAATTATGGGTGGTAAATCTAGTCCTCCGCCTCCAGATTATAGCGGTATGGAGAGGGTTGCTAACAGGCAACTAGACTTCTCCGAACGCCAGTATGAAGAGATGAAGCCAACACTTACGGGGCTGGCGAACACTATGCGTGACGCGCAAGAGCAGCAGATGACTCAGGCGCAGGATTACTTTCAGTATCAGCAGGATACATTCCGGCCACTGGAGCGAGGGCTCGTAGCGGACGCGGAGAATTTTAGTACTGCGGGGTACCGAGAGGGCTTGGCACGCGACGCATCTGCCGCCGCCGGACGCGCATTTAGTAACACCGAGGCGTCCAACTCTAGGTCTTTAGCCTCCATGGGTATTAACCCCAACTCCGGACGTGCTCTGGCTATGAGAAACGCCAGTAATTTGGGTTTGTCGGCACAACGCGCAGGCGCTATGACGAGCGCCCGAACACAAGCCGAAGGCATGGGTTTTGCCCGCCGCGTGGACGCTGCCGGGCTTGGTCGAAACTTAGCCACAAACTCTACTGCTGCGTATCAGGGCGCAACGCAGGCCGGTACTTCCGCTGGAAACATGTACCAAGCGCCGGGCAATCAATACCAAGCAGGGCTTTCTAACGCAGGAAGCACATACGGAAATATGGCTAATACGCAGGCTGGCGTATACAACGCCGGTATGAACGCTAGTGGTGAATTCTACGGGGCATTAATTGGCGCTGGCGCAACGTGGGCGTCTGACGTTCGCCTCAAGAAGAACATAACTCAGGTTGGCCTGTACGAGTCTCTTGGTTTACCTATGTATGAATTCGAGTACATAGGCGGTGACGGCAGGGTGTTCCGAGGTGTTATGGCTCAGGACGTAGAGATTAAATACCCAGATGCGGTAATTACTAAAGATGACGGATATAAGGCTGTCAACTACTCAATGCTAGGCATAGAAATGATGGAGGTCTAATATGGGATGGGCATCAGGTTTTAGCGCAGGCTCTGACATTGCGCAGCGCATAATAGATGGCCGAGAGAAGCGCCAACTAAAAGAGGGCTTGTCCCGCGCTGCAGATCAGTATCGAGTGACTGAGGGTGAGTACGGCCCCCAGCTAAGTGATAACGTAACACAAGTTCAAGGGCTAAAGCAGCAAGCTATTCAGGGTGGTATGACCCCCGAGATGGCTGCGCAGCAGTACGACCCATCTATAGCGGAACTTCAACGCCGCCAAGGGTTGACAGCCCCAGACTTTTCTGTTGGTAGCAGAGGCATAAACTACGGCACTCGCCAAGAAGCCAGCGCGGTGGCGCAGCCGCAGGTTATGCAGGCGCAAGCCCAAGCCTACGAATCCATGGGGCAGCCAGAAAAGGCTGGAAGTTTGCGTGCTGATGCGCAAAGAATGGAGGCCACCGGCCTAGAAATCAAAGGGCTGCAGCGCGGGCAGAAGCTCGCCGATAGTATCGAAGTCGCAAATAAAACTACCGCCGATTTTGCCAAGGGGCTTTCTACTGACGCAGAGGGTAACCCCCGCAACCTTAGCACTGAAGACTTATTAGCCATCATGCAAAACCGAATTGGTGCGTTCCAAAGTGCTAGTTTGTTTGATGAGGCGAACAAAGTAACTGATTCGTACTTTAAGATGCAGGACAACGTTTTTAAAGCTAACGAGCGAACCTTGGGGGCTGATTTGCGAAAAACCATAGCTAGCGGCAGCTTAGACGCTTTCGGCCGGTTCTATGATAAGTATGTTCTAGACGGCGCTAAAGTAACGTCCGTCACGCAGGGTAAAGACGGCGCTATTACCGTCAGTCGCCAGACCGACGACGGTAGGGCGCTACCCCCAATTAAAGTTGGCAGCCTTGATGAGATGCGCGCCACCTTGGAGACGTTCCAAGACTCAGCGGCGCTACGCAACTTTAGCCAGCAGTCTTTTAGCAACAACATGGAGACTGCACGTCTAGCCCAAGGTGCGCAGAGTATGGCGGAAACCGCACGAAGTAACCTAGTTACTGAAGGCCAAGGTGCGCAGCGTATTGGCTTGGCCGAAGACACAGCCGCATTAGATAAGTGGCGGACGATGCAAACTGCGCCGCTACAGGAAGCTATTCTGAAAGAGGAGCTGAAAATTAAGCAGCTACAGGCGTCCGGTAAAATAACGGAAGCTGACTATCTAAATGCCGCCTCTCGCATCATGGCTGTAGACCCCTCAGCAGACCCAGCGGAAGTTGGAGCAGCAGTTCGGGCCATGGCGGCGGCAGTAACTGGTCGCGCCGCGCCGGAAGACAACATTAGTAGGCTGATAAAATTGATGCAGCAAAACCAATAGCGCAATGGCTGCAGGTCTGACACAATAGGGCCTGTTATAAAAAGGCTCCCCGATGGCAAATATTGATCGCTTACGACAGGCTTTTCCCAACTTAAAAAACGCTGACGACGCCACGGTGATAGGAGAAGCTGCTAGGCTCAGTGGGGCTTCCTACTCTCAGGTTGCGGAAATGCTAGGCGTGGCCCCTGAAGGAGGCTTGGCCGGTTTTGGTAGGCAGTTTATGGGCGGTCTTACTGTAGATGCCCCCGAGCAAGTAGGCAAAGCCTTCCTAGACTTGCAGTCCCGCGCAAAGGGAGTTGCGGACACTATTGGAATTGACCGGTTTTTCCCGTCTGCCTATAGTGATGCGGAGTCAGCCGCTACAACGGCTAGAGGGCTAGTAGACTCCGCCCAAAAGCGCCAGTCTAGATTTGAGCCAGATACTAGAGATCAAGGTGTCGTGTCGGAAGTACTCGGTATGGGTGCTAGAGGCTTGGGCGCGGCGCTGCCATCCCTAGTTACTACTATTGCTAACCCCTACCTTGGGGGGGCCCTAGCGTTTGGGCAGTATGGCGGGTCTTCTTCCTTTGACACACGTAAAAAAGTACTGGAGGCTGGCGGTACGCAAGAAGAAGCAGACCTTGCGGCCACTAAAGTTTTTGGTATTCAGGGCGGTCTTGAGGCCGCTACTAACGTAGTTACTGCTGGTTTAGCTAGACCAGTCAAAGACCTCAGCGTAGGTCTTGCAAAGTCTCTCGGGGTAACTGGGCAAGCCGTGACAACTAAGGGCGTAGCAAAAGCGCTAGCCAACCCAACCGCGTGGAAAGACGCCGGTAAGGCGTACGTTAAGTCTGTTGCGCTAAACACAATTACTGAGCCAACTCAGGATTTACTCACTCGCGCCGTTGAAGTAGACGCTGGCGTAACCCCGGATTCTTCGGCGTTAGAAACCGCCATTGAGTCCGCCAAAGGTGGCTTTGGCATGGGTGTTTTGTTAGGCCCGCTGTTCGTTGGCCAAGCCAAGTCCCGTACAAACCGCGCTAAAACTTTTAAAAATGCACTGGAAAATCCGGATGCTCCGCCAGAAGCTAAGGCCTTGGCTCAGGATATGGTTATGTCCGCCGCTCGGGAGCAGGGTGTAGCGGATGCTGACGTAGGTTCTTGGTTTAACGAACAGTTAACTGCCGAAGATGCGCGCAATGATGCGCTGTCTGAGTTGGAAAAGTACGCTAATTTGAGTAAAACTTATGGCAGCGAAAGCGCCATGGGTAGGGCTGAGGGTGTGTCTCTAGAACAGCAAATCAACCAGCTAGTTGCGGCTGCTAGACTTGAGGAAATGGGTGTCCCGGCAGGAGAAACCGAAGTAGGTCTGTCAGAAGCAAGCAAAAAAACTAAGGCAAAATCATACGCGGCTCAGTTTGAGGAAGCTTTTGCTGAACCCAGCGGGCAGTTTGCCAATGACCCCGCGACCGGTGTCGAGCGCGAACTCAGCGTTGGTGAAGCCATGCTTATGCAAGCTGGCGTACCTTTCTCGCCCCCTAGCACAGAGACAGAAGCTAAGCCTAACGCCGCCAAGCAAATTCTTACGCCAGCGCAGCAGCGCCTGATTGACGCCGGAGTAAACCCATACCAGCGTGGTGCATCCAAGAAAGCTACCGACGTACTAGACAAGATTTCAGCTAGTGGCTTGCCGGAGGATGTTACTGCGCCAGTTCTTACGCTGCTGCAGGATTCTAAGTTCAAAGCCGCCGACGCCATGCTTACAAAGCTGTACGCAGAGGCGGAATTAGCAAAGGTACGGAATGTCAGCCAAACAACTACCCCTGTCTCTGGAGCTGCAGGATTGCTACCTACTGGGGGCGTTGACGTTCTCGGAGGCGT
>Ga0222711_1000563_pt1 | contig 10517 bp, 20 predicted proteins | sample AntAcemetage1699_FD_179814 | JGI IMG/M metagenome (GOLD analysis project Ga0222711, IMG submission 179814) | Saline water microbial communities from Ace Lake, Antarctica - #1699 | ecosystem: Environmental > Aquatic > Non-marine Saline and Alkaline > Saline | place: Antarctica: Ace Lake...
CATAAGGCGCCCACACTAATTCTATTAATTGCATTTGGATGTCATGATCTACTTCTGATTGTCCAAATACAGATGTATCTAATTGATCTCTGGTTGCTGCAATCCAAGTAGGAATAATTACAAAATCAAATACGCATATTAATGCATATATGAGAGCAAGAAGAGGTTTCCAACCTTCATTTTTTTGTAGCCATACGAAAAATCTTTTCATCACTATTCCTTATCATGTAATATTGATAGATTTTTTATAATGATGAATCATTATCATTCTATCTCTCTTTGTTTAATTCTAATATATTGATGATACGTTATATAAACTGAATGTTAGATTCTAAAATCTGTGTACAAATCCGCAGTTGTTGTGCCAAAACTAGTAACGATCAATTGGCCTGTTGCATTGTTTTTTATGCTACCAGTCCCAAATCCACCTGTCGAATTAATGTCGCTCACACCACTGTCTACGTCTAGATCAGTACCACTAGCATTTTTAAACATCACCACTACCTTCTTACCAAGAACAATGTTTGTATATGCCACGGTAACAGTTTCTCCTGTTATTGTGGCCAATACGTAATTGTCAGTAGCGAAGTCAATTGTAAGTGTTGAATCAGCACCAAACGAACCTGCGTTGCGCGTCCCGCCTTTATACGTTGTTGCTGCAATCATTGCATTTGCGTCACGTGCAACAATTTTGTTAGCAGTTGGTGTAGCTGTCGCATCGACAGCTAGTGTCCCTGATGCAGTTATGGTACCACCTGTTAGGTACGGGCCTGCTACGATGTTTGTGACTGTTCCTGTAGGCACTGACACTGTAGCTGTTAGTGCCTTCGCCCAAACAGAACGACTGCGCAACACAACACTGCCAAGACTGACTCGAACTTTTATAGAGATGTCTTCACCGTCAGCTGCGTTCGCAATACCGTCTATAATTATGTTTTCTGTTTTGGAAAACATACTATGTGTAGATGTCCGCACAGAGTCAGGCACTACGAAACCGTTATGGTATAGTGCAAAAGATACTTTTGCACTTCTAGCTGCTGGATTGAACACTGTACCTCTTATATCAGAAAAACCTGTTATGGCGCCACCGCCTGTCGATACGTCACCAACATTTCCGTTGACTACTGTATTACTAATTGCACCGGAATTTGTAAACACAGAAAAAGTTGCTAGAATGCCTAGAATCAAAGGCGTTGGATCGGTAGGCACGCTGTAGGTTGCATTTGACATTGCTATTGCACCCGTTTGTGTAAACAGCCGACCTTCTAATGTAAACACGTCACCAGGAGCGATTGCGCCTGAGCCGATGTATGTACCTTTAATATCACATCCTGCACCGATTGTTAATGCGCCTGTAACTAACCAAAAGATGTTAGAAGCTCTAGCACCATTTATCAGTGTCGAAGAAGAACTGGCAGATAGTGCAAGTGCTGCACCACATCTAATTACAAAAATCGCATCAGGGTCGTCTTGTGCGTCAAATACTATGTTGCCTGTATGAGTGGCAGCACCTGCCGTCACATATGTTCCTGTTAACAATGTTTCACCATTGCCATAACCTACTACATGGGTCGTTGTGTCAGTTAATGCGTCGATCTGCCCAATTAACACATCCAGATCAATCCCACATCGATTTGAGACATTTTCAGGAATTACTTCGTATTGTATTGATGATTCGACTCTATATTCGCCTGTATCTACTGTCTGCACCAACCCCAACACGTCTACAAACGTATCGTCTGTCGTAATTGTGTGTTCTGACGACAAGCTACTTTGGTAAGAGATTACATTTCCACCTGGGACCCAAGCCAATTCGCCATCGCCATTTGTTTGCAACACGTAGTTGTCGCTGCCTCCTGTTATTGTGAGGTCGTCGGCTGATCCTAAGACTGTCTGGCCTACTACAGTTAGACCTCTTGGAGCTATGATGCCATTTTCAGTAAATTCGACAGTGGTAAGAGCATTTCCAAAAGCAGAAGTGCCATTGCCAGTCACGTCAATTGTAATCTTGCCGCCTTGACTGGTTGTAGTTTGGTCTTCTGTCGTCACCCAATTTATTTTTGCAGGGCCAAACAAATTGAATTCCCCAGCATCAGTAAGTCCCTGCGCAGCAATTCGAAATATAGTTTCGCCAGCAAGTACTTGTGCAGGGGCAATTACAGTATTGTTCAGCCTACGTCCAACTATAATAGGATAATCATTTACGCCGTCGATGTAAAGTCTTGATTTGTCATTAGTGTTTCCTGTCAAGTGAAGAATTACCCCTGATTGACTTGGAGCTAAGGCTTGTCTCGAATTGGATCCGATAAGCTCAAGAGCGCCACCCGAGCCATCAACTGTAGGAACTAATACTCTTAATTTACCATCATTAACTACTCTGAGGATCGGCTCTGCCTCAAGTGCATTATCTAAGTTTGTACCTGTGGCGTATACTTCAAAATCGCCAACAATTTTAGCACTTCCTGTCCCATTAGACTCAATAATTATGTGCTGATCAACATGTTGGCTTTTCAAAATAGCAACGTCTACGCCGTCAATATCTTGAATGTCAGCCACAAAATCACCAAAGTTGAAGCTCAACCCTTCAGAGCTTATATTCAAGGTACCATCTGAACTAATGTTGACACCTGGGCCTACTTTGATCCCGCCAATTCTATTCTCTGTTCCAGGAAGCAAATTCATGATGCTGCCGTCCATACTGAATTGAGGGCTTGGTTGGATAGAACCGAGCGATGTTGCTGTTGCTGCTGCTATGGTCTGTGGTATGCCACCAACTGTTTCACCATCGGAAAGCCTTAACAGCCCTGCGTCTAAATCGAAGAACATTTCACCCTTCACACCAATATAACTTGCAGCATCAGTGCCACCCATATTATCAGTAAAAATCTTTGATGTTGTGGTCATCTTGGTTATCCTCTATGCATTTTTTAAAGATACTTTTATGGTATTTATGTGTTTTGTCAATTCGATGTTGACATTAAGCTAAGTAGTCATGTAGTGTGAATGAGACAAATAGGAGAATTACAATGCCGTCTAATAAACATCTAAAGCATTCCTTAGATATAGCTTATGAAGATATCATGGCTTCTGAACAGCTTGTCAAAATGGTCAGACAAGGTGGAAAATCAGAGCAACTAGCTCAATGCATCAACTTTATTTTGTCTGAAAATGTAGAACATGTCAGACCCTTTTACGATAATGTAAACACCAAGGGCTGGGAGTCAGTTGTCCCAGATCCAGATCCTTTTGTGAGACCTGTATCGAACCCATCACAGAAAAAACGCAATCAACTACGTGCAAAGCGAAAGAAAAAATAAAAATGTCTGTCACTGCCCTGTTTAAAAGGAGTTTGAAAAGATGTTCTACCGCTTCAATTCTGGAAATTTTGTAGAAGCTGATAGCTTCTTGGAAGCTCAAGAGATTGCTATCCACTTGATACAGCAAGAAACAGAAGAGCCTAGAAAATGGCACAAATGCACGTGCTTAGGCTTTCAACATCGAATTGGTTGTCCGGAACACAATTGGGTCGATTGAACAGCCAAAACCGCTGCACAAGAAATGATTGAGCATCTTGATGAAGTGTGGATTTGTTTGATGCTCTGCTAAATTAATGGTTGACTTCGCCCTTTGCAAATGGTACCACTAAGGCATAGGCAAACAAGAGGACAATGAGATGAACGGTTACAAAGCTTTCTGGAAAGACAAAGAATGTGAAGTTTATGCAGACACTTCATATGCTGCACAAACCAAGGCAGTGGTTGAATTCCAGAAAATGGCTGGACGTAGGAAAGTCAAATCATACGACGTCACAGTTGTGATATGCGAGAAGAACGACTCGCCAATCACGCATACTTTTTCGGAATGATGGCTGACATTGAAGTGTCCAAGTTAATGTGCTGACAGATCAAGGAGAAATGAGATGACTATCTGGAAAGATGTTCCCATTGAAATTGTCGAAAAGGCACGTTGACACCTGACCGTCCATCTACTATAACTAATGTATAGAGCAAGTCAAAAAGGACAATGACATGGGTCGTGGAAAATATAGTGTTTTAGGTTACAAAAAATGGCCAGAAGGTTATGAGTTCAAATACGATCGTTACGGTCAAGAATGTGCTCCTTGGACAGCTGAAATGATCAAGGACCCAGATCAAACCTATGACTCCAAGACAATGTTTGGCAATTATGATGAAGATGGATATGATAGCTATGGTTATTCATGTTTCGATGAAAATGGAACTGATGTTGGCTGTGGAAATGGGATCGACCGAGAAGGCTACACAGAACACGATTACCTGACAGAACAAGACTGATGGCTGACACGGCCTAAAGACTTCATCTATATGTAATTTATTCCCTCTGCACGAAAGGCAGCACAATGAGTAATGACACAACACGTGATAAGATTGCATTGGTTCACGCACACGAGCGCCGCTCTGAATGGCCTGACGCACAAGACTTTTATGCAGCAGATGCTATCATCGCGGTCCTGCCCGACATGATTAAGCCACTGGTGTGGGAGCAGACGGCCGAAAACCATTGGGATTCTGGGAATTTTAGCATAAACAGAAAACGTGAAATGTTTAGAGTGTCGGTGTGGCGTGGACATGGATACGGGAGTATGAACTTGGGAAGTCATAGTTCTATAGAATTGGCAATTGGTGCGGCAGATGCAGACAATGTCACTACGCACATGAAATCATTCGGAATCCGCACATAACAACAAAGGACATCATTATGGAAAAGAAAAAATTAGCATTGTAATTTCTGGTGCTACTGGGGCCGGAAAATCCACAGTTGCCGCCTATATTATGAAGGCATTTAGTGATGCTAAAGTAGAAGTCAAATTTCTAGACGAAGAGCTTTCTTCTATCGAGCACAAAAATCTATTTGCCGAGCAAAGTAGACTAGAAGCAGCACTTTCCAATGTTGCTATATCACTAGAGACAAAACAGTTAAAACTAATTGGCGGTGTTAGAGGGTTCAGCCTTACCAAGGATGTAATTGAATGAATGAACATCATAGTAAATTATTATTATTTTTACGGGCAGCAGAAAACAATGATCCCACTATGCGTTTTGGGGTCTATACTATCCATGAAGCTATCAATAGTCTTGCATCAATACTCGAAACCACTCCAGACAAATTGCGAAAATTGTTAGAATAAAATTTTATTGGTTATCATAAGGTATTGACAGTGCAGTAAAAATAGTATAATTTTTTATTGTAACCAAAGTAAACAGAAAGAGACTTAAAATGAATGCTGATGAATTGTCTGCGCTACTTAGCGAAAACTTCGCGTTGGATGTGGAAGTAATCCAAGGTTTTAATTGTAACGAAATACAGGTGCGTATTCGTAATATAAACACAGGACATGATGTTCTAACAACCTCTGCTTATTTGCCAGACCCCGAACACCAATAGTAGAAGTGACTAAAATCAGAACAGTTGTGGTGGATATGTTTTGCTATCATGTGGTCACATTATCTACCGATAATGTAAGCTAAAAATATTGAATTTGCAGATAGTATGGAATTACTACATTCAGTATTAAAGAAAGTAACGGAAATGAAATCTGATAATAGGCAAATTTAAATAGGAGAATTAGATGGGCTGTTGGAACGGAACATGTGGACTTACCAATCTGCCGATACATGATCAGGAGGAAATGTATGTGTTTCCTGTGGTAGAAAACGACTTGAGTGGCTATCGTAGTCACTGTTACAGTAGTGCATTATACAAACCTATGCTTACACCATTTGTTTCTGTGTACAATGACTACGGCGCAGGTGAAGAATCTTCTGGCATTGCGCTAGACATTATTATGAAAAGCATCCAAGAGAATCTGGTGGAACTCGAAATTGGCAAAAACACTACTCACGATATTGCTGTTAAAAAGGAAGGATTTACAGTAGATACATTCTTTGAAGCAGCACAAGAGGATCGGCTTTTTGTGCAAGGATATGGTAAAAGTGCAGCAGTGTATTTCACAATGGTACGCAAAGATGTAGTTGACAACATGTTTAATTCGTGGACATTTGACGTGTATATGGGCGAGGGCAAGGCGAGCAATCCTTCCGACAGCTACGAACGTAATGTAACATATGCAAAACAGGCAGAACATATCCCTGAATTTATTGATACGATCAAACGTACCATAGAAGATGCCGATGATGAAATTTCAAAATATTTAGTAGCAAGTTCAATTAGAGATATATCAAACAAAATCCCTATGCTAAAATATCTATGTTATTCGTTTGGCAGTACCGAACACTGGCGTCTTAATCAAACTGAAGACAAACTTGTCAAGTTCATTGTCGAAGGCCGCATTGATGATGCAATTGAGTTGGCAAGAATCCAACTGTTAGGCACAATGGTAAATATAATGATGGAAAATACCCGTAAAATATGGCTTCCGGTTATGCATCAAGGAAGTCAGAGTCAAAGTTACGATACATACAAGTTTTTAAACCGACTAACTACTGAAGTTATTGCCGAGCGTGAAAAACTCTACGAGGAATAAACGCGTTGACACTACATTCTGATTGGTTTATAAAGATGGTAGCAACAACAAAGGTATTGTATGATGACTGACCGCAGATCAAAGTTTCAAGTGACCTTCCGAAAAAAGCAGGAAGACGGCACTGTTATCAGCAGAGAAGAAGACTGCGGCATGCGAATTCCCAATTTGGGTGAATCGGTTATGATTAATGTTGATGGCACCCAGCCTAACTTTAGCGGCACAGTCGAGGACATTAGAACGGTTGTTTCTGACAATGCCCTGCATTGGATCCTGCGGATTGCCGTGTGTGATGGGTTCTGCTATTACATTGTGACTCAATCAGTCAAAGACAGTAGAGGATCGTAATATCCATTACCCTGGTCCATACAACTCAAAAGGATAATCCAATGAACATTGATTACAGCAAACTTCCCTTTCACATGCAAGACGGAACAAGGCGTTATATTGAACATGGAATCCCACCAGGCGGATTCTTGTCAGTAGTAATTTGCAATGACTTGAGCGGTGCATACAGTAAAGCAGACCACCACAATCGCACTGTAATTGAAGACTGGTTTAGGTTCTTCCACAATGATGCTCCAGCAGATTGTTCGGGAAGCGTAGTCGCATTTAACGATTGGTGCAGGTCAGGCGGAACGATGAAAGGTGTTATGACATGAAAGTTTACATTTACTTAAATAACTGGCATATTGATTATGAGACGTTCGGTACTGATATCGTCTAGGTGTCAGATCAACTACATCCACCATATTCCAGATCTGAAATTAATGCATGTGACCAAGTGGAGTTTTGGGAAGATGGGACCAAACAATGGTCCAAGGAACATGACGGAAAAATGTCACTAAATTGGATCTGATAAATAGGAGTCTACCCAATGTCTAAACTTGCATTCATGGATGCAGAAACAAAAGAATACTTTGTCAATGAGAAATTTGACAAGTTTAATTTCTCATTGGACATCAACAGGGCAAAACTTTACTTTAGAACTCCTGGGGTTTTAGGGGGTTTTGAGTGGGTCAAACTCAAAACAAAAAGACAGTTGACATTGGTTGACGTTGAAGTTAAAATTGATAATACAGGTACATCACAGTATCTCGATGAATTACATGATGGTCGACTCAAAGAGTTCCAGCGTCTAGATCTATTGGCAACAAAGAACTTAGAAGAAATGGAGACATCGTCATATTATCGGTGGCGCACGCTAAGGAAAGAATTTACAACTTAATTAACCAAAGGAGTTTTGGTAATGACTAAAGAATTTGATACACTTGTAACGGTAATGAGGATGCAACCGTTCCACCTCGGTCACCAAGCAGTGATTGACGCTGCATTGAAAAATGCACATGAAGTAGTAGTGGTAATTGGATCCAGTTTCCAACCACGAACCACAAAAAACCCATTTACATTTGAAGAACGCAAAGCCATGGTGCTTGCATGTTATCCTGATCTACCAGTCCGAGTGGTTGGTGTTCGGGACTATCCTTATGACGATAATGCTTGGGTGTCTACTGTTCAATATGCAGTGGATTCTGTGAAGACTGGTACTCGAACAGGGTTAATTGGGCACTCCAAAGATTCAAGTTCATACTACTTGAAAATCTTTCCAAATTGGCGGAAACATGTGGAGGTTGAAAATTATCAGGGTATTAACGCAACTGATATCCGATCAGATTTATTCTCCAATGTGATACACTTCATGGATAGTGATTTGATGTCGCCATCAGCCCGAAAATCCATGTCGAACTCGCTACTGGAAGGAACATGGTGGTCAGATCTCAAAGAGGAACACACACAAATTAAAGCATACCATGAGAAATGGGAATCAGCACCATATGCACCAACCTTTGTGACAACGGATGCAGTCATTGTACAATCTGCTCATGTATTGCTAATCAAACGTGGCAACTTCCCGTTCAAAGATTGTTGGGCATTGCCAGGTGGGTACCTCGAAAAAGACAAGACAATTGAGGAAAACATGATCAAAGAACTCAGAGAAGAAACTTGCATCAAACTTCCTGCCAAGGTCCTTAAAGGTTCCATCAAGTCAACCCAAGTGTTTGATCACCCTGAACGTGATCCCAGAGGACGTACCGTTACGCACGCCTTTTATATTGATCTTGGATTTCCAGATGAAAAACTGCCCCGAGTAAAAGGTGCGGACGATGCAGTCCACGCAGAATGGGTTCCTCTCAGTCAAGTATCAAGTGACATCATGGCGTTTGACCACTATTCTATTATTTCACACTTTGTGAAAATTTGAGGGCAAATATAGATGAAAACGTTTAAATGGGTGTTGGCCGCGAGTGGAGGGTTCTTTGTTTTATATGGAAGTGTATTCTATAGCACACCTTACCCAGTACTAATAGGAGTCGCATGTCTCATGTATCTGGCGTATATTCATTATACTGATAATGACAAATAAGTTCTAATGAATTCAGTTGACATTGAAATATGAGTGTGCTAGTTTGGTAACAACAACAAGGAAGAAACAATGGAAAATTTGATCAAGGCACTACAACTATTGCAATCCAAGATGACAGAAGACGTTAAATTTCCAACATGTTGTGATCATGACGTACTCAGAGTGTATGCAGGAATTGATCCTTCACACTTCTCATTGGAAGAACTCGATCAATTGGAAGACTGGGGATTCGATTGGGATGATGACGACGAATGTTTCATGTCCAGCTGGTACGGGAGTTGCTGACATGCCATATGGTGATTATGATGGGCCTGACAAACCAGACAAAGGATTGAAGCATGGGAGTTGCAACCGAACACGGTGTCAGGACTCCCCGGCAATGCATTACAACCACGGATCATATGCATGGTATTGTACTGGGTGTATGCTTGAGGTAAATGATGCGTGGGCAAGGGATAATTGGGAACGAAATTTTTCAGCTCATAATCATCCACAATTTGAAACAAATGAACAAATGATAGACCGCGGTGCATTGAGCGAGAAAACAAAAGGAAATTGAAATGACAACAGTGGGCGAACTGGAAGATTTTAGAATTGCCGACGGACACGAAAAGCACACTGTAGTCAAAGTGACTCCCTTGCACATTTCTCAAAAAATAAAGGCAACAAAATGACAATCAATATTGAAATTTCAGGACATTCAGGCGTAGGAAAAACTACAATGGCCGCCTATATCAATCGAATCCTCAACGATCATGGCTTTGACGTAACGGTGACAGATGATGATAAGCAAGCGGTATTCGACTCAAAGGCCACTGACGAAGCACTGGCTCGAATCATAGCACACCCTATTGAAATCACCTGCAAGCAATTGCCAAGAAACACACTGGATATGACAATATGAAAACATTACACAACAAAGGATGGCTTCTTAAAATCTCTTCATGGGAAAATGATGGAGATCATAGAAACACCGTTGAATTAGCAGCGAACAGTTCTGAAAAGGCAAAGCAGATGTTTGAATTTGCAAGTCTTTTTAAAGATACTGAAAGATCTAATCGTATCGGGAACATATATGAACCAGATAATCGAGATATTCAAAATATCTTGCGAGTAGCAAAGGCCTTTATTGCAAAATACCCTGGGTTCATCGAAACCCAAGACGGAGACGACGATGAACTGATTGTAGAATGTTTCATCGAAACAGCATATGACTACGGCCTTACTAGAGGCGAGCAATATACTAGACTGTGTGAAACAGTAAAAGTTCTATATTTTCCAGAAGATGTACTTTATGAAGATGTAACAAAAGAATACAGTTGACAAACAACATGGCATGTGTTATAAATAACAATATCATTAACTAGAGGAGTTCTATAATGAAAAATATTCTAAGTCTACTTACTTCCATCATGCGTACCGATGGATATAAGACTTCACAATTCTTACAATACCCAGCTGATACCCAATACATCAGCTCATATATTGAATCGCGCGGCGGCGCTGACACCAGTGTATTCTTTGGTCTACAAGCATTCATCAAAGACTACATGCAAACCCCCATTACTCAAG
>Ga0222711_1000580_pt1 | contig 10336 bp, 14 predicted proteins | sample AntAcemetage1699_FD_179814 | JGI IMG/M metagenome (GOLD analysis project Ga0222711, IMG submission 179814) | Saline water microbial communities from Ace Lake, Antarctica - #1699 | ecosystem: Environmental > Aquatic > Non-marine Saline and Alkaline > Saline | place: Antarctica: Ace Lake...
CACAAGGAGCTCAACAAAGAGTGGATGCACGGATACATGGTAGAAGACCTTGTAGACCTTGGATTCTCTGAGCCAGTGGGGTATAGCAAAGATGGCGATGCAGACAAACTTGACTACGGACTCATGTCACTGCTTGTGCTAGAGCTAGTAAAGGTTCAACAGACTGAGATAGACTCTCTTAAAGAAGAAGTTACAAGACTTAAGGACAAAAAATGACCTACCTTTTTGAATATGATGGGGCAATACCTGCGGGCGGTGCCTCGACAGTTGATAGACCACGCTGGGTAAAGACAATCACAGACTCTGACGGTGTAGAGCAGAGAGTAATTCTAAACTTTAGTAACACAGCAGAACTGGAGTCTTTGACAGACGAAGAGGTCTATGTGCATCTAGAAAATCTCGTGTCTTACATAAAAGATGCTTCTCGAGGGTTGTCCCCCATCGCACTTAATGAAGACAACCCTTTAGACGGTTGGCATCTTAAGGGCGGCTGGGGAGAAATAGAGTGGGCAAAAGAAGAAGTTTTACGCTGGTGGGAATCGGTTTACTATAAAGACGAAGAGGGGCCAGAGTAATGTTTGAAGTAAAAGACGGGTCTAGAACCTTACAATTTAGCGGCCAACTTTTAGGAGAGTCCTCTTCCAAAAGATACGACTCCTTTAGGTGGATTGAGTTTAAGCTCTACCGTACCGAGAACGGCTCTTACATACTTTCTAGAATAGGCATCTCGCTTGTCTTCCACGCGGCAACTTGTTCTCTAGTTAAAAGGTACGGCCTCAGCGAGTCAAAGTCAGAACAGCTTTCAGATGACGCAATCCCGTGCGTAGAGTGCAGACCTGACAGAAACATGCCTTTATTGTTCCCAGAACAAGACCGAACTTGGGCTCAGGTTAGCGACGAGCCAGGTCCAGTACTGGATGCTTTGTATAAATTTGACCCTGATGGTGGCGCTCGCTACCTGACAAAGGTCGCTCAGAGGCTCCTAGAACAGGCCTCAAATGCGGACTCAGAAATTGAGCGCATCTATAGGGTGGAAATGATTCCTTAAATAAGATACAATAGCAACACAAAATGACAGGGACAAAATGACAGACAAGATAACTGACCTATCTCAGGTGCAGCTTCATTTGGTAGACAGCGTCGAGAAAGCTGAAGAATTTCTCCGTTGGATGAGCGAGCGCCGACCCCACAACGCTATTTCTATTGACATTGAGACAGGCGAACTTCCAGGTAATCCAAAGAAGGACGCTTTCTCTCCTTGGCACGGGCGAATCCGCCTTGTTCAGGTTGGCGATGGCATGCAGGGCTGGGCGATTCCTTGGGAGAGCTGGGCTGGAGTATTTTATCAGGCTATGAAGCAGTTCTCTGGCCCTGTAATTTGTCACAACATAGCTTTTGAAGCCAAGTGGTTTGCCGTCAAGTCTGAGTGGGAGATGCCTTGGGACCGTGCCCACGACACAATGATTATGGCTCGCATTATCAACCCTCTCGGTGCTGCTGGGCTTAAGCCGTTGTCTGCGCAGTTCATTGACCGTCACTCTGCTCAGTTGCAAGAAGGCTTAGACATAGGGATGATTAAGAATGGCTGGACTTGGGGGACTGTTCCAGTCACATACGAGCCGTACTGGGCCTACGGCGCTCTAGACACGGTCCTAACAACCAGACTTTGGGAGATGTTCTACCAGCAGTGCGGGCCAGAAGGCCCCTACTACAAAGCTTACGAACTTGAGATGGCTGTTAGAAAGATTGCCACTCGCATGGAAGTCAATGGTGCACGTATTGACCTTGAGTACTCTAAAGATAAGTATGAAGAACTGGTTGACTACACAGAACGCACAAAGCTGTGGTTCTACAACACCTACAACTCTTCAATGACCAGCAATCAACAGTTGGTCCGAACTTTTGAGGGTCTAGGCGCTGAGCTCACTGCATTTACCCCGTCGGGCCAGAAGTCCGCGAGCAAAGATGAAATTAAACGCCTCGCAATCGAGGGCAACGCAGAGGTAAAAAACCTTGCAGAGGTCGTGCTCAAGCAACGTAAAGCAGACAAGCTTGCCAGCACCTACTTCAGCAACTTTATGGAGAAAAACTCTAACGGATTCCTGCACCCGTCTATCAACACTTTGGCTGCTAGGACTTCGCGCATGTCTATTACTGAGCCCGCGCTACAGACTTTACCTAAAGGCGACGACGTTGTGCGACGTGCATTTATACCCAAAGACGAAAATCACGTAATCATTACCTCGGACCTTGACCAAGTCGAGTTCCGTATGTTCGCCTCTATGTCTGGTGACCCAAACCTTATTGAGCTGTTCAACCGCGCAGACGCGGAAGGCTCTGACCCTTTTACTGAAATTGGTCGGCAGGTTTATCAAGACCCAACAATGATTAAGTCCGATAAACGGCGTAACTTGATTAAGGGAGTCGTCTACGGACGTCTCTACGGAGCAGGAGTGGCTAAGCAAGCTTTAACTGCTGGCGTACCCAAGGAAAATATGCAAGCTGTCTCTGACTCGTTTGATACCAACTATCCAGGTATGGCTATGTTCCAAAAGCAGGTTAACGACGTAGGCCAGCAGAGATACCGCAACGAAGGAGAGGGCTACGTTCACACTTGGACTGGCAGACGCCTACCTTGCGATGATGACCGCACTTATACACTTGTTAATTACCTTGTGCAAGGCGGGGCAGCCGAGGTATTCAAATCCAACCTCGTAAAGTTGGATGCCGCAGACTTGACTGATTACCTGATTGTTCCTGTACACGATGAAATAGTGCTTCAGGCTCCCCGCGAGAACGCAGAGGAGATTAAAAGAATAGTTAAGGAATGTATGACTACAACAGAAGGCTGGTCAGTGCCCCTAACAGCAGACGTGGATGGCCCCTTAGAAAACTGGGGGTCGAAGTACTGATGAAGATTGGTATTTTGTCAGTAGACCCTGGAAAAGCCAGTGGAATCGCTTTTATCACTTGGAACGGCGACCACGACGTCAATCCTGTTCTTGAGTGGTCCGATGAGGTTGACGCAGATGATTATGCCGAACGAGTTAGAGACGGCTTAAAGCAGGGCGCTGAGGGTTTTGACGTCTTTTTAGTTGTCTACGAAAGATTTACCATAAATCAACAGACTGTGCGTAATTCTCAGGCTCCCTACTCTTTGGAACAAATCGGAGTTCTTAAGCAGTTATGTCGAGAAGCTGGGTATGACCTAGAAAAAGTGAAAGTTCAAGCCCCAGTTGATGCTAAAAACATGTTTCCCAACCCTGCACTAAAAAAGCTTGAGACATGGCACAGAGGTGGCGAAGGTCACGCGCTTGACGCAATCCGACACGCTCTACTGGCTTTAGCTAGACAAAGTTGGATTCCTAGGGCATTATTAAATAATGAAAAGTAACTAACACGATTTGCCCCACGAGGTCTTATTCTGTGTTAGTATCTATACATAACGACGAAAGAGGTAGCAGTGGCTGTATCGGCAGAATTGGACCCAAACGGGACTCACATTCTTATAAACGCTGATTGGCGATACAAAGAGCTGTGTAAAAGCATTCCAGGCTCCTCTTGGAACACAAAAGAGCAAGTTTGGCGCATACCGCTTAGCTGGTCAAGCTGTTTAGCCCTACGTTCAACATTTAAGGACAACTTAGAGATTGGCGAAGGCCTTTCGGCTTGGGCCCAGCACACAATAACTACCCGTATAGAGCCCTCTATGGCTCTTAGAGAGCTTGAAGAGCACGACGGGGATGAAGACCTGTTCCCGCACCAAAGAGCTGGTGTAGCGTATCTAGCGACCGCTAGAAGGGCTCTCTTGGCCGACGAACCAGGCTTAGGTAAGACCGCTCAGGCTATTCGTGCCTTAAAGCTTCTTAGAGAGCAAGGCGAGGATGTTTTTCCCGCCATGATTGTCTGCCCCAACACTTTGAAGAAGAACTGGCAACGCGAATTTCAGAGATGGTGGCCTGAAGTCACTACTCAGGTTATCAAGGGCTCAGCTGCCCAGCGTAAGAAGCAATTTGACGTTTCTGTTGAGAGCAACATCGATGTCTTCATTATTAACTGGGAGTCCCTACGGTCTCACAGCAGACTTGCACCTTATGGCTCCGTTGCGTTGACTCGTTGCTCAGCGTGTGGGGGCCACGACGAAAGTATTAGTGAAACCCGTTGCGAAGTCCACATTCGTGAACTAAACAACATCGAGTTTAAGGCAGTAGTTGCCGACGAAATTCACCGCTCTAAAGACCCCAAGTCAAAACAGACTAGAGCACTGTGGTCAGCTACGGGAGAAGCGGATATACGCTTTGCAATGACTGGTACCCCTATTGCTAATGACGTTGTTGACCTTTGGCCTATCCTGCACTGGCTAGACGCTCGTGAGTGGCCAAGCAAGACCAAGTGGATTGAGCGAATGATTGATACTATGCTCAACGCCTTTGGAGGTATGTTGGTTTTGGGCGTAAAGCCTCACATGCAAGAAGAGTTCTACAAAACTCTCAACCCGCACATGCGTCGCATGTTGAAGCAGAAGGTTCTTCCTTGGCTTCCAGAAGTTATGAACGAGCGCCGAGATGTAGAAATGTCTACTAAGCAGAAAAAGGCTTACGCTCAGATGCGCGACACTATGATTGCTGAACTGGACGATGGACAGGCTCTAACCGCCCCAAGTATCTTGACCCAGACCACTAGGCTCAACCAGTTCGCTAACGCTTACGCTGAGCTAACAGTGGACGAGTCAACAGGAGAGATAAAAGCTACTTTGTCAGAGCCCTCTTGTAAAGTCGATGCTGTGATGTCAGACATAAAGGCTAAAGACTTCGGCGAGGACTCCGTAGCAGTCTGCGCGGTGTCTCGTCAGCTTATCTACTTGCTAAGTGCTGCCATGACAAAGGCTGGGATTAAGCACGGACTTATTACTGGACTGCAGAACGAAGACGAGCGCCAGCAGGCGGTAGACGACTTTCAGAGCGGGCGTATTAAGTGGATTCTTTTCACTGCGCAGGCTGGTGGAGTTGGAATCACCTTGACAGCAGCTCGCAGGCTTATCATGCTTCAACGTCCGTGGTCTTTGGTTGACCACAAGCAGGCTATGGACCGCGTACACAGAATTGGTTCTGAGATTCACGACTCAATTATCATCACTGACTACGTTACAGAAGACAGTATTGAAGAGCGAGTTATCCAAGTACTAGAGAAAAAAGCAGACAACTTCGAGCAGATAGTGAAAGATAAAGACCAACTGCTCTCGATGCTCAAGGAAGACAAGGCTAAAAAATGACGATTATGCGAATAAGCAACTCCGAAATTCAGACGTTCAAAGACTGCAAAAGACGCTGGTGGTTTACGTACTACCGCCGTCTACAGCCAACTGAAAAGAAGATGACAGGTGCATTAGCATTAGGCTCTCGTATCCACGAGGCACTAGACCAGCACTACTCAACGGGGGCTCCTCTTATTCAGGCACACACTAAGTTGGTTGAGATGGAGAAAGAGACTCTCTTAACGGACTTCCGTGATGTCACTGAGCTTGAGAAGGAAGCTGAGCTAGGGCACATTATGCTTGAGGGCTACCTCCAGTGGGTTGAGGAGAACGGAATTGACTCCGAGCTTGAAATGATTTCTACAGAAGAAAAGATTACGATGCCAATGTTCAACGGAGAAGTTGAGCTGCAAGGCAAGCTGGATATGCGTGTTCGTCGCAAAATAGACGGTGTTCGGATGTTCAGAGATTTCAAAACTGTAGGTGGCTCTCTTAGCGACTTCGCAAACTTGGCCCCAATGAATGAACAGATTATGACGTACATGTTGCTTGAGCAACACCAGAACAAGGGAGACGACCGCTCAGAGGGAGGAATCTTTACACTTCTAAAGAAGGTTCGTCGCACTGCTGCTGCCCGCCCTCCGTTCTATGACCAAATAGAAGTACGTCATAACGTGTTTACCCTCAGGTCTTTTTGGGACCGTATCCACGGAACTGTCGCAGACATGATGCGTGTTCGCACTGCTCTAGACGACGGACAAAGCCACGCCTTCCACGCTTATCCAAGCCCTTCTAGGGATTGCAAGTGGAAGTGCCAATTCTTCACTGTATGCACGCTTATGGACGACGGTTCTGCCGCCGAACAGGCGATTGAAGCAATGTACGAAGTAGCAGACCCATATGCATACTATGGAGAAACAGACAAAAAAGGAAGTGAGTGACGTATGAGTGAAGTACAACGGTCTTTGACCGTAATGGTCTACGGTGAATCAAAGGTGGGTAAATCCTCCTTCGCCGTAACTGCTCCTTATCCACGTCTCATGCTTGACGTTGAAGGTGGGCACAGATTCTTGCCTATTGTCACCAAGTACTGGGACCCGATGAGGGAGGAACCGCCAGTAGCTGATGGAACTTGGGACACAGTTGTTGTCACAGTCCGTGACTACGATGTTGTGATGAAGGCATTCCAATGGCTTCAGAGCGGCAAGCACCAGTTCAAGTCCTTGATTATTGACTCCATCTCGGAGCTTCAGGTCAAGTGCATTGACAACATTGCAGGTAGCGAGCAAATGAAGATGCAACAGTGGGGCGAACTACTTCGCCACATGGGTGGGCTTCTTCGTGACCTTCGCGACTTGACAATGCACGCTACAAACCCTCTTGAGGCAGTCGTGCTAACGGCTATGTCTCAGGTTACGCAGGATGGACGTCACCGTCCGTACCTGCAGGGGCAACTAAAAATCATGGCACCGTACTTTTACGACATCCTCGGTGCCTTGACTATTGAAGAGTTCCCAAGTCAAGACCCAATGGGAGCTCCTTATAAAGTTCGTAGGCTTTACGTCGAACGAACAAAGGACTACGAAGCAGGTGAGCGTGTTCAGGGTCGATTGGGCACAATCGTTGAGCAGCAAAACCTAAGCATCGAAATGATGCTTGACACAATCTTCGGACCTAAACAGGCCGAAAAGACAAATAACAACAAGAAAAATAAGGAAGAGGTATAAACATGAGTTCACTTAATTGGGGAGAACTAATCAAGGATGCTGCTGACTCAGGAGCATCAAACATAGAAGCACTGCCAGATGGCGACTACGAGCTAAAAGTAATCGAGTCTGAGGCAAAGACGTCCCAGTCTGGAAAAACTATGTTCGCAATCAAGTGCCAGGTTCAGGGTGGAGCAAACGCCAACCGTCTCGTATGGGACAACTTGGTAATCTCGCCTGAGAACGCGACAGCTTTAGGAATCTTTTTCCGCAAGATGTCTGCACTTGGTCTAGACAAGGAAGGCTTCTTTGACCGTGAGCCAAGCGCCTCTCAAATTGAGCAGGCAATGGTTGGCCGCGGTTTCCGTGGACAGATTGGTTCACGTGTTTACAATGGCCAGAAGCGAAATGAGATAAAGAACTACTACGTCTCCTCGAGCGCTTCGGTTGCTCCTGCACAAGCAGCGCCAGCCCCTGCTGCTGCTGCACCAGCTCCAGCTCCAGCGCCAGCTCCAGCTCCAGCTGTTGCAGTCTCTGCACCGTCTGCACCGTTCTAAGCAATAGCTTGACTAACTTGGATTGCCGCTCAGGGTTCTGGGCGGCTTTCTGGGTTCACCAGAAAACTTTAGGGAAGTAACACAATGAAAGTTCTAATTACAGGCTCCACTGCTCAGCAGAGTTCTTTGAAAACTGCGGCAAGGTTCACCACCTTTGCGGCGCTAATGTACAAGTCTCTTACGGACTCTGGCGCTTCTGTGGACTTTATCGAGCCTTCATCGCGAATGAGTAAAGAAGAGCTATCTTCTTACGACGCTGTCTTGGTAGGTATTGCTCCTCCAACAAGCCTCTCTGCAAACAAAATCTATCCAGCGTTTGCCATTGCAAATAAAGCCAGAGAGCTTGGCAACTTAATAATTTTTATTGACGCACCTGAGCCTTATAAACTACAGGCCTCAATCAAGTCTTGCTACTTAAATGTTTCGGACTTAAAAAAGGATTTCTACAGCCGTCGCAATAACTATGACGAGTTGTTGACGGATTCAGAGTTCTCAGCGGATGTCTACAGCTTTATTGAGTACTTGTACACGCAAGAGTGGCCTACAACAATTTTTTCAGCTCTACCTTGGTCAGACATAGCCTCTCTAACGTCGGCTCTTCCCAACATTAACTCCTCTAAACTCTTCGGGATAAATTTGGACTATCAAATCCTGCAAGAAGCTCCTCTATCTGTAGTCACACACCCTGAGCAGACTTTCTGGACTTGCGACGCCCCTAAAACCAAATGGGCAACGTCTATAGAGAAGACTCTTCGCCACCCAATGACCCCTGTGAGGCACAGCAAGTGGGAGAACAGGGATGAAATTGCGGACCGCATGTCTGGGTCTGTTGGCACTTTAATCTCCACCTACCGCTCCTCGGAGCCTTGGTGGACCCCCTTCCTAGCAGAGTCGCTGGCACTCAGTAAGCCTGTAGTAACTGATTGGCGTTTTAGCTCTGAGTTAGGCGCTCACTGGAGCCATCTAGCGAGCACTGTTGAAGAGATGTCTGTCCTAGAGAGGGCAGAGCTTGCTAATTCTCAGAGGAGTGTGTACCTCAATGCAACATCATCTAGTGGCCAAACAAAACTCTTTGAAGCCATTCAAACTATGAAATCAGAGATAAGTTTGGCTAGTAAGTAATTACCTATCAATCTATAAACGAAAGGAGTCCCAAAATGGGACTAGACATAAATTGGATTAAAACCCAACTGCAAGCAGCTAAAGTTCGTAAACCAGTCGGAGATGCCACAATGAAGCTAATTGAGGTTTTAGACTCAATCGAGCTGCCCGATGAGCACAGAGAGAAAACTGTTGAAATGTTTTCTAAATTAGCCTTGGGCCACGTTTTCACTAAAGACAAAAAGAATGAACTGTGGGCTCAAGCGCGTTCTGGAGACATCAAAGTCACAGACCAAGTTCGTGTACGTTCAGACGCTTTCTCAGGTGACACTGGCACCATACACAACGGGCGCAGAGGCGTAGTTGTTGGGGTTCGCTATGGAGACATCATTGTGAACAGTACCGACGATAAAGCTCCCCTCCTAGAAGGAGCTCACTATCCTCCTCAGATGCTTGAAAAGTTGGTAGTTAGAATTGACTAGCACTACCTTCAAGTTTGAAGTATCGGGAGATTCGTATGACGGGCTTAAAATCAAAGCAGATTCTCTAATAGCTAACTTTCTTAGAGATGAAGATGAGCCTGATTTCGAAGATGAAGAATATCTGACTAGCTACAGCGTAAACTATGAAATGGTTGTAAGCGAAAATCAAGATATGTCAAACGATAGCAACTACACAGCGGAAGTTACGGCAAGGATAAAACATGGAAGAGACTAACAAAGACTCAGCGGAGCAGCCACCAAGAGTGGAAGCACTTCGTGAAGCGGCTAAAATTATCTCGGGAGACCGTAATAAGCAGTATGGCGGCCCAGAGGATAACTTTACGAACATTGCCAAGGTGTGGTCAGTCCTCTTTAAAAGAGAATTTACAACCGAAGATGTTGCTATGGCTATGGTTGGCCTTAAGGTAGCTCGCTATGCTGCTAATTCTGGCTTTCAACCTGATACCTGGATTGACATTGCAGGGTACGCAGGGTGCGGTTACGAAGTAGGAAAATTGCTTCACGAACAATCAAACAATTAATAGCTAAAACTTAAAGACAGAAAGACAAAAGTGCCGAACCCTAGAGAACCCTGGAATTACGAAGAACCTGCCTGTGCCGAAGTAGGGACAGCTTTGTTCTACTCTATTGACCCAGATGTCTCGTTTAAAGGCGCTAGGTGGGAAGACCCGTACATAAGTGCGAGGGAAGTTTGCGGCACTTGCGTTCACAAGTTAGAGTGCGCTGAGTGGGGCATTGTGTATGAAGAGCACGGAATGTGGGGAGGATTAACTCCTAGAGAACGAGCCAAAATTCGCGCTAGGAACCCCGTAAAGATACCTAAAATCCAATTGCCTCTTTGGGTAAGACGGTAGAATATATGTATGAGTTCAAACCGCCCAGAAGTTCCTCTGCCGACCTGTGAAAAGTGTTGGCTAAAAACTCATGCCCACTGGGAGCCTGAAAGCATTGACGACTCTGGAAATATCCTTATGCGCCTCAAGGGCGTTGACGTCCCGATAAAACACAACACTGGCTCTGTAGAAACTTGCCACCTGTGCGGGGAAATAACTGTTTCTGGGATTTACTCCCTAGACACCGAGGACAAAAAGCTTTTTAAAAAGAGTGTTAAAAAAGGTTTTGAACTAATCGAAGAGCCTGGCAGAGAAGAAGACTATCTGTGAAAGATATCAGGCACGGTGAGCACCTCTGGTTTCAGTGGAGCGGGAGTGACTA
>Ga0222711_1000585_pt1 | contig 10282 bp, 15 predicted proteins | sample AntAcemetage1699_FD_179814 | JGI IMG/M metagenome (GOLD analysis project Ga0222711, IMG submission 179814) | Saline water microbial communities from Ace Lake, Antarctica - #1699 | ecosystem: Environmental > Aquatic > Non-marine Saline and Alkaline > Saline | place: Antarctica: Ace Lake...
CAATTAGTCGTTGTAACAATCCTGCATGGGAGAATTATAAATTTACTAATATTTACAAACATAAATTCTTACAGATTCAGTATAATATTCGTAACTCACCAGAACTAAAAAATAATATATTGGCTAAAAAATTGAAAACTTTAGATGTTATTGGGATGAGACCGGAACAATTATGGTTTGATGGCCCATGCGCCAAACAAGTTGAAAAGAGGATTCATCTAGATATAAGAAAACAAGCCATCATTAAGGAGATAAAAAATCAAGATGGATTGTTTAAATGTGGAAGATGTAGATCTATGAAGACGTCATATTATCAGATGCAAACGCGATCAGCTGATGAACCCATGACTGTATTCGTAAGCTGTCTCAGCTGTGGAAAAAATTGGAAGTGTTGAGCTTGTGTTCAGAGTCTGTTAAGTCTGTATCTAGGTCACCTACAGATAATATAAAGTTGTAGGGTAATTGCTTTTTCATAAGTGTTTTAGTACTCGCACTAGTAAATCCTAAATAGTCGCTAGGAATGTTATATTTACCAAGTTGATTTATAGTCCAATCGATAACTGGTTTCAATCCGGGTCTCGCTGTAATAATTACAATTTTATATCCCAAATGTCTAGCTATATGTAAAAGTTCAATCATGTGAGTGATTGGAGTACCATCTGTAAATATTAAAGTGTCATCTATATCGAACATCACAGCATCATTAGGTCTGATCACACGACCCGATATATATTGTACACCTCTTTCTTTAAGAGTATCCATTAATATTATTAAAGATTTAAATTTCATCTAATCTATATGATCGTAGACGTTCGTTGCGATGATGGAACAACGCAAATCGCGCGAATAGTTCATGACTGTGAGGATACATATTCTGTACAATTTTTAGAAAAGAATAAGTATCATATGTATGACTTTGTAAATACAATTGAAGTAATTAACAAGGAATCTATTTCCGGATTTTATGATACAAGGGAATTGGAAAATACACATTTATATGCGAAAGTTACAAATGGATACGAACTCATAGACGACGGTGAAGATTTAGATTATACAGCTTCAGATGACGAAAGTGAAAATAGTGAAAGTGATGTGAGTCTCGATGATGAAAGTGAAAGTGAAAAAGAATCTGAAGCCTAAGTATATTCGAGTATTGTATATCTATATGGAATATAAAGAACCAAATAAACGTGTGACTAAAAATGATAAGAAAAACAAAAGACAAACCTATTCACAAAAACATATAAGAAATACACTTAAACAAAAAGAGCACTCAATAGCTAAGAGAAACGACGATGGCACCGTACAATCCCCCAAACTCACATTACTCACAAATGGACATATCCGGGTATGATGAAGATCGTATTTTTTCATTCATCGGTAAGACTGGTAAGAAGTTTTACTGGTTGACCAAGTATTTAGAACTCGACTACATGTGGTACGATAAGAATCGTAAAGTTATAGAGATTTGGGGACCATACCATACACATGTAAATCAACAGGCGGAACATGTAATTCGTTGTGAACTCGATTATTTTATGAAACCTAAGTTAGGAGAGAATGATACAGAAATCAATGATGTATTGCAAACCCCCATCGAGGCGCATTAGATGTTCACAAAATGAAAATGTGGGTAAGCCTAAAGAGGGAAGTTTTCTATATAGTATATGTGTACCCACATATAACCATCAAGTAAGTTACCCAACGAGACCTATCTATAAACAGGATGATTATCTAAAACTTCTTAAAACAAATAATAATAGAATGGGTATACCATATGTTCCACCGGATTTACCTATAATGATATATAAATCTAAACCTAATAAAATACCTGAAGTCGAATTAGATGTACCTGATCGTGTATATATGATATTCCGTATTTTAAAAAACGGTACTGTGCGTGTAAAACTTACTGGGAGTATATGGGATTTATATAATACGTATTATCGAAAGGCAATTAAACCACCATTCAAAGCTGTGTTACAGGCTTACAAAGCTCATGGTTTTAGTCAAAACTTTCTCGAAAGGATGAAAATTAATAATGAAAAACAAAAACAACTGGCAAAACGTATAGACAAGGTATTTATTAATATTTTTGATAAAGATCATGTTAAGAAAATGAAAAAGGAAAAGAAGAAGGAAGAGGATAAGAAGAAGATGGAAGACGAAAAAAAGAAGATGGAAGACGAAAAAAAGAAGATGGAAGATGAAGACAATATTGAATTAAATGAACCTGAGGAGGAAGAGGAGGAAGAAGAAGTTGTAGATGGAGAGATGGATATTGAACCTGAAATTGATGATGATGAAGAAGAAGAGGTCGAAGAGGATTTTTTATCAGATGCAGAATAAATACCTAAGTAGCTACTATTTGTTATAAATTAACATAATATGTTTATCACATGAATATTTTCTTTCTTTCACTTATTCCAACTGAAATTGCCCATATGTCATGTGATCAACATGTGGTCAAGATTCAACTTGAGATATGCCAAATGTTATATACTGCGTGGTACTTTTCGGGTGAAGAAGATATACATGGATATATAAAAGACATGTGTGGAACATGTGATGAAAGAAAAGGTAATGTGTGTTCAGTATTGAAAAAAACTTTAGAATACACATTACAAAGGGGTGTTAAACTTGTTAGTTTTGATTAACGCCGTCCTTGTTGGAAGGCTACCAGATTTTTATACATTTTACTAACATTACCCCGACTCACATTTGGTTTGTTTGGTCTAGATGGGGGTAGATCAGTGGGTTGTCTATTACTACCAGGTGGTGTAACTACGGGTAATAATACTATGTCTTTTACAAGATTACCAATTGTTTTATTTACTTCCTTTTGAGCGACAAGTGTCAACCTTCCTCCTTTAATGCGTCTGGTGTCACCGGGTCCTAAAAATTGTTTCTCAAAATGTTTTTCGATAAATTGTATCGCTCTCATGTTTGATTCTTTAATTTTATTTCGTTTATTATTTGTTAAGTTTGTCGCTGGTCTAAAACCTGAACTTATAAGCATCAAATAAATACAATTTAGAAAAAAATGGGCGTCGTAGATAGGGTTTGAGTTAGGTTCTATTCCCGAATTTGTATAACCACCTCGACTAACTTTGGGGTTATCCACATCTTTAACGGTTGCTAACCCAAAATCTATAATTACAGCTTTAACTCCTCCATTATTAAAATTAAACTTTTTACCTGAATTTAGGGGATATTCTATAATTAAATCTTTTATATCATCCTTTACTATCATTACATTATCTTGATGTAAATCGTGATGCCTGAATGATGGGATTTTTTTATTTATTCCATACAATGTGTATAAAATTTGTGTTATTATAGATGGCAACTGATGTTCTGACGTGGGTCTAAAATCTTTCAGTGCAACACCTTTTACAAGATCACTAAACAGATATTCCTTCATACCACACATTACGTAACCGTATACACGTGGAATGTTTTTTGTGAAACCCGCATTCCGTAAAACTCTTATGGTATCGTGTTCAATCTTGGATTCTTGATCAGAAATATTCTGTTTCGTACTTTCCTTGACAACAAATGGAACTGTTTTTCCTTTACTTGCGTAGGCTTTATACGCTGTACCATACATTCCACCTCCAAGTCTATTTTTACTGCACCCTCTTCCGGTCGTTCTACATCCATTAGAATTTACCTCGTATTGTAATCTTAGACGAACCTGATCCATCTTACAACCAGTTACGTTTGCTGCGATAGCTCTCATTTTATTCCTAATCACGTTAGTGTTAGATGGGGTCATAATGACATTACCACTATTGTTTTGGCTTTCCCTATACAGAAAAGGGTTTGCCATAGTTACTATCACCTGACAAAAAAATTAGGCAGCCCTTAAAAATACATGATTACGACATGTGTACTTATCATATGACCCCATCTTCCTATTTGTAAACATCATTTTTCCCTCTATTTCCAATGTGACTAGTACATTCTTACTTGGAAGTGGATACACGACGTGATCTATATACTCATCAGTCATGGGCCCCAATAATATTTCTTGAATTTCTTGATTCTCTTGATTCTCAAAATTACCCTCGATACCCGCACCACTCGGTAAGAGTATTTTACATGTCGACATGAAGCACTTACAACTTGGAATCTTCTTGATCGTGAATTTTACGTGATAATCAGTCTTATTGACTAACACTATGTTGCGTTTTAAACCACATAATTTATGAAGCCAACGACCAGGTAAATGGGTAGGACGTCTTTTTCGTTCATTCATAGACTTATTTTCCAGTGCCACACTTCGATCTGGTGTATGCACGGGTACCGGTGGGAGCTCAGACTTGGACTTGAATAAGAACCCAAGCATTTATGTTAATACAATAAAAAAATATCAGGTGATAATAGATATGTCTACAACTAGGTCTACTACTATTACCGTTACGGGTAATACACCAAATAGGGGTAAAGTCATAAGGACTAATAAACAGGGTATCACCCGCTTCGTGAATGCACCTATAAACAATGGTCGAACCCCAAATATCAATATAGCGAGAAAAGCGCGAGCCAATGCTGCTAACCGTAGAAGCGCGGGTGATCTTCGTCAACAACTTGTGAGTACATACCTTACCTTCGCTTATGAGATGCGACCAGGATTGGAACGAAAGATATTCAAGAAATATCTTATACTCATTATGCACTCAATAGATAAGATTGCTGGTTCATCTAACAATAGTGAGCGTTACTCGAAATTATATGAGGATGCTGAAAGTTTAACTGGTACTGTAAATCTAAGTGTTCAGAATAAGGCTGCGGAAATCATAACAAGTATTTTGGGAAATGTATCTAAAATTGATTCTTCAACGAGTGAAAAATTAACAAGTCTATTAATATTTTAATTCTCTTCATATAATAGATGTCTTGTGAAGACAAACCATATTTTGTTATTGTCAAGAAAACTGGTACAGGGTTTTCTTTTGATAATACAGTAACGTATAAAAGTCCCTTGGCGACTCATACTCTATCTCAGGCTAAAGGTGTTTTGCACCCATCTTTACAAGTAGAAAGTGATTGGGGTATTAAAAATAAGTCTGGTACAATTACACAACTAGTCACCGGTCAAGCTGGTGCTAATGCATTACGGACATCATCTGAAAGTCGTAATATAATTTTGAAAAAGGATAAAATAAATAAGAAAACTGGTAAGAAAATTGGATTAATTTCAAGATTTGGTCTTCTCGCTCCAACCAAAAATAAGAATGGATACACCTTAACCAGGGTTGGAGATCGAGCTGAAGGTTTATCAGTGGCAGAATTGGCTCTCCTTCTTAGTGATATATCTAAGAGACCCAATGACATAAAAGTTCGTGGGAGTCCTTTAGAGTATAAGCGGTTACTTGACTATATACAATTTTTAATGGTAGAAAAGGTAACAAATCGCGATGATCTCTACTTAGCTCGCCCGAATAATTATCGTGTAATGGAGGCTGTACAGAACGATGGTATTTCACTCGAAGATGCGTACGAGGGAATGAATGATACAAATAGTACTATGTATGGAAAAGCGTATTTTGTCACAATGGATCGTCTAGCCGCTCTAGCTTCTGTGGTCCGTCAAATACCAACAATCTATCAAAGGGGTGCTTCTAAATCGAATCCCAAAATGTCACAACTCTATTATAAGCTGTCACCCATTGCAAACGTTAATCTTAAAATTCGAGAGCAACTCACTACTATGTTGAAATTGAGGAAATATAATATGCCCAAAACATCGATGAATATTCATACTAATCGTATACAAGAATTAACAACACCAACTGGGCGACCTGTCATAACATCCGGTCCATTGTTTGCATGGTTTTTAAATACACGGGATGTTAGTGAAAAAACGAATGCTAAAGGAGATAGGGTCATTGGAACAGATTTTCATGGATTAGGTGACATGGATAAGGCATTAATTTTATTCTATTGGGCGTTCCATTATCCCGATGAAAATGGTGGTAAGGGTGTTAATGAACAGGTGATTAAATACTTTTTAGCCATATTGGATACTTTTCATGATTTTACCGACAAGGAGCGAACTGCAAATTTCAGAAATTTATGGCCGGAATCTGCGAATACTAAACCACATTTAAATGCTAAGAATAAGACTCGTAATGGTATATCCAATCAAAACATCCCATCATCATCCAAACAGCATAAATTTCTGGTAAAGTTACTGGGTATTGACATTTACAGGAAAGTTGGTGCTTATAATAATTCTATTACAAAGACTCTCTCTATAACAAATACCCGTAAGGTGGGAGACATTCCCAATCAAATGAAAGTTGCACACTTTTTGTATTTCATTACTAATGTACTCGGAAGTCAATCTTCCCGTGGAATTATTAGTGCATGTGAAAATTTGTCTCGTGAAATTATGGTAAAATTAGCAAATGATACACCCATAAATGGGAGATATAATGTTGCTAAGAATGGTTTTGGTGGCGGTAGTAAAAACATGTGTAAATTTCTCAAAGAAGAGAAGGCGTGTGTAGTGATTGACGCTGTTAGTGGTGGTGTACCCCCTTGCGTAAAGGAATACTCTGTATTTCATAATGTTGGTCTTCTGGATCCAGCTGATAAAGGTGTACTTTCTTGGGGTGAAGTGGTTGGTGATGATGGGTGTATAGAATCAGCGAAGACAAAAGCATTTAAAAAGAAAAAAAAGAAACAACTGGAGGCTGTAAAAAGAGCGAGTCAATCACGGGTTGAAAGAGCGGCAAAAGCGAAAGCAACTCGTGCACAAGGAATTGAAAACGAAGCCGTCGCAAAGAAAAGAAAGGCAAATTTGGAAGCTATTAAGACTAAACAGGCTTTAAATAGAAGATCCGCACTCGCTTTAAAACGTGGTATTACGGTTAACAACAAACCAAATAACACCAACAAACCAAATAACAGCGTTCTAAATGCTAATACTAAGGCTAAATTTAACGCACTTGGAAATATGAAGATGAATATAAGCAAGGGGGCTCCTCCTCGACCGAACATGCAGAGTTTCAAACTATACCTCAATGCAGGTAATGTTACTAATGAAACGGTAAAAAATTTACTGAACCGTATTACTTACAATAAGAGTAATTATATTGGAACGAATAAGCAAACCATTCGAAATGTTCTGAATAAGATTTTAAGACGCAATAATCAACCCCAAAATTTAAACAGTGTAGCTAGAATTTTAAAAGCTAAAATGTTTGCCACCGATGATAGGCAACTTCGGGCTCGTCCACAACCTAAGTAATTCCAAACATATATAAAAATTTAATTTATGAACACTCTTAACGAGACTTTCAAAAACGCAAGAGTAATCTTGAGTCTCATTTGGATCACTGGAGAATTAAACGATCATGTCCGCAATAACCGTCGCTAGAACCCGTTTGGCTGTACTTGGACGTCATATTCAAACAATGGCTCTCAAAGAGGATATTCTCTTTCCAAGTATGAAAGCTTATGTGGAGATATACCCCACCATGATTTCGGGATACACGATTCAAGTTGATGTTCGTCATGATGAGAAGATTGTTAATTTTGTCACTGAGGCAATGTGTCCCAATGAGAAAAGAAATATTTATCTCCCACAAAAGCGTATAATGCGTGAGATGTATCCGGAATACATGATTACCGAGAGACACACCTAAGTATAATCATTTTAATAAATTCCAAACATGTTTTCTGTCCTTTGTCAGTCCCCTCGTGTGCCCCGCGTACCCCATAGAACCAACAATTGTACTATTTCTAAAGTATGTAAAAGTTATTATACCGTTAACAACTTGAACAGTAAAGATCTCACCGAAGTTGGTGGTACAGACATTTTACACGTTTTAACTTTTCATCAACCGAATACTGATGAAGGTATCTATTCTATCCGTGAATTAAATGAGGATGGTCTACCGGTCAATCATATTCTAGCCTTCATCACATTCGAAGATGCTTTTAGATACAAGACCCTTCTAGAGGCTGAGATGGGTCGGTCTCCATACATTCAATTCGCATCTCGTTTTGAAATCAATCATGCATGTGAGGTTGGATACTATAAATGTAGAGTTGTAGATGAAGGTGTTCTTGTTACACCCCCGACACGTACTGTTAGGGTCACAGATTGGGAATCTCGTGCAGCTTTACTTAATGGCAACTGGAGTGTGAGAGAGAAGGATGGTAGTCCGCCACAACGGCCTTAGAAGAATATATTGTTATAAATATATGAGTGTGTATAAAAATAGAATGATTCGTATGATGTACAAAGACCTATACTTACCTATAAAATGTTATACACCTACTAAAGCACAATTTTATTCATTACTTGGTGAATGTAAATGTATGACAGAATGTAAGTTTATTCATGAATCACAACAGAAGAAAGACTATCAGAACGCTTTACAGTTGAAAGATATGGAATTGTATTAATAGCACATGGATGATCACACATATCTCTAACTGAACGAAAAGATTTATAACATTTATTACATGTTACTGTCCCATATCCTTTCAAAAGTCTACTATTAATATCATTGATTCGGTGACATCCCATATGTACAATGAGTTCTTCCATATTTTTGAAGTTTTTATAACATAAGTCACAAGAACATTCGTAATTTTTTAAGAAATTTATTGGATTCGGTTTTCTTTTAAAGATAAACCAGGTCAAACACATTCTACTTATCTAAGTTATATAAAGTTTTAAATTTACTTTCAAGTATGACATGCATGCAATACATTGCATTTGATTTCGAGACATCCGGTTTACCTGGTGGTCGCCGAAATGTTGAGGTTACATCAGAAACAGTAAATAATTATGATTCTTGTCGTGCGGTTTCTTTATCAGCTGCGCGTTTCTCACATCGAGGACGTCTTCTTGATACATTTGATGTGATTATTAGACCAACTGATTTCATCATCGGTCAAAAGTCTATTGATATTCATGGTATAACACAAGAGCGTGCGAATCGTGATGGAATTTCATTCGCGGATGCCTTTGTAAAATTTATGGCTTTTATTGGTCCTCGTACGACTAATATGGTGGCACATAATGCACAATTTGATGTGAGTGTACTTCGTTCAGAGATGCTCCGACATAAAATCGATACACATTTAATTGAAGATCTCGACTTCACATGTACACTGAACCTGTACAAGAAGCGATTTCTTAAGCCAATTCGGCTTGGTTTGCTTTACAAGGACATTTTCGGAGAAGATTTTGAGAATGCACACAATTCCTTAGCTGATTGCATTGCATGTGGACGTGTATATCCATACTTATTGGGTCATACAAGGTCTTTGAAACCTATCGGTGTACCACAAATCATCATAGGGGCTTCTTCTGTAGCTTCTGCCATTGGTATTGGATTCAAAAAGCAGCCTGAACTCGTGGAAGAATTGTGGAAAAAGTACATTCCAAGCACTTTTGAGGGTAAAACGGTTGAGGAACAGTCTCTAAACATCTTGAACTCGAAGGAATCGACCAAGAAAATTCTCAAGGAGGCTGAAGCATTTGAGTCAAATGCGAGTTCTGATGTAAATCAGAAAGTTCGTGCACTATACCATCAGATTGAGTTCTCCGGTTTGCACCCAAAAGACATGGTTTTGGCGAAAGAACATGTTCGAAAGACTCTTTTCACACAGCATGGTACTCGAAATGAGGATAAAACTGCTGATGCTGACCCAGCTAACCTGATTCGAGATGATACATTTTACGAAATGAAGATTTGTGAGATTGAAGGGACTGTATATAAGATTGTGGGACGCGTGGATCGTATCCAAAACAATGAGGATGGGACGAGAACACTTGTTGAGATTAAGAACAGGGCGAATAAACTCTTTGGGAGAGTGAGAGACTACGAAAATGTACAGTGTCAGACATACCTTCAGATGCTTGGGGACATCAAATACTGTCGTTTGATTGAGCAATTTGATGAAATGAGGAAGGCTTACCTTATTGAAAGGAACGATGATAAGTGGAATGGGGAAATTCAACCAAAATTACAAAATTTTTGTGAACATTTCCATAGTATGGTGAGTGAGGCGGTATAGATAGTGATTTTATAATATAAAACCTAAGTTAAAAAAAATATTGATTAAAAACATAAGAAGATGTCCTTGACCCCCATCAAATTACTGAAAAATAAGGCTAATCGAGATAAACTTTTGAGGATCAAAAATGAAACTGCTGAGATAGACACCAATGATTATATCGAATCCCGAATCAAGACCAATTCTAAAGCTAAAAACCTTCTTGCGATAGAAGATGCTTCGGAACTTGCGAAAG
>Ga0222711_1000591_pt1 | contig 10246 bp, 5 predicted proteins | sample AntAcemetage1699_FD_179814 | JGI IMG/M metagenome (GOLD analysis project Ga0222711, IMG submission 179814) | Saline water microbial communities from Ace Lake, Antarctica - #1699 | ecosystem: Environmental > Aquatic > Non-marine Saline and Alkaline > Saline | place: Antarctica: Ace Lake...
TAAACAAAGACGAATAAATAATACTACCGATAAAACAAATACAGGTGATGGTTCTACTACGACAGTAACTTGTTTAGCTGGTTACACAGTAGATGATGTATTAGTATTTGTAAATGGTATTTGTTTAACACCAACAGACGATTATACAATTTCAGGAACAACATTAACATTTGTAGCGGCTCCGGCTGCTTCAGCAGAAATAGTGATAAGGTATCTAGGATAAAAATATGGCAGAAAGTAACGCAAGTAAATTCGCAGGTAAAATAACTTCAGACGGAAAAATTGGTCAAGGCGGTTTAGCCGCTGGTGTTGGTGGAACAGATTGGCAATCAAGTATTGTTACTGCTTCAACATTAACAGCAGTAGCTGGTAGAGGTTATACAATTAATACAACTTCAAATGCTTGTACTGTAACTTTACCAGGTTCAGCTAGTGTTGGAGATACAATTCAAATAGTAGATTACGCAGGAACTTTTGCTACCAATAATATTACATTAACTTCTAGTTTAAAAATAGAAGGTGGAACAGGTGATAAAATTTTAACAACAAACAGAGAAGGTGTAACCATAACTTACGCAGATGCTACTCAAGGTTGGGTTGCAACATCTGGAGTTAATTCAGGTGACCAAGCAATAGACCCAATTACTTATTCAGCAGACTTTTTAGTTATAGCTGGTGGTGGTTCTGGTGGTAAATCTAATGATGTAGGTGGAAGTGGTGGTGGTGCTGGAGGATATAGAAATTCATTTTCAACAGAAACTTCTGGTGGTGGTGGAAGTAGTGAAGCAAGTTTAACATTTAATGCTGGAACAGTTTATACAATTACAATTGGTGCTGGTGGTGCAGGAGTTACTTCTGCTGGAGTAGGTAATTCAGGTGTGAATAGTTCTTTATCAGGAACAGGCATATCAACTATTACTTCAATAGGAGGTGGTGCAGGTGTTGATGGTAGTAATACTGCAATTTCAGGTGGTTCTGGAGGTGGTGCTGCTGGTGGTGGTGGTAGCAAAACTGGTGCATCAGGTACAGCTAATCAAGGATATGCAGGTGGTAATATGTCATCAAACGATTATCAAGTTGGTGGTGGTGGTGGTGGAGCAGGTGCTGTCGGTGGTAATGGTACATCTACTACCTCTGGAACTGGTGGTAATGGTGGTGCTGGTTTAGCATCTTCAATTACAGGTTCATCTGTTACAAGAACAGGTGGTGGTGGTGGAAGTGCTGACACTAGAATTGGAAACACACAAGGAACTGGTGGTTCTGGTGGTGGTGGAGCTGGTGGTTCAACTGGAGTAAGTGCTACAGTTAATACAGGTTCTGGAGGAGGTGGTGGAGGTAACTCTGGTGCAGGAGGTTCAGGAGTTATAATACTTCGTATGCCAACAGCTAGTTATTCATCAACTACAAGTGGTTCTCCAACAGTTTCAACAGATGGAACAGATACAATATTAATTTATAACGCAAGTGGGAGTTACACAGCATAATGGCACATTTCGCAAAATTAGGAGTTGGTAATATAATTTTAAAAATTGAAGTAGTATCAAATGATATTGCAATAACAGAACAAGCTGGAGTAGATTTTTTAAACAATTTATATGGAACAAGAGATGTTTGGAAACAGACTTCTTACAATAATAACATTAGAAAAAACTTTGCTGGTGTAGGTTACCAGTATGACCAAACAAGAGATGCTTTCATAGCACCTAAACCTTTTAACTCTTGGATATTAAACGAAGATACTTGTCTATGGGAAGCACCAGTTGCTTATCCTACAGATGGAGAAACTTATCAATGGAATGAAACAGCTTACCAAGCTGCATTATCCGATAGTTCGGATACTACAGTATCATGGGAACAGGTTTCCTAATAACGATAATGAAAACTTGTATAAATATAACTAAGGAAGATAATTAAAAGATATGCCAGCAATTATAACAGACAGATTTAGAATTCACAATAGTGAACAGTTTTCGGAAGCCTTTTCTGAGGCGTCAGGTAATACTTTTTACTTAGGTATTGGTAGACCACAAGCATTCGCAACTTCTACAAGAGGTGACGCTAGAACAAATAACGAGGGTACAGATACATCTCCAGTTACTCCAGCAGACAATGTTAATTCACAACACTTTCCTTTTGATGATATGTTGGCGGCTAAGAAAATTACTTCTACAGATGTAACCTTTGCAGTTCCAAGAAGAAACTGGACAACAGGTACAACTTACGATATTTACAGACATGACTATGGAGAGTATTCAACAGGTACTACAACTGCTATTACAGCAAATGGTGGTGCGTCAACTTTACATGACGCAGCTTTCTATGTACTCACAACAGACAGAAATGTTTACAAGTGTTTAGATAACGATAGTAACACAGCTTCAACAGTAGAACCAACAGGAACATCAACATCTATTCTATCAACAGCAGACGGATATAAGTGGAAATATATGTACACTCTATCTGCTTCGCAACAATCAAATTTCTTATCAACTGACTTTATGGCAGTTGCAACAAACTCAACAGTATCATCAGCAGCCGTTGATGGTGCAATCAATGTTTGTAAAATTAAAACTGCCGGTTCAGGTGGTACAGACGGTACTCATACAGGTATCGCAATCAGAGGTGACGGTTCTTCAGGAACAGTTTCAGTTACAGTAACTTCAGGTACAGTCACAGCCGTAACAGTTACAAATGCAGGAACAGGTTACACTTTTGGAACAATCAGTAATGCTCAAATCGTAGCCGCTGGTGCAACAAGTTTATCAGGTGCAGAAATAGATGTTATTATAGAATCAAAAGGCGGACACGGATTTAATGCAGTAGAAGAATTAGGTGGATTTTATGTAATGATGAATACATCACTTGAAGGAACAGAAAGTTCAAACACAAGTGACTTCACAGTTACAAATGACTTTAGAAAAATTAGTTTAGTTAGGGATCCAAATTCAGGCGGTTCAGCTGCCACAGCAACAACACTTAGAGGCACAAAAGCAGTTAACCTTTCAGGTGTTACAGGAACATTTACAGCTGATGAAGAAATAAATCAAGCTACTACAGGTGCAGTTGGTAAAGTTGTAGAATGGGATTCAGTAAACAGTATTTTATATTACATTCAAACTAGACATACAGACGAAGGTATTGATAGTAACGGAGACCAAACAGCATTTAGTGGACAAAATGTTATCACAGGACAATCGTCTAGTGCTAATGGTACACCAACAACATCAACAAGCACTATTAACAGTCAAGTATTTACAAGTGGATATTCTGCTTCAGAAATGGATGCTGACTCTGGTGATATTCTTTACATTGAAAACAGAGCGCCGATTACAAGAGCTGCTGACCAAACAGAGAATATTAAACTAGTTATAGAATTTTAGGAGAGTTAAATGCCAAGTCCAACTGACTTTAACCTTTCGCCTTATTATGATGACTTTAATGAGTCGAAGAAGTTTCACAGAATACTTTTTAGACCGTCATTTGCTGTTCAGGCTAGAGAGTTAACACAATCACAATCAATTCTACAAAATCAAGTAGAAAGAGTATCAGACCATCTTTTTGAAAAAGGTGCAATGGTTATTCCTGGTGAAATTGGATATAACATTAACTACTATGCTGTTAAGTTAACTTCATTTACAGATTCAGCCGCAGTTGGTGTTACACTTACAGACTTTGCTGGACTACAGTTAACAGGACAAACTTCAGGTGTCGTTGCAAAAGTAATTAATCAAGTTGCAGCTGTCGATACTGACCCTAATACATTATATGTTCAATATGAAACTTCAGGAACAAGTAATACAGCAAACTCATTTACAGATGGCGAAACAATTTCGGTATCAACAACTTTACAATCAGTAATCACAACAGTATCAGCAGTAGTTGATACAACAGCTACAGGTGCGGCTGCTTATGTGGCTGAGGGAACATATTACATAAATGGTTTTCATGTAAATGTATCTGAACAAACACTTATTTTAGACAAATATACAAATACACCATCATATAGAGTTGGTCTATTAGTTACAGAATCTTTTGTAACACCAAATGATGACCTAAGTCTAAATGATAATGCACAAGGAACTTCAAATGTTAACGCTCCAGGTGCTCACAGATTTAAAATTGATTTAACACTTACAAAGAAATCTTTAACTGCTACAGATGACGCAAACTTTGTAGAGTTACTAAGATTAAAAGCAGGTATTTTACAAAATCAAGTTAGAACAACAGACTATGCAGTATTAGAAGATACATTAGCAAGAAGAACATTTGATGAATCAGGTGATTATGCTGTAAGAGATTTTGATTTAGATTTAAGAGAACATTTAATTTCAGGTACTAACAGAGGAATCTATTCATCAGGAAATGGTGGATTAGAAACTAAAATTGCAGCCGGCATGGGACCAGGTAAAGCATATGTCAAAGGTTACGAAATTGAAACAATCGGAACATCTTTTGTAGATATAAACAAAGCAAGAGATTTTGATACACAAAATAACTTTACAACAAAATTTGATGTAGGTAACTTTGTTAATGTTTCTAATATTTTCGGTTCACCAGATATCGGTTTTGTATCAGGGGCTACAGAAGCATTTAAAAGAATTAACCTTTACGATACTTTAACAGCAGCAAGAGGTACAGAAAATACAGGTACAGGTGCAAGTATCAACTCTATTGGTCGTGCTAAGTCAAAAGGTTTTCAATATGTAACAGGTGCAGCTTCTAGTTTAACATTTGCAAGTTCATCACTTACAAGTGCAATCTATAGACACTACATGTTTGATATTAACATGTTTACACATTTAAATGTTACATCAAATACAGCATTCACAACTGGAGAAACTATTACAGGTAGTACATCAAATGCTACAGGTACAGTAGAAAGTTTAACTACAGTCACATCAGTTTCTTCAAGTGCAATTACAGTTGCTAGTCCAGGTGTTGTTTCAGCAACCGCTCACAATTTAAAAGAAGGACAACAAATCACATTCTCAGCAGTGAGTTTTGCAAACAACTCAACAGCTGTTACAACTAGTGATATCTTTACTGTTAGAAATCCAGGCACAAACGATTTTGAATTATATGAAAGTGATGGTACAACCGCTACAAATATTACATCATACTCTTCTTCAGGAAATGTATTACATGGAGTTGTAGTTCTTTCAAGTACAAACGGTACTTTTGTCGCAGGTGAAACTATCACAGGTGGCACATCATCTAATACATCAATTATTCAAACAGACGCTGTTGGTTTAAGTGGTGTTACAATATATGATTTTGTACAGACTAAACAAATTGGTATGGCAGGCACACCAGCGTACACAGCTGATGTATCAAGAAGTGCCACATATGGAGAAAGTTTACAAATTACAGGTAACATTTCAGTTGCAAACAGCAGTGCCTCTGTTACAGGTTTTGGTACTTTATTTAATACAGAATTAAAAATTGGAGATGAAATTACAATCTCTACAGACGCAGGTGGAACAGTAACTAAAATTGTAGAAGCTATTGTATCAAATACTTCTTTAACATTAACAGCTGCCGTTGGTGGTTCAGATGTTTCTTCTAAATCAGTTGCAACTAGAAATAGAGGTAAACTACAAGATTCAAATAAAAATATTTCAGTATTTAAATTACCTAATGAAGCAGTAAAAACTTTAAAGACAACTGCAAATAGTGGTATTACAGATACTAACTTCAAAGTTAGAAGACAGTTTGTTCAACAATTATCTTCAGGTTCAGGACAAATTTCAGCAGGTACAAATGAAACCTTTGCAAGTTTAGCTGAAGGAGATTATGTCATCTCTATTAAAGTAATTGGAGCTGCTTCATCTGGTGCTAACGGGGACATACTTAGTTTAACAGGTAATAATGGTAATGGCAATCCTATTTTTACATTATCAGGTTCACCAACAGGTAAAACACTTGACTTAGATTTCGGTACTGCTTACGCTGACGCAGAATTAAAAATTGTTGCAACTGTAAACAGAGCGGTTGCAGGTTCAAAAACAAAAACTTTAAATAGTAATTCTACAGTTGCTATCTCAACTCAATCTACTATTGAGAGTGGTGTAATTGGTTTATCAAAAGCAGATGTTTACCAAATTAATAATATTTACATGGCACCTGATTTTAGTACAGTTGCTACAACAAGTCATACAGATATTACAAGTAGATTTGAATTAGACAATGGTCAGAGAGATAACTTTTATGACATTGGTAGAATAAAATTAAAAACTGGAGAATTAACTCCAACAGGTAGATTACTTGTTGATTTTGACTACTTCTCTCACGGTTCAGGCGATTACTTTGATGTTGACTCTTATTCAGGTGTTGTTGACTATGCAGATATTCCAGAATACAAATCAGATACAACAGGTCAAACTTTTCAATTAAGAGATTGTTTGGACTTTAGACCAAGAGTAGATGACGCAAGTACAATTAACTCAGGTGGTCAAGATAGAAGTTTTGATGGCACCGGTGCTTCAACAGTTGATATTGTTAAATTTGGTGATGATGTAACTACAGACTTTGAATTTTACTTATCAAGAATTGATAAAATCTTTTTAGATAAAGACGGTGCATTTAAAGTTGTTGAAGGTGCTTCTTCATTAAACCCACAATTACCTAAAGCTTTAGACGGTGCAATGCATTTATACACATTGTCACTAGCGCCTTACACTTTATCTACCGAAGAAATAGAAATTGAAACAGTTGATAATCGAAGATATACAATGCGAGATATTGGTAGATTAGAAAAAAGAATTGAGAATGTTGAGTATTACACACAACTTTCATTATTAGAAACACAAACACAACAATTACAGATACAAGACGCAGACGGTTTTGATAGATTTAAAAATGGATTTATCGTAGATAACTTTACAGGTCACGGTGTTGGTGATGTTGGTAATTTAGATTACAAGATTGCAATGGACATGGCTTCAGGTGAGGCTAGACCTATATGTAAAACAGATTCAGTACAATTAATTGAAGCTGATGATGACGGTACAGCAATTTTAACAACAGATAGAACAGACAATAACTATGCAAAAACTGGAGATTTAATTACTCTTCCTTATAGTGAAGAAACTTTAATCGACCAACCTTTTGCAAGTAAATTTTTAAATGTTAATCCTTTCAATGTATTCACATGGGTTGGTACAATAGAATTAGACCCACCAGGAGATGAATGGAAAGAAACAGAAAGAGTACCAGAATTAGTAGTTAACCAAAATGGTATGTTCGATACTATGGCAGCTAACTTAGGTAATCCTAACTTAGCAGAAATAGAAATAGGCACAGTTTGGAATGAATGGCAAGATAATTGGGTTGGTAGACCAGTAGAAGCTGGAACTAGAAATATTGGTGGTACTAGAAGAGAACAAACATTCGCTAGAGGTATTCCTAGAAGAGTATTACAAACACAAGAAATTACAACTGTTCAGCAAGTTAACCGAACTAGAACAGGTGTTAGAAGTGTATTCGTACCACAGGTTGTAAGACGGTCTTTAGGTGATAGAATTCTTAATGTTGCATTTATACCTTTCATTAGAAGTAGAACAATAAATTTCACAGGTACAAGATTTAAACCTAACACTAGAGTTTATGCATACTTTGATAACATTGATGTATCTGCCTATGTTACACCAACTGGAGGCGCTTTAGGTGGTAATGTCGTGTCAGACGCTAATGGTGCATTGTCTGGAACATTCGCTATTCCTAGCCCAACGGTAGACGCAAATCCAAGATGGAGAACAGGTACAAGAATATTCAGATTGACAAGTTCATCTACAAATGATTTAAACTCAGATGTAGAAACAGCTGGTGAAGGAGATTATTCAGCAAGAGGTTCATTAGAAACAGTTAGAGAAACTATTGTTTCAACAAGAGAGCCTAGAATTGTTAGAGAAAATACAACAGAAACTACAACAATTGCAAGAACATCAACTAGAAGAACAGACAGACAAGTTGGTTGGTGGGATCCACTTGCTCAAACATTCTTAGTAGATGATAAAGGCGGAGTATTTGTTACTTCACTTGATGTTTACTTTCAATCTAAACCAGAAACAGGTGATTCACAAGTTCCCGTAACTTTACAAGTTAGAGAAGTTAAGAATGGTTATCCATCTACAAACATTTTACCATTCTCAGAGGTGTCAATAAATCCTACTGCTGTGACAACTAGTACAGACGCTACAGTTGCAACAACATTTACATTCCCTAGTCCTGTATTCATACAAGAAAATACAGAGTATGCATTTGTATTATTAGCTAACTCACAAGAGTATAATGTTTATGTGTCAAGAGTAGGTCAAACTAATTTAGGTTCTGATAGAACAATATCATCACAACCTTATGCTGGTGTATTATTCAAATCTCAAAACGGTTCAACTTGGACTGCTGAACAGAATGAAGACATTAAGTTTAAAATGAAGAGAGCTGAATTTGAAAATGTAACTGGTAATGTTACTTTCACAAATGATACTTTACCAAGTAGAACATTAAAATCAAATCCAATTAGAACAACAAGTGGCTCAGATGTGATTAGAGTATTCCATCCAAATCACGGTATGCACGGTGTAACAAACAATGTAACACTTTCAGGATTTGAAGCGAGTACAGATTTTAATGGTATTACAGGTTCATCTATTAACGGAACATATACAGCATTAACAAATATCACACTTGATAGTTATGATGTTCAAATTGCAGATAGTTCAACCGCTACATCTTCAGGTGATACAGGTGGTTCAAATGTAGTTGCAACACAAAATAGATTATATGATGTTTCTATGTTGAACATTCAAACTATGACTGTACCAGATACAAATATTGGTTATGCGATTAGACCTACTTCAGGTAAATCGGTTCATGGTTCAGAAACAGAATTTGTTTTAACACCTAGTGCAAGTGCTATTAATGTAATTGCAAATGATAATATTTACTTCGAATCTGCTCAAATGGTTGCAAGTGATATTAACCAAACAAACGAAATGACTGGTAGTAAATCATTATTTGTAACTTGTTCATTAACAACAGCAAACACAAAATTATCTCCTGTAATTGATACACAAAGAATTAGTATGATTACAGTTCAAAACAGATTAAATAGTCCTACTTCTATTAATCATCCTAATTTTAAAGATGATGAACAATCAAGTGGTTCTTCAACAGCAGCTATTTACTGTACAAGACCTGTAGTATTGGACAATCCATCTACAGCAGTTGAAATAAGATTGACTTCAAATGTAAGGTCAGACGCAGAGGTAGAAGTTTATTACAGAGCAACTTCATCCGAAGAAGTTAGAGATGTTAAAGATTTAAATTGGGTGCCATTTAACGGTGACGGTAGTGAAGACACTACAGTTGCACCAGCAGAATCAAATGGTGATTTCAAAGAGTACAAATATAGTGCAAGTGGTATTTCAGAGTTTACAGCCTTTCAAATTAAAATTGCAATGAAAGGTACTAACTCAGCACATGCACCTAGAATTAAAGATTTAAGAGGAATAGCTTTAGCTGTATAACATGTCACATAGATTAAAAGTTCAAGGGTTTACAAGTCTAGTTAGAGAAGTCAATTCTAAAGGTATTGTCAATACCAATGTAACTGAATATGAAACTTACATGAAAAGAATTAAGTCAAGAGAACAACATGGTGACCAAATTAGAACAGCGGTAAAAGACATAAATAGTTTAAAGAACGAATTAAGAGAAATTAAAGACTTATTAAAAGAGATGATTAAAAACTAATGGCAGTACGAAATATAGCAGTAACGGATACACTCGAAACATTTAGAACCGAATTTAATGATTTGGCACTTAATGATTTTGGTGATATTGCAAACCTAAGTGGCGCTATTAGCTCAACTAATTTAGTTGACGCTATGAATGAAACCATTAGTATTGCTACATCTACTGCCGGTTTTACAATTGAAGATAGTACATCAACACAACAGTTGATTGGTGGTGGCGATACTTTAAGAATTTTTGGTACTTCAAATGAAATTGAAGCTGTTGTAAGTGCAACAGACTTATTAACTATTGGTTTACCAAGTGTAGTTTCTATTACAACCTCAGTTACAGCACCAACTGTATCAACAGGTAATATGTCATTAACAAATGGTTCTATTACAGATTCAAGTGGTGATATTTCTTTTGGTAATGAAAATTTAACTACTACAGGAACAATTAATGGTGGTGCAATTACAGGAACAAGTATTACAGGTTCAGGTGCAACACACAC
>Ga0222711_1000592_pt1 | contig 10230 bp, 14 predicted proteins | sample AntAcemetage1699_FD_179814 | JGI IMG/M metagenome (GOLD analysis project Ga0222711, IMG submission 179814) | Saline water microbial communities from Ace Lake, Antarctica - #1699 | ecosystem: Environmental > Aquatic > Non-marine Saline and Alkaline > Saline | place: Antarctica: Ace Lake...
ACCGCATATATCTGGAAACCTTTGTTAAAAAACTTGAAGCGCGGCTTGCGCGGGAACGAAAGCGGGCGGCGGTATAATGTCAGCAGAATTTGAAACCCAAAAGGCGCTTTTCGGCGCTATCTCGGCGCTTGGGCTGCGGGTCTATGACGTGGCCCCGCAAGCATCTGATGGGGCATCATTGGCAAGCTGGCCGTATGTGACAATCGGCACGGCGGTTTTTTCGCAATTCGACACCAAGGAAGTAAACGGCTTCAACTTTGTCGCGCGCATCCACACGCGCAGCCGGTCAGCCAGCATGGCAGAGGCCAAGATAATCCAAGGTCAAATCTATGACCGGCTGCACCACGGCACACTCACAATCACCGGGTACGATACCACGCTTTTGCAGTTTGAAAGCCAGGATGTAACGCAGGTTGCGGACGGCAGCTTTCACGGCATCGCGGAATATCGCGGGATAATCGAAAAAGCCTGATGGGCTTTGCTTTAACCGGGCCCTTAGCAAGCCCTTTTTACATATGGAGCCTATCAGATGGTTAAAATGGCAGGGCGGAAAATCCGCATTTACCAAGGGACTGGCGTTTCGCGGGTGCTGGTTGCTGGCGCGCGGGCGGACAGCATCACAATCAACAACGAAGCGATTGACGTGACAGACAAGGAAGCTGACGGGTGGCGCACCTTGCTGGATGACGCATCCTTGCGGTCGGTTGATATGTCGGTCGAGGGCTTGCTTGATGGCACCGTGCTGCTTGCCGCGTCTCTCGGGGTCACGACCGCGCTTTTGGGCGCATATGAAATCGACATCAACGGGCTTGGCACTGTCGCGGGGCAGTTTCACTTTTCCAGCTTCGAAATCGGCGCGCCACACGATGACGCAGCAACATTCACCGCGTCGATTCAGTCGGCTGGCGAAATCACGTTCACGGCAATTTAATGAGCGTTTTTCGTGATGTGATTATTCCATATGGCGGGGTTGATGTGATTGTCACCCCGTCAAACAAAGTGTTGCGGCGGATTGAGGGCAAGGGGAAGCGCGACGATCCTTCATTCAACCTTGTCGAGTTGATTATTCGCGTAAACAGCGGGGCGGGTTCGCTTTACGATGCGGCTTTTGTTTTGGCCGAACTGATCAACAGCGCGGGCGTCAACACAACTGAGGACGATGCACTAGCCCATATGCAGGGCATGGATAACGCCGCCGAATATCGAGCTTTCCTTGACCTTCTTGTGTCTTGCGTGATGCCGGAACCAAAGCCAAAAAAGCCGGAAGCGCATCCGGAAGCCTGACCGGGGGCGCTATCCCCTCCCTTGATTGGGATGGGTTTTACCGGGCGGCGCGGGCCATTGGCCTTTCCCCAAGTGAGTTTTGGGAAATGACCTTGCCCGAGTTTTTAGAAGAAATCGCAATCTGTGAAGAGCGCGCGGCTGGCCAGTCTGGCCGGATGACTGCGGCTGACTTTGACGACCTGCGCGACTGGATGGAGGATAGCAAGTGAGCAAAGTTGTTGGCGATGTCGCTATCAAAGTCGGAGCCGATACCGCTGCACTGACAACCGGGATGCGTGGGGCTGAAATGAGCCTTGCCAAGTTTGGCAAGGTGGCCGGGGCTGCGCTTGCGGCCACTGCAATCGCCATGGTAGCACTAACCGCCAAATCCATGGCAAATATTGACGTGCTGGCAAAGCAGGCGCGCAGCCTTGGCTTGACCACGCAGGCTTTCCAGAAAATGGCTATGGTTGCGGGCGAAGCTGGGGTTGAGGCGGGCAACCTGTCCAACATGCTTGGCAAAATGCAGCGCAACATTGATGAGTTGCGGCAAGGGACCGTCACGCAAACGGAGGCCTTCGGGCGTCTGGGCGTTTCGATTGCGGACCTGCAAGGCCTTTCGCCCGACGATCAATTCGCCAAGATTGCATCCAGCCTGGACGCGATCAAAGACCCGGCTGAAAAGACCGCGCTGGCGATGGAAGTTTTCGGCAAGTCTGGCCGCGATGCAATCAACATGCTTTCCGATTACGGTAGCAAGGCGGCAGAGGCGGCAGAGTTTCAAAACCGCTTCGGTATTGCGGTCTCGCAGGCTTCGGCCGAAGGCGTAGAGCGCGCTAACGATGCGGTCGGACGGCTTGGCATGGTGATGCAGGGCCTTGGCAACACAATGGCGGGCGCGGTGGCTCCTGGCATAGAGGCAACGGCTAACGCGCTGATCGCTTTTGCGGGCAGTGTAACCGGGGCCAAGGTCACGCTCGATGAGTTTTTCGGCACGCTTGAGGCCGCGAAAACCGCACTTGGCGAGGATGTTTTTAACAAGCTTCTGGGCCGTCCCGATTTAATTAGGGAGTTTGCGCCCGAACTTGCGGCTATAACTTCTGAAATTGACGCGCTGGCGACTGTTGCCGCGACTGCATCCCCTCAATTCAGGATATTCGCAGACGAATTAGCCGCGCTTGATGAAACAAAGGCATCCGAGGAAATGCGCGCGCTTGCCGATGAAACCGACAAGGCCAAGCAGGAATTGGCCGCTGGCACGATTGAGGCGGAAGAATTTCAAGCCAAGATGTCCGAAATCATCACGCGGGCCAATGAGATCACCACGGCTTTTGAGGGTATAAACGGTTCGGATTTTAGCGCGGCATACAGCAACATTGAGGGGCTTGCAGCCAGGCTTTGGAATGCTGCGGCAGCGGCTAAGGCAGCGATGAATGCTTTGCCGGGTGCGGAGGGCGCTCTTGAAATGGCGGGCAGCGACGGGTCCAGCCTTTCCGTGCCATTCACGGCAGACCCAAGCGCGCCCCGAACACGCCCGCAACAAGTCGGGATCGACAGCGTGGGCAACTTCAATGCAGCCAATGCCCCGCGCGGCGGCGGTGGTGGGGGTGGCGGTGGTATCAAAGACCACTTTGCGCAACGGCTAGAGGCCTTGCAAGAAGGGCTTGCAACAGAGGCCGATGCGGTCGCGGAATGGTATCTTGAAGGGCAGACCACGCTAGAGGATGCGCTTGCAAATAAGGCGCTTACCGAATCCGAATACCACACGCTGCGGGAGCGGCTGGAGGAGGAGCACCAGAGGCGACTTGCTGGCATCCGTGAAATCGGAAATCAAAGCGCCCTTAGCATGGCTTTGGGTGCAGGTGAGCAAATCCTGAACGCAATCGGCCAGACCAACGCAAAGGCCCTTAAGGTCGCCAAGGTATTTGGCGCGGCGCAAGCCTTGATCAGCGCATATCAGGGCGCGGCGGAGGCGTTGAAGCTGCCTTTTCCCGCCAACATTGCAGCGGCAGCAACCGTCTTGGCAAAGGGCATCGGCTTTGTGAACGCGATTAGGTCGGTCAATAGCGGAGGCGGTGGCGGAGGCGCAACGGGGGGCGGCGGCGGTGGTTCATCCGCGCAATCCCAAGCCCCTGCGCAGACCCCGCTTGACGTGCGCCTGACTGGCTTCGGTCCCAATGATCTATTCACGGGCGACATGATCGGCGGGCTATTGGATCGCCTATCCACCGAGGCAGGCGATCGGGGATACAGGATTATGACCGCATGAGCATTGTAACATCCGCAGCGCGCATAACTGCCCTTGGTGGGCAGGTCAATAATCCGCTGGTGGCTTGGAATAACCTAGCCGCAACCGCCACGCTTGGCGGCACAGCCACGCTTGCCGATGGGGGCAGGTCTAACGCGGTTACTGGCACAACATACGATTATTGGCTTCCCAACGTGACGGCTACCACGGCACAGTTTCAAGTCACCTTCGGATCTGCCATTGCAATTTCCTTTGCCAGCATCGCCGCCCATAACCTGTTTACGCTTGGCGCTTCGGTGTCATTGCAGCGCAGCACCAACGGCGGGGCAAACTGGACCGATGCGGGTGGTGGAGTGCACACGCCAACGGACAACACTCCTATCGCCTTTCGCGTGGTCACAACGGGGGCTAACGCGGCAGACTGGCGGTTTAACGTTACAGGGCTGACCGCAAGCGACCCGCTTTATATCGGCGTGGTGTTCTTCGGCAATGATCTGGTAATCCCGCAACGGCTATATCAGGGGTTTGCGCCCGTGATCGTGCCGACCGAGGTGCAACTGCAATCCAACGTGTCGGTCGGCGGCAACCTGCTAGGCTCCAGCGTCATTGCCGAGGGCAGCACGCTATCTCTTGGGATTGACCACCTGACCCCTGCGTTTATTCGCGGCGCGCTGTTCAAGTCATTCATGACGGCATTCAATCGCGGCGGCGGGTTTTTCGTGGCGTGGCGTCCAAGCGATTACGCGCAAGATATTCATTATGCATGGCGTGACGGGGCTGTGATCAGGCCGACCAATAGCGGGCCGCGCGACTTCATGTCATTCGGAATTGCTGCGAGGGTTTACAGTGAGTAATCTCAGCCGCGAACCACTAACTATTGTTGAGTTAGATTTACCGCTTTGCACGCTTGTTTATGGTGTTGGCGCTTGCACTGCTGTACTTGGCACAACTGGCGACAATAAATGCTTCAATACGTTAAAGACATGCCAGGCCGCAGCGGCCTACAATGCTGGCACGCAAACCTTGCGCTTTGCCTATAACCAATCTGGCCTGCCAAAGGGTCAAACCATTTTCCCGGCGCTGCAAGGCGTGACAACCCGCCCGGCTGAAATCAACTTGTCGGGCATTGATCCACGCACCACAGCGCTAGGCAAGCGCGCGCGGGTGACTGTGAGCCTTCAGGACTTCACATACCACGACACGCTGACAGACCCCTATCAGGCGGGCCGCGTTGACGGATCTGCGCAGTTTTCCGGCGTTGGGTATTCCCCGACAGATCGCGGCACGTTCTTCGGCAAGCTGATTGCGCGACAGCCGTACTATGTGGGCAAGGCGCTGCGGGTCAAATACGGCTACGTCGGGGAAGCCTTGGCCGATATGCGCACGGCGTCCTACGTTATCTCGGAATGGTCTGGGCCGGATGCTGACGGCAAGGTGACAATCGTCGCCAAGGATATTCTAGACCTTGCTGATAATACCAAGTCGGTTGCTCCCAAGGCAAGCCGGGGCAAGCTGCTGGCTGCAATATCTGACACGGCCACCAGCCTGACAGTCACCCCGGCAACAGTCGGCGCTGAATACGCGGCGGCAGGCAGGCTGAACGTGGGGCGTGAGGTGATGTCTTACACACGCGCGGGCGATGTGTTCACAATCACCGCAAGGGGCGTGAACGGAACGCAAGCGACTTCCCACAGCATAAACGACACTGTGCAGCAATGCTTATATGCTGCCAATTTTAAGCCATGGGAGGGCATATACACACTTCTGGTTGATTACGCTGGAGTTAACCCTGCCTTTATTGACACACCATCTTGGGAGGCCGAAAACGACAGGTGGCTTTCGTCAGTTAAGTTGACCGTCACGCTTACCAAGCCGGAAGGCGTGGCAATGTTAATTGGCGAAATATCGCAGCATGGCGTCTTTGTCTGGTGGGATGAAATCGCGCAACAGATCCGATTTAGAGCGAACCGACCGCTTGAGCCTGCGGACGATCCTTATCGGGTAAGTGATGCGGCGAATTTAATCACGGGCAAAACCCAGATCACGATGGGCGAAGACCAGCGCATCTCGGCAATGTATTTCTGGCACGGGGTCATTGACCCGACCGAAGGCGCAAACCAATCGCGCAACTATAAAAAGCTGGTGATTGCTACGGTTGATGAAAACCCATATGGGCAAGAGGCAATCAAGACGATATATTCCAGATGGTTCGGTGAAGATGGCGACGATGCGGCGGCGGCGTCAATTGCCAAGCGGCTGCTTAATCGCTACTCAACAACGCCTAAAATCATCAGCGGAGTTCTGGATGTTAAGGACCGGACGCAAGTGCAGCTTGGTGGCGTGCTTGAGATGACCACTTATTTGCTGCAAGACGCGACCGGCGCAACATTGCCAGAGCAATTGCAAGTCAATTATGTGGAGGAAAAAGATAACCGCATAACATTCCGCGCCGAAAGCTACACGTTCACGAATAGATATGGCTTGGTGACGGAAACTGCGCGGCCTGATTACGGCGCATCTACGGTGGCACAGCGCCGCATTGGCACATATTTAGTCGATGCCACAACGCTACGATTTGCAAACGGCGACCTGCCCTATGTTTTGTTTTAGGATTGCATAATGACATACACGCCAATTCTTAACTCCGAAGTCGATGCGGAAAGCCCTATAACCGATCTGCTTTTGACGCGGCTGCGGGATAATCCAATAGATGTTGATGCCCCACTTCTATGCTCTGTTTTGCTTGGCACCATGACCACCACCAGCGGCACATCGCAAACGCTTTCAAGCCTGGACCTTACGTTGTTTAAGTTTCTGCGGGTTGTTGTTAATGGTGTTTCAACCACTTTTAGCAATAGCGTATTAAGAATAGGCGGTCAGAATATAAGTCCTTCAATTCAATCTTCAGCATCAATATTTTACGGAATAGTCGACCTCGATTTAAGTAGCGGTGTTTTTGGATCAACAGTCATATCTACCACGTCATTAAAGGAAGTCACGGTAGGAGATACAGCCTACACCAATGCGACAACTAGCGTTGTCATCAGCACATCAGGCGGAACATTTGATTTGGGCAGCATAAATATTTACGGGGTGAAATAATGCAGGAAATCATCACAAACGCCAAGACCGGCGAAGTCACAGTGCGGGAATACACCGCAGCGGAAATTGCAGCCGCCACGCCAGACCCCGCAATTGCACTGGCCCAAGCCCGCGCGTCAGTAAATGCCGAACGCGACCGCCGCATGACAGCAACCTTTGCCTTCGCAGGCAAAGACTTTGATTGCGACCAAGCCAGCCTTGCGCGCATAACGGGCGCGGCAACTCTTGCAGGCTTTGCAATGGGTGCAGGTGCGCCTGCTGGTTTTATGCGCTGGCACGGTGGGGCCGCAGACTTTGCATGGATTGCGGCCGACAACACGCTGTTTCCAATGGATGCACAGACTTGCTTTGCCTTTGGGCAGGCGGCGGCGAATAATGAGAGCGCGTTTATATTCGCGGCCAAGGCGCTAAAAGGCATGGAGTCAATCCCGGCAGACTTTGCCACGAATGCAGATTATTGGCCGTAATTACCGCACCTGCCGGATGCAGGTTTAAAAAGGAGACTACAATGAAGATTATCAAACTTGCGGTTATCGCATCCGCCCTGATGGCTACGAGCGCGATTGCCGCACCAAGCGCAATCAACGGCTGCGAAACAGTCAGCGTTATGTCAAAGGTAACGCCCGGCAAGGTGCTGTATATGAATTACGCAGACCCGACATGCCCGATTCAATCGCGCGGCGTTGATCGCACGGATGTTTTTGATGTTGTCACGGGCGACTTCCTTTACACCCGCATTGACGACAAATAACCGACCATGAACCGCGCCCGGCTATCCCGCCCGATATACATCCTCGCCCGGTTTGCAGAGATGCTTATCGCGGCGGGAAGTCGGGTGCTAAATGCGGCGGTATTCGGCGGCTCAACGCACCAGACCACCAGCGCGCGGGCTTTCATTGACGGCATGTCAGACCCCAAATGGGCCAAGCGGCGCGATATTATAGACACCGCCTTTTGGTTCCAACCTAATCATTGCAAGACCGCATGGCTGCAAGAGGTGGACGCTGCACAGAAAACACTAATAAAGGCAGGAATATGATGGATTTTATGCGCGACTTTTGGGGCATCATCCTTGCCTTAGTGGGTGCAATTGCGTGGCTGGTTCGGTTGGAATCGCGCGGGGTGGCAAACGCAGAGGAAATCAAGCGGCTATGGAACCAACGCCGCGAGGATATGGATGCGGCTAAGGAGGGCCGCGCGCGAGTGGATAAGCGCCTGGATGAAATTGGATCGGACGTTAAGCAATTATTGCGCGAGGTTAAAAAATGACCGACCTAGCCGCGTTCCAGAAATCCACCGAAGCAAGCCGTGACGCCGTGCGCAAGTTTGTTTCCCGCGCGGATAGGGGATTGCCGCCTGATAGGTGGGCAGTTTCAACCGATGAAATGCGCCTAGTCGCCGAGGGCATCCGCGCAGAATTGCATATTCAGGATTTGCTGACCGAGGCGCTTCTGTCCCGCATAGCGCTGGGCGATGACAAATAGGCCAACGTGGGCGGTAACAGAGGGGTTTTTGCGGATTTACAGTGGAGGCGTAGAGGTTGCGGCGGTCCATAGGGACCAGTTTCCGCAGCTCATCTATGACCTGGCAAGCGAATTGCGGGGATTAAAACCGAATGCCAACACCAAGACTTGAAGCGGACGACCCGCGATTAATCACAGCCCTTGCGGCATACAATCGCCTTCACAGTTACACCCTTGTCGCGCGGGAAATGGACGCCCCCTATTCATCCGTGGAGCGTTGGGTCAAGGCTGCGCTGGCGTGGGAGAATGCGCCACATGGCCACCAGCAGGCGGTAAAGGTGTCTGGGCTAGATATGGGGCTGGTCAAGGGCGGATGGATTAAGGTTGCGGCATCTGACGGCACGCCCGCGCATTCGGTGCGATGGTCTGTGCCGCAAGAGCAAGGCAACCCTGACCGCATCATCGACGCAATCCGCGATGGCTTGGCCGATATGCCCCGTGCGGTTCATATGGACTGCAAAACCGGGCCAGATGACATCTTGGCTGTGTTCCCCGTTGCGGATCTGCACATCGGCATGCTGGCGGATCTAGAGGAGACTGGCCACGATTGGGACGGCAAGAAGGCCACGCGGGTTTTCCAAGATGTGTTCGGGCGGCTGGTAGGCGTGACCCCAAGCGCTGGGACTGCCTTGCTGGCGCAGCTAGGCGATTTGATGCACGTTGATGACCAAACCAACCTCACGCAATCAGGGCATCAGCTTGACGCCGATACGCGCTATTTCATGATTTTGCGGCGCGCGGTTGTGGCGATGAAATACGCGATTGATACGTTGCGCGGCAAATACGCCCGCGTGATTTATCGAGGGTGCCGGGGCAATCACGACCGAACCGCGCACTATGCCGTCACCTTGGCCCTATCGCAGCACTACGCCGATGTTGAGGGCGTGACCATCATCGACCACGCGGGCGAATTTTATGTGCATGAGTTTGGAAAAAACATGGTCGTTTTGCACCATGGCGATAAGGCAAACGCCGCGCGGCTGGTGAATTTCGCCGCCGCTGAATGGCCCGAGATATGGGGCCGCACGCGCAACCGCTTGGCATTGTCCGGGCATATCCACCACGAAACCCGCAAGGATATTGGCGGGATGACCTGCGAAAGCATCGGCACAATCATTCCGCGCGATGCCTACGCCTATGGCCATGCATACAGCGCAAACCGGGCGCTTGTATCTATCACACTTGACGCAGCCGAGGGCGAGATAAGCCGCGCGCGGCGCAGCATTTAGAGGGCGATATGAAAGCCAATTACAAAACCGTACAGCATTGGGTCTTGGCATATGAGGGCGGGTATGTTGACCATCCCAAAGACCCTGGCGGCGCTACCATGGAGGGCGTAACGCAGCGCACCTACGACGCGCACAGGCGGCGTGCTAGGCGGATTCCCCAAGCGGTGCGAAAGATGCACGCAAAAGAGCGCGATGAGATTTACAAAACGCAATACTGGGATGCCGTGCGCGGGGATGACCTGCCAAGCGGCATTGACGCAGCGGTCTATGACTACGCGGTCAACTCGGGTCCAAGCCGTGCGGCGCGCGAATTGCAGGCTGTGCTTGGCGTGACGCAGGACGGCGTTGTGGGCATAATGACCTTAGACGCAGCCATGCGCAAAGATCCTGCCGCCGTGGTCAAGGCCTTATGCGAAAGGCGTTTTGCATTCCTGAAAAGGCTTAAGCATTGGCCCACATTCAAAACTGGATGGACGCGGCGCGTAATGGGCGAACGCATGGGCATCCAGGATGCTGACACAGGCATCATCGACCGCGCCACAAGGCTTGCGCGCAATGCCGCGTATATCCCAGCACCGAAGATCCGGGATGACGGGGCCGGGCAGGCTGCACGGGATGAAGTGCCTATCTTTTTCGCGGCTCTTGTGAAATTATTTGCGCAATTCTTTCTGGGGAAATAAAAATGAAAATGGTTGAAAACTGGAAAACCGCTTGGCGCTGGCATTCGACACAGGTTTTCGCCGTGCTGGCCGTGCTGCCGATGGTCTGGGCTGAGTTGCCAGATGACATCAAAACGCAAATTCCTGCCAATTGGCATCCGTGGATTGTCGCGGTGATTGCGCTTGGCGGCATCTTGCTGCGCGTG